>ERZ780195.778-NODE-778-length-30123-cov-16.085140_pt1 | contig 30123 bp, 25 predicted proteins | sample MGYA00511017_ERZ780195 | MGnify/ENA primary metagenome ERZ780195 (study PRJEB29588, sample SAMEA2159974) | human gut metagenome | biome: human gut; feature: human-associated habitat; material: faeces | place: Denmark | collected 2008/2010 ...
GCGGCTGGCGGCGCTGGGCTATTATTCCGGCGCGGTCACGGGCAGCTTCGGCCGCAGAACCGAGCTGGCGGTGCGCCTGTTCCAGCGGGCCAACGGTCTGAATGCCACCGGCGAGGCCGATGAAACCACCCGCGCGCGCATGGATGGCGAGGACTGCGCGGATTTTGAGGCCGCGAAGGAGAGCCTGAGCGCGGCGCTGAGCCAGTGGGACGGCGCGGCGGAGGACGAGATCGGCGCGGCGGCGCTGCGCGTGCGCGGCACAGCCTTCGACGCGGGCGAGGAGGAGACGGCGGGCTTCACCTTTGTGCAGAGCGTCTGCGCCGCCGCGGGACTGTTCCTGCCCGACGCGTCGGCGGTGCTGGATCGGATGAGCGAGCCGGTGGAGGATCTGAAATCCCTGCGCCGGGGCGAGCTGCTGGCGCTGGACGTGGTAACCGCCGACGGCGAGGCCGTGCTGATGGCCGTGGCCGCCGGCGACGGCAGCGCTGTGTACGCCACCGCCGCCAGCGAATGGGTGCTGCAGAGCGACCTTCAGACCATGGGCGCAACGGCGGTACACCGCTGGATGGGAGCCGCGCGATGAGCGGAGAGATGGACGTTCGCAAAAATGCGGAGGAAGCGACGGCGGCATCGCCGGAAATGTGTGAGGATGCGCCGAGTGGCAGCGCGTGGGGAAAAACGCCATGTGGCGGCACCGCGGTGAACGAAACGGCTTCGCCATCCGTGTGCGCGATGGCTGCATCGCCGAAAACACGCGAAAATGCGCCGAGCGGCGACGCACGGAGAAAAACGCCATGCGGCGGCACCACGGCGGACGAAACGGCTTCGCCATCCGCGCGCGCGAATGCCGCATCGCCGAAAGTGCGGAAGGATTTGCCGGGCGGAAGCGCGAGGAAGGACTCCCCGTCGAGCCGCTCAGCGTCGCGCGAAGCGGCAGCTTTGCTGTCCATGCGTCCGGGAGAAACGGAAGCCGCATCGTCGGAAGCGCGGCGGGAGCTGTCAGGCGATCGCGCGGGAGAGAAATCTCTGGTGGAGCCTGCCGCTTCCTCTGCACAATTCGCCGAAGCCGCTGTCCTTGCCGCGCCGGAGGTTCTTCTTCGTCCGGGCGAGCGGCTGGACGATCTGCAATGGGGCGGGCTGAGGCTGATTCAGCGGCCGGATGCGTTTCGATTCGGGACGGATTCGGTGCTGCTGGCGGATTTCGCCGCGCCGAAGCGGACGGATCGCGCGGCGGATCTCGGCTGCGGCACGGGCGCGATCGCCACGCTGATGGCGGCGCATTGCCCCGGTTTGCGGGTGGACGCGGTGGAAATCCAGCCGGAAATCGCCGACATGGCCCGGCGCAGCGTGGCGCTGAACCATATGGAGGAGCAGATCTGCGTCCGAGAGGGCGACCTTCGCGACTGCTGGCGCGCGCTGGGCGCGCAGAGCCGGACGCTGGTGGTGTGCAATCCGCCCTATGGGCGCGACGGCAGCGCGCTGACCAGCCGCAGCGAGACCACGCGCATCGCGCGTCACGAGGGCGGGCTGTCGCCCGAGGAGCTCGCCCGGGCGGCGGCGCGGCTGCTGCGCAGCGGCGGGCGCTTCTGCGTGGTCTATCCCGCGCCGCGAATCTACGAGATGATGCGCGCCATGGACGACTGCCGCCTCGCGCCCAAGCGCATTCGGACGGTGCACGGCGTGGCGGGCCGCGCGCCGAAGCTGGTGCTGCTGGACGCGGTGAAGGACGGCGGAAGCCAGCTGCACTGGCTGGAGCCGCTGGTACTTCGCGACGCGGACGGCGAATATACCGACGAATGGCGGAGAATTTACCGGGTGGGCGCGGAGCGGGGAAACGGCTGAAGTGCATCACCGGACAGAGGCGCTCACCGAGGAATGCCAATGATGGCCGCGCGGCGGATACACCGACGAATGGCGGAGAATCTGCCGGGTGGACGCGGAGCGGGGAAACCTGCCCGCCCCCGCGCATTCCGTATAGAATTCACCGAAAAGTGCTTGACAGAATCGCCTTGGAGGAATACAATAGGCTCAACCGCTGGGGGCGCCGCAAGGCTGAGATGGGCATTGCCCGGTCCCTTGGAACCTGAAGTGGATAATCCCACCGGAGGGAAGCGTGCCGTGCGAATTCTCGGGCGGCTTCGTTTCCCGCATGCGCAAAAACGCGCCTGCGGGTTTCTTTTGCGGCAAAACGGAAGGGAGCTGTAACCCATGAAGAACATCCTGAGAACTCTGATTTGCCTGCTGATCGCGCTGGTGCTGGCCGTCGCGCCGATGGCGCTGGCCGAGACCGTGCCCGAGACGACGGCGGCTGCCGACGAAGTGACGGCCACCGAGGCCCCCGCCGACGAAGCGGCCGCCACCGAAGCGCCCGCCGACGAGACTGCGGAGCCCGCCGAGGAAGAACCTGTCGAAGAAGAAGAGGAAACCGTGCTCCAGCAGATGCTGGGCAATCTGACCGGCATGCACTGGTACACGGCGGTGATCGTCGTGGTGCTGCTGGTGATGGGCATTATGCTGACCAAGAAGAGCCAGTGGACGACCCGCCGCCTGGCCTACGCCGCCATGTGCATCGCCATCGCCTTCGTGCTCAGCTGCATCAAGCTGTTCCGCATGCCCCAGGGCGGCTCGGTGACCCCCGCCGCGATGCTGCCGCTGATTCTGTTCTGCATGGCCTGCGGCCCGGTGCAGGGTCTGGCGGTGGGCTGCGCCTTCGGTCTGCTGCAGCTGATCGAGGATCCCTATGTCATCCATCCCATCCAGCTGATTCTGGACTATCCGGCGGCCTACGGCGCGATGTGCGTCGCCTGTCTGGCCAATCTGCTGCCGGAGAAGGCGAAGCGCTTCCGCCTGCCGCTGGGCGTGGCGCTGGGCTATCTGGCGCGCCTGGTGATGGCGGTGCTGTCGGGCGTGATCTTCTTTGCGGAGTATGCCGGCGACCAGAACGTGATTCTGTACTCGCTGGGCTATAACGCGGCCTATCTCGCGCCGGAAATGATCATCGCGATGCTCATTTCCCTCATTCCCGGAATGGCTCGTCTGGTGGAGACCATCCGCGGAAAGAAGGCTTGAAAAAGCCATTAGAATCCGTTATAATAAAAGCCGAAGCACATTGCTTCGGCTTTTGCCATGGATTCGGAAAGGAGAGAGCGTATGGTTGACGTGAAGCTGCTGACGCTTCTGAAGGTCTACGAGCTGGGCAATTACACCCGCGCGGCGGAGAAGCTGTCGCTGACGCAGCCGGCGGTGAGCCAGCACATCAAGCAGATCGAGCGCGAGCTGAACACGGTGATCTTCGACCGCACCGGCGGAAAAATCCGTCCCACGCCCGAGGGCAGGCTGGTGATTCAGTACGCCGAGCGCGTGGTTTCGCTCTATGAAAACCTTCAGCGGTCGCTTGAGGATCGCCAGCGCTCCATCGACCGGCTGCGCGTGGGCATCACCCACACGTCCGAGAGCAATCTCGTGACCGAGGTGCTGGCCCGGTATTCGGCCCAGTCGGACAATGTGAAGATCACCATTCAGACGGATACCATCAATAATCTTTATGAGATGCTCAAGACCTATAAGATCGACATCGCCATTGTCGAGGGCGCGGTGCCCGATCCGTCCATCAATTCCATCATGCTGGACACCGACTTTCTGGTGCTGGCCGTGTCCAACAGCCACCCGCTGGCGAAGAAGAACATGGTCACCATCGACGAGCTGAAGAAGGAGAAAATGATCCTGCGCCTGCCCAGCTCCGGCACGCGCAATCTCTTCGCCGCCCATCTGGAGAGCCGCAACATGTCGCTGGATGACTTCAACGTCACCCTCGAGGTGGACAACATCGCCACCATCAAGGACCTCATCCGGCGCAACTACGGCGTGTCCATTCTGGCGCGCAGCGCCTGCATGGACGAGCTGAAGAAGGGCAAGATCACCGTGCTGCCCATCGAAAACCTGAGCATGATCCGCGAGGTGAACATACTGTATCACCACTCCTTCAAGCACGCGGAGATATTGCAGGACATCGTGCGCATTTACAACGAGACCGCCAAGAGCATGCGGAGCTGAGGAGGAAAAATGCATATTTTACTGGTCAACGACGACGGAATTCACGCGCCGGGCATTCGGACGCTGGCGCAGACCCTCGCTTCCCGCGGCCATCGCGTCAGCGTCTGCGCGCCCGACCGGGAGCGCAGCGCCGCCAGCCATTCCATCACGCTGCGCGAGCCCGTCACGGCGCAGAGGGTCGACCTGCCCGGCGCGGAAACCGCCTATGCCGCCAGCGGAACGCCCGCGGACTGCGCGCGGCTGGGACTGTATCTCATCCCGGACGTGGAACTGGTGATCTCGGGCATCAACAACGGCCCGAACCTCGGCGGCGCGTGCATCTATTCGGGCACTGTGGGCGCGGCCACCGAGGCGGCCATGTCCGGCGTTCCCGCGCTGGCGTCGTCGCTGTGCATCTTCAACAGCGAGGACTACTCCGCCGCGGCGGAGGTGACGGCGCGCGTGGCCGAATGGATGGTCGCGCATCCGCTGCGCCGGGGCGAAATCTACAACCTGAACGTGCCGCCGCTGCCCTATGGCGAGCTGCGCGGCGTGCGGGCGGCGGTGAGCGCGCCGAACTTTCTGGATTCGGCGGTCTATCGCGAGGTGGAAACCGAGGACGGCGTGGTCTATCGCTACGCCCTCGGCGAAAATGTGCCCATCGAGGATCCCAACTGCGATCAGCTGCTGATGGAGGCGGGCTACGCCACGCTGACCAGGCTGACGTGGGATCTGCGCGCCGACGCGGAGGATCCCGACGTGAGCGCGCTGATTCTCTGACGGAGGCAAAGCATGAGCGGACATTGCGAAATCGAGCGGAAATACCTTCTGCACATGCCGGACGTGCCGGCGCTGCGGGCCATGGACGGCTGCCGGGTCTGGGAGATCGAGCAGATCTATCTCCGCTCCGAGCCGGGCGTGACGCGGCGCATCCGCCGCGTGGCGGAACAGGGCGAAACGCGCTATTACCGCACGGAGAAGCGCCGCCTGAGCGCGCTGAGCAGCGACGAGCGCGAGGCGCAGATCGACGCTATGGAGTACGCTTCGCTGCGGTGCGAGGCCGATCCCGCGCTGAAGCCCATCGAAAAGACGCGCCTGCGCATTCCCTTCGAGGGGCAGACGCTGGAGATCGACCTGTATCCCTTCTGGCAGGATCGGGCCATTCTGGAAATCGAGCTTGGGCGCGAGGACGAGCCGGTACACATCCCCGAATGGCTGCGCGTCGCGCGCGAGGTCACGGACGACAAGCGCTACAGGAACGTCCGGCTCGCGGCGAGCGTTCCGCAGGACGCGCTGGACTAGGGAATTCTGAGTGGATTACAGACCTGTTTCAAAGGAAAAGGAGGAGTGCGCGTGGAGACGACCTATGTAACGGGACATCGGAACCCGGACACGGATTCCATCGTGGCGGCCATGGCCTACGCGGCGCTGCGGGCGGCGCTGGGCGACCGGAGCTTCGCGGCGGCGCGGCTCGGCCCCGTCAGCGACGAGACGCAGATGGTGCTGGATCGCTTCGGCTTCGAGCCGCCGGCGCTGCTGTATTCCCTGCGCACGCAAGTGCGCGATCTGGACTTCGACACGCCGCCGGTGCTCAGCTCCGCAGTGCCCATCAGCCGCGCGTGGAACGTGCTGCAGTCCGACGGCTCCGTTCCGGCGGTGCCCGTGGTGGACGCGCAGGGCCGGCTGACGGGCATGCTCACGGCGGGCGACATCGCCGCCTATGACATTCGCTCCATCGAAAACCCGGTGCTGGAAAATGTGCCGCTGTTCAATCTGCTCAGCGTGTTGGAGGGCCACGAGCTCAACGACGCGATGCAGCTGGGCGACGATATTTCCGGCGAGGTGCTCATCGCCATGCCCAAGGCCCACGACGCGCCTATTTTCACCGACCCGAACTGCGTGCTGCTCTGCGGTCAGCAGCCGGAGATCATCCGCGCGGCGGTGGACGCGGGCGTGCGGACGCTGATTCTCTGTCAGGCCGAGCTGGAGCCGGAGGCGCGCGCCGCGGCGACCCGGACGCGCATCATCACCACGCCGCTGGACGTGAACCGCGCGTCCCGGCTGGTCTATCACGCGCTGCCCATCGACCGCATCTGCAGCAAGGGCGAGCTTCACTGCTTCCGGCTGGACGATTACATCGACGATGTGCGCGAAAGAGTGCTGCAGAACCGCTATCGCTGCTATCCCATTCTGGACGAAAACGGCAAGGTGGCGGGCACGCTGTCGCGCTATCATCTGCTGCGGCCGAGGCGCAAGCGCGTGGTGCTGGTGGACCACAACGAGGCGGCGCAGTCCGTGCCCGGGCTGGAGCAGGCCGAGGTGGTGGAGATCATCGACCATCACCGGCTGGCTGACATTCAGACCGCCAACCCCATCTACTTCCGCAACGAGCCCGTGGGCAGCACTGCCACCATCATCGCGGGCATGTATCAGGAAAAGGGCATCGTGCCCACCGACCGCATGGCGGGCCTGCTGGCCTCGGCCATCGTGTCGGACACGGTCATGTTCAAGTCGCCCACCTGCACCGATCGCGACCGGCGCATGGCCGAGTGCATGGCGCGCATCGCCGGCGTTTCGCTGGAGGAGCTGGGCTACGACATCTTCGCCGCGTCGTCCAGCGACAACAAGTCCGCCGAGGAGCTGCTCTTCGCCGACTTCAAGGAATTCCACATCGCCGGGCACATGCTGGGCATCGGACAGGTCACCTGCATCGACTCGGCCCACATCCTCGAGCGCAGCGCGGAACTGCTGGACGTGATGCGCAAAACCATGAAGGAGAAGCGTTACGACACCATCCTGCTGATGCTCACCGACGTACTGCGCGAGGGCACTCAGCTGCTGTTCATCGGCGAGGAGGAGACCATCCAGCAGGCCTTCAACGTGGAGGCGAAGGACAACGCCTGCTTCCTGCCCAAGATCCTCAGCCGCAAAAAGCAGGTCGTGCCCATGCTCAGCCTGCTGTGGGGCTGAGCGGGGGAAAAGCGAATGGGAAATGTGCTCTACGCCGCCCGGTTTCGGCTCGACCCGCTGGCATTGATTCCGCTGGCGATGCTCCTGCTGCTGCCCCTCGTTCCGCGGGCGCAGGAAAGAGCCTTCGCGCGCGCGGGAAAAGCGCTTCCGAAGCGGGAGCGGCGCTGGACGAAGGGGATTGTGGGCGCGGCCATGCTGTTTTCCGCAGTCTTTTTCGTGCTGTCCGCCGAGGCGCAGATCGACCTGTACCGCAGCGTGATTGCGCCGTATCGAAGCGGCGAATACGAAATCGTCGAGGGCAGCGTCGAGAACTTCAGCCATGAGCGTACCGATGGCCAGACCGTGGCCGCCTTCGACCTCGCCGGCGTCCATTTCCATTATTCGGACGACCTGTCCGCCGTCGGCTATCGCCCCGACGAGCCCTTCGGCGGCGCAGTCCATGCGGACGGTCAGAATCTGCGAATCGGATACGTTCGCCATCCGGACTTTGGGAACGTCGTCGTCCGCGTGGAATTGTGGGAACCCTAGGGCAGCACCGCACAATTCGGCGGCGCGTCTGGCTCTGCCTTTTCCGCCATCTGCGGCATGCAGATTCCTCGATTTACCTCCAGTAAACCTTCGGAATTTGCATTTGCATCTGGCGAAAAATCCATGCACAGGCCAACCGCTTCATTTGTGCGGTGTTACCCTTGAATTGCCCGAACGAAAAGAACCGCCCGCTCCCATCCGGGAACGAGCGGTTCCATATTTTACGAGAACGCGTCCTTTACGCGGTCGAAGAAGGATTTTTTCTTTTCGTACTGATTCCCGGAGACGCTTTCGTCGAACTCGCGCAGCAGGCTCTTCTGCTTTTCGCTCAGCTTCTTCGGGATTTCCACCATCGCGGTGATGTACAGGTCGCCCTTGCCGCTGCCGCGCAGGCGCGGAACGCCCTCGCCGCGGACGCAGAACACCTGACCGGGCTGCGTCCCCTCGGGGAAGCGATACTTCACGGGCTTGCCCAGCGTCGGCACGTCGATCTCCGCGCCCAGCGCCGCCTGGGTGAAGGTGATGGGCAGATCGATGTACAGATCGTCCTCGCGGCGCTTGAACAGCTTGTGAGGGCGCACGCTGATGACGATCTTCAGGTCGCCCGCGGGGCCGCCGCGCTCGCCCAGACCGCCCTGACCGCGAATGGTCAGCACCTGGCCGTTGTCGATGCCCGCGGGAATCTTGACCGTGCGGCGCTTGCTGACGCGCACCTTGCCGCGGCCCTTGCATTTGGCGCAGGGCTCGTTGATGATCTTGCCCGTGCCGTGGCAGCGGGAGCAGGTGCGGATGTTCTGGATGCGTCCGAAGGGCGTGTTGGAGACCACGCGCTCCTGACCGCTGCCGCCGCAGGTGGAGCAGGTGTCCACGCTGGAGCCGGGCTTCGCGCCGGAGCCGTGGCACTCGGGGCACTCCTCATCGCGGACGAGGTTGATCTCCTTCTCGCAGCCCAGCGCGGCCTCCTCGAAGGAGAGGGTCAGGTCGTAGCGCAGATCGTCGCCGGGAACGGGGCCATTGCTGCGCGCGGAGCTGCCGCCGCCGGTGAAGAACGAGGAAAAGATGTCCTCAAAGCCGCCGAAGCCGCCGCCAAAGCCGCTGAAATCGCCATACCCGCCGCCGCCAAAGCCGCCCTGAGGGCCGTCATGTCCGAACTGGTCGTACTGAGCGCGCTTCTGGGGATTCGACAGCACCTGATAGGCCTCGTTGATCTCCTTGAAGCGCTCCTCCGCTTCTTTGTCGCCCGGGTTGACATCGGGATGGTTCTTCTTCGCGAGCTTTCGATAGGCGCTCTTGATGGTCGCTTCATCCGCGCCCCTGTCCACGCCGAGAACCTCGTAATAATCTCTCTTTGCCATATGTCCACCCTTCTTTGATGCGATTTCACGGCCATGGGGCAAGGGCTGTCGCCCTTGCCCCTGACGGTTTCCTCGCCTGTGAGAATCTGATGTGATTACTTGTTGTCGGTGAATTCGCTGTCCACGGAGCCGTCGTCATTGACATGCGTGCCGCCGTTCTGAGCGTCCGCGCCGCCCTGCGGATTCGCCTGCTGATAGACCTTGCCGAACACGTCGTAGGTCGCCTTGCTGAACTCCTCCATGGCGCTCTTGATCTGAGAAGCGTCGTTGCTCTCGCGAACCTTCTTGAAGTTGGCCAGCTCGGTCTCCAGCTTCGCCTTGTCGGCGGGATCCATCTTGCCCTCGAGATCCTTCATGGTCTTCTCGGTCTGATAGATCAGGCTGTCGGCCTGGTTGACGGTCTCGATCTCTTCCTTGTGCTTCTTGTCCTCGGCGGCGTACTTCTCGGCGTCGTCCACGGCCTTCTTGATCTCCTCCTCAGACATGTTGGAGGAAGCGGTGATGGCGATGGACTGCTCCTTGCCGGTGCCCAGATCCTTGGCGGAAACGTGCACGATGCCGTTGGCGTCGATGTCGAAGGTGACCTCGATCTGCGGCACTCCGCGCGGCGCGGGAGCGATGCCGGTCAGCTGGAAGCGGCCGAGGGTCTTGTTGTAGGCGGCCATTTCGCGCTCGCCCTGCAGGACGTGCACGTCCACGCTGGTCTGGCCGTCGGAGGCGGTGGAGAACACCTGAGTCTGCTTGACGGGGATGGTGGTGTTGCGCTCGATCAGACGGGTGAACACGCCACCCAGCGTCTCAATGCCCAGAGACAGAGGCGTGACGTCCAGCAGCACGATGTCCTTCACGTCGCCGCCCAGCACGCCGCCCTGGATGGCAGCGCCCACGGCCACGCACTCGTCCGGGTTGATGCCCTTGTAGGGCTCCTTGCCGGTCACGCGCTGAACCGCTTCCTGCACGGCGGGGATACGGGTGGAGCCGCCCACGAGGATGACCTTGTCGATGTCCTTCGCGGTCACGCCCGCGTCGCGCATGGCCTGATTCATCGGGCCGATGGTCTTTTCCACCAGATCGGCGGTCAGCTCGTTGAACTTCGCGCGGGTGATGGTCACGTCCAGATGCTTCGGGCCGGTGGCGTCCGCGGTGATGAAGGGCAGGTTGACGTTGACGCTCATCAGGCCGGACAGCTCGATCTTGGCCTTCTCGGCGGCTTCCTTCAGGCGCTGAAGGGCCATGCGATCCTGCCGCAGATCGATGTTGTTTTCCTTCTTGAATTCGTCGGCGATGTAGTCGATCAGGCGCTGGTCGAAGTCGTCGCCGCCCAGATGGGTGTCGCCGCCGGTGGCCAGAACCTCGAAGATGCCGTCGCCGACTTCCATCAGCGACACGTCGAAGGTGCCGCCGCCCAGGTCGTAGACCAGAATCTTGTGCGCGTCGCCCTTGTCCAGACCGTAGGCCAGAGCGGCCGCGGTGGGCTCGTTGATGATGCGCTTCACGTCCAGACCGGCGATGCGGCCCGCGTCCTTGGTGGCCTGACGCTGAGAGTCGGAGAAGTAGGCCGGAACGGTGATGACGGCCTCGGAGACGGTCTCGCCCAGATAGCTTTCCGCGTCGGCCTTCAGCTTCTGCAGAATCATGGCGCTGATCTCCGGCGGCGTGTAGTCGTGGCCGTCGATGGAGACCTTGTAATCGGTGCCCATTTCGCGCTTGATGGAGATGACCGTGCGGTCGGGGTTGGTGACGGCCTGACGCTTTGCGACCTGGCCGACGAGGCGCTCGCCGTTCTTGGCGAAGGCCACGACGGACGGAGTGGTGCGGTTGCCTTCCGCGTTGGCGATAACAGTGGGCTCGCCGCCTTCCATAACGGCGACGCAGGAATTGGTGGTGCCAAGGTCAATACCGATAATCTTGCTCATAATGATACCTCCCGGAAAATCGAATGAATTCGTTGATGTCTGTGATGTATGTGAAGCTCGTTCTCCGCGCTGAAGCGGAAGGGGAGCGGAACCTTTTGTTTATTCCACCGAGACCTTGACCATCGCGTAGCGGATGATCTTGTCCTTCACGCGGTAGCCCTTCTGGAAAACCTCCAGAACCTTGCCCGGCTCGTCGGACTGCTCGCGCATGACGGCGTTGTGCTTTTCGGGGTCGAAGTCCTCGCCCAGAGCGGGGATTTCCTCGAAGCCGAACTTCGCGAGACTCTCGGTCATCAGCTTCAGCGTCATGCGCACGCCCTCCGCCAGCGGGTCGCTCTCCTGCGCCGCGTCCAGGGCGCGCTCGAGGTTGTCGATGGTGGGGAGCAACGCGGTGATGCTGTCGCACAGGCCGTCCTGATAGCCGTCGGCGCGGCTGGTCTGATTGCGGCGCTTGAAGTTCTGGAAGTCCGCCTGCGTGCGGCGCAGGGAATCGAGATACTCGTCGCGCTGTTTGACCGCCGTCTCCAGCGCGTCGCGCCATTCGTCGATCGAGGCTTCCTTCGCCTCGTCCTGAGGCTCGATAACCGGCTCCTGCACGGTTTCGTCCGGCGCGGTTTCCGGCTGCGTCGGCGTGGGGTTCTTTTCTTTATCCTTCTTCATGACTTCCGTCCTTTCATTTTCGGTCCGAGAGCATTTCGCTCAGCGCGCGCCCCATGAAGTCCATCACCGAGATGACCCGGTTGTAGTTCATGCGGGTGGGACCGATGATGCCCAGCGTTCCGCTGGCGTCGTCGCCGGCGCGATAGCTCGCGGTGACGATGGAGCAGTCCTTCAGCTCCGGCACGCCGTTTTCGGGGCCGATCCGAATGGTTACTTCCATGCTGCCGTTCCGGCCCACCACCTTGCGGATGGTGTCCTTGGATTCCAGCACCGACAGGAAGCTCTTGGCGCGCTCCACGTCCGAGTACTCCGGATAGCTCAGCAGATTCGAGCCGCCGCCGATGACGACGTCCGAGGAATCCTCGCTCTCCAGCTTCTGCTCGATGACGTTCAGCGCCTCGCCCAGCAGGCGGCGGTTGATCTCCGCGTCCCGCAGCAGCTCCGAGAAGCTCTGGCGCACCGCCTCCAGCGGCTTGCCGGCCAGCTTTTCGGTCAGCATTCGGGAGATGGCGTAGAGATGATCCGCGTCCAGGCCGTCGGGAATGCGGATGACCGTGTCCTTGACGATGCCCAGATTGGTCACGATAATCATCAGCGCCGTGCGGTCGGCCACCGGAACCAGCTGAACGTGCCTGATGCGCAGCGTGCCCAGCTTCGGCGCGACGATCACCGACGTGTAGTGGGTCGCGTCCGAGAGGACGCTGGCCGCGCTGCGGATTACGCCCTCCACCTGATCCGAGCGGCGCTGGAGATGCTCGTGCATCTTCTCGCGCTCGTCGCTGGAAAGGCGCGCCGTTTTCAGCAGATGATCGACGTAGAGCCGATAGGCCTTTACCGACGGGATTCGCCCCGCGGAGGTGTGCGGCTGGTCGAGGTAGCCAAGCTCCTCGAGGTCGCTCATCTCGTTGCGGATCGTGGCGGGGGAGAAGCCGACGCCGGACTTGCGCGAAATGGTGCGCGATCCCACGGGCATGGCCGTGGTGATGTAGTCGTCGATGATCGCCTGAAGAATCAGAAACTTTCGATCGTTCAAAGGCATCTGGCAGCGTCTCCCTTCGTCGGATTTTTTCGTGTTAGCACTCGTAACAGGTGAGTGCTAACGCTTGAACATAATGTACCACCGCCCGGGGTTTTTGTCAATAGGTTTCGAAACGAATTCCTGTAAACTTTTTATGAACGGGAAAATCGACCCGCCGAAACGCGACTTGCGCTTTTGCCCGGAAGCTGGTATACTGAAGTCTGCCCCGATGGGGCGCGAAAAAAGCATGAAGGCAAGGGCGCAATCATGAATGATAAGGCGAAAAGCGCGAAGCGATACAGCGGCTGGCGATGGAAATGGCTGCGGGAAGGGCGGCGCTTTGTGCTGCTGGTGGCGGCGGCGGTGCTGGTTTTCCGGTTTGTGATCGGCTTTTCCGTGGTGGACGGCGTGTCCATGAGCCCGACGCTGCAAAACGGCGACGTGGTGATCTACACGCGCATCAATCCCGCCGTCCGCCGCGGCGACGTGCTGTCGCTGAAGCTGACCTCGGGCGAATACTACGTCAAGCGCGCCGTGGCGCTGGCGGGCGACGTGGTGGAGCTGGCGGACGGCGTGCTGTACGTCAACGGCCAGCCGGAGGCGGGAGACTACGTCCATGGACAGACCTTTCCCGAGGACGGCAGCGTGACCTATCCCTACACGGTGGACGAGAACTGCGTCTTCGTGGTGGGCGACAACCGGGGCGAATCCATCGATTCGCGCTTCTTCGGCGCGGTGAAGCTCAGTCAGGTGCGCGGCGTGCTGCGCCTGAGCGTCGGCAGCGGCGGATTTCAGGGATTCTGAAAAGGCAAAGGGCTGCGGGCGGAGAGAAAACTCTCCATCCGCGGCCCTTCGCCATATTATAGGTAGAAATATTCACTTGGACGGACTGAGCCGCAGCGTCCGCGCGTTGCCGGCGTTGTCCGAAACCGACACGTCCACGTAGGTTTCGGGATAGGGCACGACCACCTCGCCTTTGTCGGGATCGACGCTCTCCGGCCCGGAGACGGTTCCGTCAGGCGCGGTGACGGTCACGCTCGCGTAATCCACGCCGCTCAGGTCGTCGCTCAGCGTGAGGATCAGCACGCCCACGCCGTTTTCGGTGGAGATCAGCGTCGGCGGCTGGGCGTCCGCGCCGGAGACGGTCACGGTTTCGACGGCCGTCTGGCGATTGACGAGGGTAGCGGTCAGCGTCAGCTCGCCGTTGCGCTCGGGCTGAACGCGATAGACGCGGTCGCCGGCTTCGGTCACGGGCACGGTGCGGCCGTCGATGCTGGCGCGCACCTGCCGGATGGGAAATCGCGTGGAGACGGTCAGTTCGTAGACCGGATGGCCCGCCGCCGCGTCCTCCCGGGGCGTTACGCTCAGCTTCGGCGCGATGAACAGCAGCGGCAACAGCAGAAACAGCGCCAGCATGCACACGATCACGCCGCGCTGAAGCGAATAGCGCTCCCGGCGATAGCCGCTGTAGGAGACCAGCGTCTCCAGCGGCACGGAGTTCGGCTCGCGCACGCACAGGTCGAAGGCGTTCTGCAGAATCTGCTCGGCGATCTCCGGCGGCAGCTCGGGGGCTTTTTTCCTCTGAAAGAGCGCCTTCACGCCGCATCGCCTCCCGTCCTTCCCGGCGCGCGGCGCAGCCTGCGCAGCGCGCTGTCCGCATAGCGGCGCACCGAGAACCGGCGAACGCCCAGCAGCGCGGCGATTTCCCGGGGCTTCATTCTGCAATAATACCGCAGCAGAAGCACCTGCGCCTCGGTGAAGGGCAGTCCCAGCGCCTGATGGATGGAGAATTCCTGCGCGCCCACGCGCACCGGCAGCGCCTCCGGCGAGATCTCGTCGATCTTCTCGCCGCGCCGGCTGCGCGCATAGCGCTCCCGCTCGGCAAAATGGCGCAGGCACACGCGAAAGCTGATCTGGTTCAGCCACGACAGCAGCATCGCGCCGGAGCGCAGCTTGGTCAGCTCGCGCAGCGCGCAGACGTAGATCTCCTGAAGCGCCTCCTGCGCCGCCCGCTCATCGCCGAGAAAGCGCAGCGCAAAGGAATACTGGCCGGGATAGGTGGCGGCGAACAGCTCGGCGAAGGCGTTCGCGTCGCCGCGCTGCGCCGGCTCCACGAGCCGGGCCAGATAGTTAACGTCCAGACGGGCCATGTTCGTCTCCTTTGCGGTCGGCTTTTTCCCGCAGCCGGCGGTCGGACAGGGCGACCAGCCGGTGGATGGTCGCGATTTCGGGGCCCTCGCGGAAGGCCTCGCCCCAGCGGTACTCGATCTTCTCGCCGGTGCGGGCGTTGTAGCGCTCCACGCCCGCGCGCACGCGGTCGAGGAATGCGGGAATGGTGCTTTCGTCGCAGTTTTCAAACAGCGCAAGGAACTTCGTGCCGCCGTTGCGGCCCACGAAGCACAGCCCCGCCGAGGCCTCGCGCAAGATGTCGCCGAAGCGGCGGATGGCCTGATTGCCCGCGCGATGGCCGGCGGCGTCGTTAATCTGACGGATGTTGCTCAGCTCCAGCATGGCGCAGCCGATGCTGTCCGGCAGCGGCTTGTCCGAGTAGAGGTCGATCACGTCGTCGCAGCTGGCGCGGTTGGCGAAGCCCGTCACGCGGTCGGTCTGAGACGCGAGCCGCCGGTCGGCCAGCGCGATGAGCTGGGTGATGGTGGTGGAGGAATCCTCCCGGGCGAAGGCGCGGCCGGTGCGGTATTCCAGCTTGGGCGCGTCGCCGCGGAGGTTGTGCTTCTCCACCGACTGCTGCACACGGGTCAGAAAGGCGTTCAGCTTCTCATCGTCGCAGTCCTCGAACAGCGCCATGAACTTGTTGCCGCCGTTGCGGCCCACGAAGCACAGTCCCAGCGACGCGCCGTGGAGCATGTCGGAGAAGGACTGAATGGCCTGATTGCCCTGCAGATGGCCGAGCTGGTCGTTGATCTGACGGATGTTGGTCAGATCCAGCATCACGCAGCCCACCGTGTCCGGCACCGGACGATCCATGTATTTTTCGATCATCGCGTCGCAGCTGAAGCGGTTGGCGATGCCCGCCACGCGGTCGTTGTAGACGGCGTAGTCCAGCTCGCGATAGTCCCGGCGCATCGCGGCCAGAGTCCGGAAGTCCATCAGCACCGCCAGATAGGAAAGCCCCAGCACCAGCCACAGCAGCGCGCACAGCGCCCGCACCGACGGATCCGAGCCGATCATCTGATACAGCCGGTCGTCGGTGAAGATCAGCGTCAGTCCCGCCGCCGTGGCGGCCAGCAGCAGAATCAGCTGGGCGGTTTTCAGCCATTTGAAGCGGTTTTTCACGTTTGCCCCTCCTCGCGCGGCGCGTCCATTCAAAAAAACGGCGGTTCTCTTTCCTCATTATAATCCGAACGCCCGAGTCAAAAGTGAAAAGTATGTTAAAAAGAAGCTGAAATGGGACAAAATTGTGCGAAAGGTGGTTTTCAAATTCCCCGGTTGGGTGTATAATGAGTTTGGTAACATCTGCCGGGTTCCATGCGGAAGGAGCCGGGCGGGGAAGGAAGGTTATAGAATATGAAGATGAATATCAAGCGCTTGACGGTTGTGGTGCTCGCCCTCGTCGTGGCGATTGGACTGGGCTATTTTTCCTGGGATCGCGCGCTGAAGGCGTCGGAGGACGACGGCACGGTCACGGCCTCCGAGCAGCAGCAGACGGTGGAGCAGGCCTCTCAGCCCGTGGAGGTCGTGGTGCCCGCCGCGACGGACGCGCCCGCGGAGCAGGAAGCCCCTGCCGCGACGGAAGCTCCCGCGGAGACGGAAGCGCCCGCGGAGACGGAAGCGCCTGCGGCGACCGAGGCTCCCGCTGAGACGGAAGCGCCCCGCGACCCGAGCTTTGACGTGGAAGTGAAGCTGCTCACCGGCGGCGACATCTACTACGGCGATAAGGTCAAGCTCCAGGCGGTGCTCACCGGCGAAACCGACGCGAACTTCACCTATCAGTGGCAGTACAACGACGGCAGCGGCTGGAAGAACGTCAAAAACGAGACCAGGGCGATCTACGAGTTTGAAGTCACTGAAGAAAACGCGGTTTACGACTATCGCGTGGTCGTCACCGGAGCGGCGAAGTAATCCGGAACCCAATTCAAGGGCGGCGCTGTCTGCAATTGCGGCAGCGCCGCCCTTTTTTACAACAAAACGGTAAAAATCGTTTCTTGACAACCCGCTGGAAAGATGCTATTCTTATAATAGAGTAAAGATACTTTACACTATGAGCGTCAAGCGGGGTTGAAAATATGAGACATTATTGCGTCATTTCCCATACGCATTGGGATCGTGAATGGTATCAGACGCAGGAGCAGATGCGCCTGCGCCTGGTGGATCTGATGGACAATCTGCTGGACATCCTCGACCGCGAGCCGGAATACGTGTTTCATCTGGACGCGCAGACCATCATGCTGGAGGATTACTGGGACGTCCGCCCGGAAATGAAGGAAAAGTGCTGCGACTACATCCGCACCGGCCGCATGCTCGTGGGCCCGTGGTATGTGCAGAACGACTTCCTGCTCACCAGCGGCGAGGCCACCGTGCGCAATCTGCACATCGGCATGGCGCAGGCGGAGCGGTACGGCCGCTGCATGCGCGTGGGCTACGCGCCGGATCAGTTCGGCCTGATCTCCCAGCTTCCGCAGATTTTGAACGGCTTCGGGCTGGACGCCTGCGTGTTCGGCCGCGGCCACAACATCTTCTGCGTGGACGATCAGGGCCGTCTGGTCCAGCGCATGCCACCGGCGGAGTTCCGCTGGCAGAGCCCCGACGGCTCCGAGGTCTTCGCCGTCTGCATGAGCTTCTGGTACAACAACACCCAGCGCTTCTCCGCGAATATCGACAAGGCCATGGAGCTGCTGCGCTGGCAGGAGGAGCATTTCAAGGGAATCGCGCAGACGGATTTCCTGCTGCTGATGAACGGCTGCGACCACATCGAGCCTCAGAACGACCTGATGGACGTGCTGAAGAAGATGCAGGCGCGCCTGCCCGAGGGCAGCGAAATCCATCAGGACACGCTTGAGAGCTACCTCTCCGCCGTGCGCGGGGAGCTGAAGGAGACCAGCCTCGGCCTGCACGTGGGCGAGATGCTTCAGGGCGTGAACGACAACACCCTCAAGGACACCAATTCCTCGCGAATCTATCTGAAAATCCGCAACGCGGAGCTTCAGAATCTGCTGGAAAACCAGCTTGAGCCGCTGTACGCGGTGCTGGAGATGGCCGGTCTGCGCGGCTGCTTCCCCAAGGGGCATCTGAATTTCCTGTGGCGCATGCTCATCCGGAACCACGCCCACGACTCCATCTGCGGATGCAGCAAGGATGCGGTGCATCGCCACATGGAGGATCGCTTCGACCGCATCGCCGAGTTGGGATACGGCCTGCTGGAGCGGGGCATGGAGCTGCTGGCCGCCCACGTGCGCCGCGACGGCATGGACATGGACGACTACATGATCTGCGTGGCCAATCCGCTGTCCCGCCCGCGCACCGAGTGCGTAGACGTGGCGCTGGACGTGCTCTGCGCCGACCATCCCAGGGGCGTACGCGTTTTCGACGCCGAGGGCAATGAGGTTCCCTTCGTGCTGCTGGGCCGGGAGACGCTCAGCAAGCGCGTGATCTCGCCGCTGAACCTGCCGGGCTTCATCGAGGTGGAGCGCTTCCATCTGCGCCTGACGGCCAAGGACGTTCCAGCCTGCGGCGCGCTGACCTGGCGCGTGACCACCGAGGCCATGTCCGAGCGGATGACGCAGCCGGAGAACGGCTCGGCCGTGCTGGAGAACCGCTTCCTGCGCGCCGAGGTGGACGCACAGGGACGGCTGACGCTGACCAATAAGGAGACGGGGCGCGCCTGGCGCGACGCGCTGGCGCTGGAGGACAGCGCCGACACGGGCCATTCCTACGTCTCGCTGCCCCTCGAAGGCGACAAACCCATCCGCATGGGCGCGCCGCTGCGCATGGAGGCGCGGAAGGACGCGATGCGCCAGAGCCTGACCATGGACTTCGCCTTCCGCCTGCCCCGGTCGCTGACGGAGGATCGCTCCGCCCGCAGCGCGGAGACGGTGGACTGCCCGGTGCGTCTGACGCTTTCGCTGGACGCGGACAGCCGCGCGCTGGACGTGGAGATGCAGATCGATAATAAGGCCAGGGATCATCGCCTGCGCGCCGTGGTGCGCACGGGGCTGGATTCCGATTTCACCCAGGCGCTGTCGCCCTTCGACGTGGTGACCCACGACAAGCGGGAGATCGACACGCGCATCTGCAACGAGACGCGGCACAATTCGGGCTTCGTGTCCATCGCCGACGGAGAGAACCGCATGACGGTGGAGAACGCGGGCGTTTACGGCTACGAGAACCTCCAGAGCGAGCGCGGCACGCTGGCGCTGACCGTTCTGCGCGCCACCGGGCGCGTCTGGCCGGAGGAGGCCGCGGGCGCGCCCGAGGACGACGCGTGGCTCGCGCCGGAGAACCAGTGCCTGCGCATCGTGCGCATCCATCTCGCCCTGCGCCCCGGCCGCGCGGACGAACCCCTCGACGCGCTGACCTTCGCGTCCCTGGCCTTCCAGAACCCGCTGCTGGTCGGCGGCTATGCCGTGGACGGGCGCAAGTTCCTCGGCGGCCGCCCGGCGCTTCAGGACGCGAACATCGCCGAGTTCTTCTATCCCGCCGACCGCTATCCCGAGGCAAAGCTGCCGCGCCGCTTCGGCATGCTGACGCTGGAGGGCGGCGCGCAGGTCACGGCCTGCAAGCTGGCCATGGACGGCGACGCGGTGATCCTGCGCATGTTCAACCCCGCCGACAGCGCCGCGCAGATGCGTCTGCGCGCGTCCTTCCCGACCCGCGCGATTCAGACCGACCTTCGCGAACTGGCTGATCTCGGCGAACTGGCGCGGCAGGACGGAGCGTTTGATTTCGAGCTTGCGCCGAAGCGCATCGCCACGCTGCGTCTGGAGCGGGAGTAAGGTACATTTTCAGAATTGAACATCAAACGAATGAATCCCGCCCGTCCGACTTTTCGGACGGGCGGGGTTCGTGCATAGCGATCTGCTTTGCGTATGAAGTGCGGCTCAGAGGATTTTTTCTTAGGGGAACACCGCACAAATGAGGGAATTGTGCGGTGTTGCCTTAGTTAAGGATGGAACGACTCCGCGTCCGCCGGCGGCTCGAAGCCCCGGCTGTCCAGATCGAAGCGCTCCGCCAGGCGGGATATTTCCTCCTCGCTGCCCCAGGTGATGACCATCAGTCCGTCGCCGCCCACCTCGCGCACCAGCGGCTCCACTTCCTCCGGACGGGCATAAATCTGGCAGGACTTTCCGCTGTCCAGAATGGTGCGGATTACGTCTGTCCATTGCAGAATCGCGCTGTGCCCGTCGCCCGGCTGCCACTGAATCACCCGCAGATTGGGGATTTTGCACAGCGACGGAAGATGCCGAAGCGCCTGCGCGCCGTCGAGGTGGTAGAAGGCGTAGGGCACCGCGTCCACCATGTCCCGAATGTGCGGAAGACAGAATTCGTCGAACATATCGGCGCCGATCATGTAGGAGAAGTCCTCCTGAATCGCCGTGGTTGCGCCGGGCGACCAGATTCCGTGCCAGCCGGTCAGCTGCGTTCCGCCCTGCTCGCATTGCGCCGCCAGCGCCGAAAACGCGTCGATCATGATTCGCTTGACGGCCTCGAAGGCGCGCTTCACGCCCTCTTCGTCCTCGATGAGCGCGCACAGCAGGTTCTCCGAGCCCATCAGCGCAGCCGTCGTGTCCGCGCTCGCGCCCAGACAGTAGCTGGCCAGCATCGCGCTCCCGCCGCAGCGGGAAATTCCCTCATGGATGGCGCGATCCTGAATTTCCTTCCAATAGCCGCCGGGCCGCAGCGCCGCGACCTCGTCGGCCGTCTCCACGCAGGGATCCGCCCAGAGGGTTTCGATGCTCGTCCAGGAGGCCTTCGCTCCCATCTGCAGCGCCATGGCCGGCGCACCGTAGTCCATGTAGAGAAACGGCATGGCCTCTCCCCAGAAGCGCACGGCGCGCTGCCGGGCCAGCACACAGTCGGCCAGCAGCTCGGGCTTCGTCCAGTAGTCGTCCGGCGCGGGGGCGGGCCCCGGGTCGCCGCAGGGGCTGGTGGCCAGTATGCAGGGCCGTCCCGTCGGGCGATGCTCCCACCAGGCGGTCAGCCGGTCGCGGGTCGATTTGGAAAGCTTCATTGCTTCGCTCCTGTCTCATGGTCGTATTCCGCCAAGACAGCCTCCATGGAGCGCGCGGCCTGCTCCGGCGAAACGGCGAGGCTCAGATAGCGATGCCTGCCGCCCTCTCTGGCCGTCCAGCGGGTCACGCCGCGCTCGTCCACGTCGACGGTTCCCGCCGGGGAGGGCGCGTAGTTGGCGTTTTCGCCGTCCATGGCCCACTGCACCGTGCACAGATCCCAGCTGCTGCGGCCCTCGCCGCCGGAATGGAGGAAATACGCCCGGCGCACGGGATTTTCCGCGGCCAGCGCGCAGGGCTCGCGCAGCGCGATCACCCTTTCGCCGACCTCCCAGCCGCACCAGACCACCTCGCCCGGCCACTGTGCCGCCACAAGCCGCGCAGATTCGACGTCCATCTCCACGTTCCATTCCGGCGCGTCGCAGCCGGGCGTGAAATTGCCGGCCATGACCGTCAGCCGCGCTGCCTTCCGGGCGATCAGCTCGCGCCCGGTCAGCGGCGAAGCGCCGTCCGCGCCGGAGGCCAGCAGGCGAGCGAGATTGCGCATCGGGCCGATGCCCACCATCTCCACGGAGCCGTCCTCCTGCGCCGCGAGCACCCGGCGCAGCAACGCCGCCGCGTCCTCGGCCTCGCTTTCCTCGGGCGAGACCTCCTGCGCCAGAACGCGGTTGTACCTTTCCGTCTGCGGCGCGCTGAGAAAGCCCTCGTCCTTCAGTGTGCCCACCTCGGCCTCCGCGCCGTACCATTTCAAGATGCGCCGGATGGCTCCCACGCCCCATGGGCTGGAGGTGCAGTGGGTCACGGCCAGCAGCCTTCGCCCGTGCCGCCGCGCGTACAGCACCGCCAGCGCCAGCGCCGCCGCGTCGTCGCAGTCCGGGCCGATGTCCGTGTCCAGAATGTAGTTTCGGTTCTCCATGGAATGACCTCCTCGTTTTTGCGGGCTTACGGCGTTCGCACGCCTTTTCCTGACGTAAACAATTTGCGGGGAAACCGGGATAGACGTCCGCTCCCGGAAGCGCCGCGCCTCGTCCGGATCGGTCGGAAGCGCTGACCCTGCGCCGTCCTCGAATGGATTTGTCCGCCCCTGCGCGCGGCTCGTTTCCCGGACAGACTTTTTTCCTCAAAGCTGGCGAAGCAGCTCGCCCAGCGCCGCGGTCATCGCCGCCGGATAGGCGCGCTCGTCGCGCACGCGGAAGATGAATCGATCCGAACCCGCCCTCGGCTCCCAGCGGCAGCGGCCGTCGTCGTCGCACTGAACCGCCGCCGGCACAAACTCGAAGACCTCGCGCTGAGGCGCTTCGCCCAGCGGCGCGAGACTTCCGTCCAGATGCACCGTGAGCCCCGCCGCGTGCAGAAATCCGCCCGTGCACCACATGTTCCGCTCCATCGCGCCGAAATGCGCGCGCAGCCGCGGATCCACCGGCGCGTCCAGGCAGGACAGCCACCGGCTGCTCTCCCGCCGGGCCAGCACGTTCAGAAAATAGTTCAGCAGGCGCGGCGAGATCCGGTCGAATACGTCCGCCTGCCGGAAGCGATAGAAGGTTCCATACTCCCCCACCTCCATCTCGCCGCCGGGCGCGAACACGCTGTGGAAGCAGGGCATCCAGTAGATCGCGCAGGGCAGGCGGAAGATCTCGGCATAGGCCTTCGGATCCAGCGCGACGTTGTACTCCAGCCGTCCGCTGTCCGTGCCGGAGCCGGCGTTGAGGTAGATCGCGCGCACCTTTTTCCGAAACAGCTCCGGGTTTTCCCGGCCGAAGCGGGCGACGTCCCGGCTGGAGCCGACGATGTGCAGCGTCACCGGCTCGGGCGCGTCCTCCAGCGTCCGGCGAAGCAGCGCTTCGCCCGTGCCGCCCGATTCGCCGGGAGGGCAGCCAACGCCCACGGGCGCGCACTGTCCGGTCAGCTGGTTCATCTGCGCCGCGGCGAGCACGTCGGGATCGCCGTAGCCCGGGCTCGGCGGCCAGTCGATGAGCACGCCCGCCAGGCGGATTCTGCCCATTTTGGCCAGCGCGAACTGGCAGGCGAGGTCGTAATGATCGTCCGGATCCTCGTGCGGCCGGAACAGGTCCGTTTCATGCAATACATATGGAAGCATGACTTCCTCCTCTCAGCCCTTGACGCTGCCCATGACGATGCCCTTGGTGAAGTACTTCTGAAGGAAGGGATAGGCGATGAGCACCGGCACCATGGCAATGACGATCTGCGCGGAGCGCAGCGTGCGGTCGGAGATTTCGCGCATGTATTCCACGTTTTCCGATGTGGTCGCGCCCAGCGTGACCGACGAGTCGATCATGTACAGGAAGGTCTGCAGCGGATACAGGCTCGGCGTGTTCAGATAGATCAGGCCGTCGAACCAGCTGTTCCAGTGGCCGACGATGCTGAACAGCGCGATGGTGGCCACGGCGGGAGCGGACAGGGGAATGTACAGCCGGGTCAGCACGACCAGATGGTTCGCGCCGTCGATGAAGGCCGATTCCTCGATTTCCCGGGGCAGATTGCGGTAGAAGTTCATCATCAGCACCGTGTTCCACACGGGAATCGCGCCCGGCAGCACCATCGACCAGACGGAGTTGATGAGTCCCATCTGCTTGACGACCATGTAGGTCGGAATCAGTCCGCCGGAGAAGATGATGGTCAGAATCATGTACCAGGCATAGGCCGTGCGGCCGTGGAACTGATCCTTTTTCTTGGAAAGGGGATAGGCGGTGAGCATAATCAGTGCCATGTTCACCGTCACGCCCAGCAGAACGCGCAGCAGCGAGACGCGGAAGCTGGCGAAGAAGTCCGGGCGCTGCATCAGCAGCTTGTAGGACGAGAGCGTGGCGTTGACGGGAAACAGCGTCACATGGCCGGCCATCACCGACGAGCTTTTGCTGAAGGACAGGGCGATGACGTGCAGAATGGGAACCAGACAGAGCGCGGCCACCAGCAGAAGCACGACGGCGTTGATCCACAGATAAATTCTGCGTCCGAGGGATTCACGAATCATTTTTTGCACCCTCCTTCTCAGAATACGCGGTAATCCGCAAATTTATAGGCGAGGAAATAGGAGACGGACATCAGAATCATCGTAATTACGCTCTTGAGCAGACCCACGGCCGTCGCCAGCGAGAACTTGGCGCTGACCATGCCCAGCCGGTAGACCAGCGTGTCGATGATGTCCGAGGAGTCCATGACCAGCGTGTTGTACATGTTGAAGATCTGGTCGAAGCCGGCGTTCATCAGATTGCCCAGGTTCAGCATCGCCATCAGCACGATGATGGGCATCATGCCGGGAATGGTGACGTGCCAGGTCTGGCGGATGCGCCCCGCGCCGTCCATTACCGCCGCCTCGTACAGCGTCGGGTCGATGGCCGTGATCGCCGCCAGATAGACGACGGTGCCGAAGCCCACGCCCTTCCACACGTCCGTCAGAATGAGAATAAACCGAAACCAGCCGTTGTCGCCCAGAAAGAAGATGGGCTGTCCGCCCATGGCGACGATCAGGTTGTTAATCATGCCGTCGTTGCTGAGCATCGACGTAAAAATACTGCCCAGAATGACCCACGAGAGGAAATAGGGCATGTAGACCACCGTCTGAATTACCCGGCGATAGCCCGTGCGCCTGACCTCGTTGAGCATCAGCGACAGCACAATGGCGCTGACGGTTCCGAAGAAGATCTTGGCCGCGGCGATGAAGATGGTGTTGAAGAACACGTTGTTGATGTTGGGAAGGGCCATCAGCTGCCGGAAGTACTTCAGCCCCACGAAGGGAGAATGGAGAAAGCCCAGTCCCGGATTGAAATTCTGAAACGCCATGACGTTTCCGTACAGCGGATAGTAATTAAAGATCGCCAGCAGGACGACGGCGGGCAGCATCATCAGATGCAGCGGCCCTTCCATTTTCCAATTGACATGGCCCTTGCTCCGCCCTGCCCGCGCAATATCTCTGGCCATAAGTCCATCCTCCTTGAAATTGATAGAATCGGAGCCGCCATGCCAGATTCCATGGCGGCTCCGCACAGGTCGGGTTTTGTCAGGTTGGAGCGATCAGCCCGCCAGCCAGGCGTTGGCCTCCTCCGTCATGTCCGTAAGGCCCAGCGCCTCGGCCTGCGCCTTGTAGGTGTCGAAGGCGTCCACGGTCTCTTCGCCCATGATGATCTTGGTGAACATCTCGTTGACCAGATCGTCGATCAGGCTCATGCTCTCGGCCATCGTGTCGGTGGTCGGGCCGTAGTAGCGGTTCATGTAGTACAGATCGTCGGCGATGTACCTGCCGGTGATCAGATGGCCGCCGTCCGGGCCGAAGAAGCGATACCAGCGCCACAGGGACGCGTCGCCGTTGGCATAGCCTTCCACGTACTTGGCGAAGGGCTTGGCCCAGATGTCCACCTCGTCGCTGGACAGGCCCATGTTGACGATCTCGTCCGCCGCCATCTCGTTCTTGACCGCGGGCAGGAAGATGCCCCAGGGATAGATCTGGAACGCCGCGAAGCCGCTGTTGCCGGACGCGTCCTCAATGTAGGTGTCGTAGATCTCCTGAGTGGAATCGTCGGAGAAGCACTTCTTGAACTGCAGGTTGATCATCTTGATGACCGCTTCCGGATGCTCAAAGTCCTTGTTGAAGACCATGTAGCGGATGATGGGGTAGTTGCCGGTCACCTTGGTGGTGGGGCCGTCCAGGCCGACCATGGGCAGGGCGTGCCAGTCGGCATTGGGATCCTCGTCGTTGCTGGTGTACAGCACGGAGTTGGTGTCCCACACCGCGCCGATGACCACGCCGCACTTGCCGGAGGCCACCTGCTGCACCGCCGCGCTGTTGTCGTTGACGGCGAACTCAGTGTCGATCAGGCCGTCGGCGTACATCTTGCTGACCACTTCCAGAGCGGCCTTGGTCTCGTCGGCAAAGGCGCCGAAGATGACCTTGCCCTCTTCGTTGGGGTCGTCCACCCAGAAGTTCTTCTTGGGATAGGAGCCGAAGACGTTGAACAGGCCGTCCATCTGGAAATTGGAATTCCACAGATCCTTGCTGAAGGTCAGGCCGATGGTGTCGTCCACGCCGTTGCCGTCGGGGTCCTGATGCACGAACGCGTCGATGATCTTGTACAGATCGTCCCAGTTCTGCGGATCCTCCAGACCCAGCTTCTGCATCCAGTCGGTGCGCAGCCAGAGCACGGGAACCTCCTCGCCGGGAGAGGTGTTCAGAATCGGGATGGCCATCATCTTGCCGTCGTAGGTCGCGGACGGAATGGCCGCGTCGCCGCCGACGCCCTCGATGATGGTGCGCATGCCCTCGCCCGCGTTCGCCATGTAGACGTCGTACAGGTCGTCGCGGATCAGGCCGGAGTTGGACAGCATCTTCAGCTGCGCGGAGTTGACGCACAGCAGATCCGGAATGTCGCCGGTGGCGATCAGGGTGTTGATCTTGTCGTCGGTGTTGGCCGCCGTGAAGGCCAGCTCGAGCTTGATGCCCAGCTCCTCTTCATAGGCGCGGCTCCAGACGTTGTTCTCGTAGCTGTCGCCCTCGGGGAAGGCCTTGGAAAGGTCTACCGGGATGCCGATGGTCATGGTGATGGGCTCCGCATAGGGCTCGAGATTTCCCCAGCTGCTGGCGGAAAAATCGCCCAGGTTGCCTGCCAGCTGCGACTTCGAAGCCAGGGCCGTGCCGCTCAGGGCAATCAGCAATGCAAGCGTCAGAAGCAGAATTCGTTTCACAGGTTTCACCCTCCTATTCAATTCAGTTGATGTGCACAATCAACCATTGAATATATTATACCATTGCGCAGAATCTGTGAAAATATGAAAATCTTTACATTTCTATCGAACCGTTTGGAGATTCGCCGACGGCGCTGTCGCGATATTCCCGGGGCGTCATGCCCGTGTTCTTGCGGAAGAAATAGGAAAAGTAGGCCGGCGTCTGAAAGCCCAGCCGGCTGCTGACCTCGTGAATGCGCAGATCGGGCCGGCTCAGCAGCTCCCGGGCCTTGTCCAGGCGCACCTGCCGGATGGTGTCGGCCAGGTTCTCGCCCGTCGCCTGCTTGAACATGCGGGAGAGATAGGCCGCGTTGACGTGCACGTGCTCCGCCAGCCGGGTCAGGGAGACGTCCTCGTCGTAGTGCTCGCGGATGTACTGCTGCACGTGGTAGATCTGCGCCTTGATGGTGTCGTCGCTGTTTTCCCGGCGCAGCTCGTGCAGGCGCTCGGAAAGCCAGTGCAGATAGGCCGCCGCCGCGGCCGGCGTGGCGTGGGACTTCGCGTCGTAGAGCCGGTCGGACAGCAGCTCGCCGCGCTGCTCGTCCGTCAGATCCAGCCGCTGCAGCATCTGCGCCAGCGAGAGGGAAATCTGCAGATACAGCTGCATGTACGCCCGGTCGTGGACGGAGCGCATGCTGCTCATCTGCTCCAGCAGCGCCGCCAGCTCGCCCCGCGCCGCCGGGTCGCCGATCTTGTAGGCGCTGCTCCACTGAATGGCCCGGGCGCTCTGGCGCTTGAGCGCGTCGCTCTCGTCCGGCTCCGCGCGCTCAGCGCAGAGCAGCCACAGCCGCGCGCCGCCCAGCGCCTGCTGAGAGAGGAGCGCGCCCATGCGGTTGTAGGCCGCGGGATATTGCCGCCAGCTCTCGCAGGGCTCGGAATAGAGAAACGACGCGCTCATGCCCAGCTGGTTCAGCGCCGCCGTCTGCACGCCCTCCAGCACGCCCTCCAGCTGCGCCCGCGTCCGCTCCCGGCCGAACTGCCACAGCCAGAGCATGCGGTTGGCGTCCAGCTGCACGCTCATCGCCGCCGCGTCCTCGGCCAGAAATTCCTTCGCCAGCAGAAACAGCGCACCCGAGCGCTGGGTGCGCTCGAACAGCGTCTCGTTGGGCGACTGATCGTGCAGAAACACCGTCAGCAGCCACAGAGGCTTCTCCACGTCCACCTCCATGGCCAGCTGCCTGGCCGTCGCCGCCAGGCTCGCCCCGTCATAGGGCGCGCCGTGCACCAGATCCAGCACGAATTCCCGCTGGAGCCATGGCAGCGCGGCCTGCGCCCGCTCCGTCGCCGTACTGAGGATGTTCTGCTCCACCTGCGTGGTGTTGATGCGCTCCACCGCCCGGTTCACCGCCGCCAGCAGCGCCTCGTAGCCGTCCTGCTTGAGCACATAGTCCGCCGACGGCCGGCCCACGGCCTGATAGACGTATTCAAACTGGGCGTGCGCCGTCAGCAGGATGACCTGGCACATGGGCCAGAATTCGCTGACCTGCCGAAGCATCTCCAGGCCGTCCACCTCGGGCATGCGAATGTCCGTAATCACGATGTCCGTCTTCTGGCTGCGGATGCTCTCCAGCGCCTCCCTCGGGTCGTAGAACACCTGAATCTCCATGTCCCACGGGCAGTCCGAGCGAAGAAAGACCGCCGTGGAATCCGCGATATAGCTCTCGTCGTCCACAATTACCGCGCGATAGATCATGCCTCTTCTCCTCTCGCCTTCAGCTGCAGCACGATGCGCAGCCGGTCGGGCTCCACCTTTTCAAACCGCAGTCCGGAATTCTGCGTCAGCTTCAGCCTGCGATGCACGTTCATCAGTCCCGTCACCTCGCGGTTTGGATCCTCATCCTCCAGCTCGCGCTGCATCTGCTCCACGCGCTCGGCGGAAGCGTCGAAGTGATCGTTCTCCACCTCCACGCGCATGCCCTCGTCCATTTCGGTCAGGCGCACGGACAGCGTTCCCCGGGCGCAGTGCTCCAGCGCGTGCACGAAGGCGTTCTCCACGATGGGCTGCAGCGTCAGCCGCGGCAGCAGGATGGCCTCGGCTCCGGGTGGATTTTCCGGGAATTCGATCTCCAGCCGCCGTCCGAAGCGGATTTTCTGAATCTCCACATAGCTGCGCACGTGGTCCAGCTCCTCGGACAGGGGCACCCGATCCCGCGCGTCCCGGGTGACATAGCGGAAGTACTGGGCGAGCCTCCGGCTGAACAGCGCCGCCGTCTCGCAGTCCTCCATGGCGATCATGTTCTCCAGAATGTAAAAGCTGTTGTACAGAAAGTGCGGGTTGATCTGGGCCTGCAGCTGCTTGATCTGCGCCTGCTGCATCAGAATACGCTGGCGGTACATGCGCGTCACCGTGTCCCTGAGCTTCCAGACCATCTGGTTGAAATGGGCGGCCAGATAGCCGAACTCGTTGTTCTTGGCGTAATCCAGCTGAAAGTCCATGTCGCCTCCGGCCAGCCGTCCGAAGCCGTCCGTCAGCAGCTTCAGCGGCGTGTGCACGTCCCGGTAGGCGCGCACGCTGTAGATCGCGATCGCCGCCAGAAACAGTGCCAGCAGCGCGTAGAGAATTTTTCGAAAGCCGTTCAGCTCGCCGAACACGTTCATTCTTTCCGCGCAGATGAGCATGCTCAGGTTCATGTCGTCCATGTCGCTGGCAAAGGCGTAGTACTTTTCCGTGCTCAGATCGGCGCCGACCTGAGATGCGCGCTCCTCCAGCGCGCGCCAGAACGCCGCTTCGGTGTGCGAATCGGTCAGCGTCGTGCCGTCGGCGAAGGTGAGCCGGTAGCCCACACGGGTTTCCGCCAGCGTCTGGGCGAAATAGCGGTCGATTTTCTCCGCGTCGTAATGGATGACGTACAGAAGCCGCGGCAGCTTCTCGTCGCCGATGGTCAGGCTCAGCGGCTGCTGGGAGACGCACAGCAGCTCTCCGTCCGCGGCCACCACGCAGCCCGGCGCGCGGGCGCAGACGGCCCGGTATTTCTCCAGCGCCGCCGGGTCGATCTTTCGAATCACCGGCCGCATCTGCCGCCCTTCCGCGCCGATGGCGAGAATGTGGCGATTCAGCCGCGGCAGGAACAGCTCGATCTGGGAGACGAAGGGGTTTGCGTCGTAGATGGTTGCCAGCCGCTCCTGAAGGCGGTTGAGCTGGTCGTAGAGGTCGTAGCCGTCCAGCGTCTCGTAGCGGCCGGACAGGCGGAGCATGCCGTTTTCTCCGGCCAGCTGCCGCAGCTGCTCCTGAGCCAGCTGCATCTGATCCGCCAGCTCCGTGCACTTGAAGCGAAACTGCTGCCCCAGCGAATGGCGAATCTGACCGTCCAGCTTGTTCACGCCCACCTGATAGATCGTCAGGCCCATGATGAAAATCGGCGTCATCGTCATCAGAAAGATCAGAATCATGTGCGTCAGCGTCGATTTCAGCGGCGACAGCGCGCTCTGCTCCGGCCTTCTCTTCACCCAGAACCAGCTCCTCCGCAAAGCGATCTTTTCCAGCCTCCTTCGACAGGATAGCACAAGCGCCCGCGCCGCGTCAAGCGCCGTCCGTCCGCGCGGGCGCAAAAAAACGCGCCGGCCTCCATGCGGAAGTCGGCGCGCCAGCCTGTCGAAAAACCTTGGAGAGCTCGAGAGGGCCGAAGCCCTCTCGAACTAAAATCGTACCCGGCGGCATGTACGGCGGGGGCGGGAAAATTTTTCTGGAGGGAAATCCCATTTCCCGGAAGAAAAATTTTTACCTT
>ERZ780195.779-NODE-779-length-30087-cov-2.908897_pt1 | contig 30087 bp, 32 predicted proteins | sample MGYA00511017_ERZ780195 | MGnify/ENA primary metagenome ERZ780195 (study PRJEB29588, sample SAMEA2159974) | human gut metagenome | biome: human gut; feature: human-associated habitat; material: faeces | place: Denmark | collected 2008/2010 ...
GGCGGCCCGCCAGCAGTCTGCGGCAATGTTCCTGCGCCTCCATGCGGTTGCGGAGCTTTTCCCGCTGCCCGGCGCGGCTTTCCTCCACCCGGCGGCCCACGGCGGCAAACAGCCGAAGCAGCGTAGCGGCATATTCGCCCACGCCCTCCACCCTGCACAGTTCCTCCTCCGAGGCTTCCAGCACCCCGTGGAAGCTGCCAAAACGCTCCAGCAGTGCGTGAGCCAGCGGATTGACGTTTCGCTGGGGAATGGCGTAAAACAGCATCAGCTCCAGCGCCTCATGGTCGGCAAAGCCGTTCAGCCCTTCCCTGCGGAACCGTTCCCGCATCCGGCCGCGGTGCCCGTCGTGCGCTCCCGCCATGGTCTTCCCTCCCCGCGTTTGTGTCCATTGTGTTAGTCCAGTATACCATAAACAAGGAAAGCTTGAAAACCCCCCGGGTTTGTGCTAGTATCAGACTTGAATTGTTTCTTTATGAAGGAGGCTCGGCCATGAAGATCTATGAATCCGGCGAGGATTATCTGGAGATGATCTGTAGGCATGCAGAAAAAAACGGCTTTGTCAGAATTCAGCAGCTGGCAGACCTTCTCCACGTCAAGCCATCCTCCGTCTCCAAAATGGCCAAACAGCTGCTTACCCAGGGTTATATTGAATACGAGAAATACGGCTACATTCGCCCCACCCAAAAGGGGAAAGAAGAGGGGGAGTACCTGTTGCATCGGCATAAAGTGCTCCATGAGTTTTTGTGCATGATCAATGGAACCCAAGATGAACTGGAACAGGTGGAACAGATGGAGCACTATTTCAATAAGCAGACGATAGCAAATATTGAGCGAGTGATGAAGGAGTATCGCTCCCACGTAAAGTGAGAAAATTTTGAGAGGACAAGCCAAACGTTTGAGCAGATAGGAGTACATTTACAAAGCCTATATGCTTTAACTTTTATCCTTACTTTATCATGGGAAGCTCGGCTATGAAATGTAAAAAAGCACTTCTTCACCTACATGATAGGCAGGAAATGCTTTTTATGATTGTATCATTTGATATTCAGTTCACGGAATTGCTCTTTGGCGGCAAGCGCAAACCGCCTATCACGACAGGAAGGAATATCGTAGGATTTTCTGCGGCACATCCAGCAAGAGCAGTGAATTTTTCCCTTGGCAAAACGACCGCGATTCCCCCCAGACCATGCAAGGACATACTCTTCGCCGCCGATCCGGCGGAGGATTCCCTCCTTTCGATGAATTGTGCGCTTTCGCTGCCTGCGGAAGTATCCGCGATCTCTTTTCATATGTGTTTCCTCCTTGACAGTTCGAGCGGCCTGAAAGAGTGGTCAAGGAAAAGTCTCTTACAGGCTGCCTATCTGATAGGAGAGAATGTTTTTGTGTTTCATAACACGGTTTACCTCCTTATTTTTCATGTTACCGGAGCAGTTCTTTGAGGTTTGCCCATGTACAGAGAGCCGAGCCGTCACGGGAAAAAGTACTTGCACTTTAATGGTCGGAAAATTCCTGAGAAAGGTACTGGCGAACCTGTGCCTCGCATTGTGCCGGACAGAGCAAGGTAAGCAAATCTCCCACCTGTAGACGGGTGTTTCCCTTGGGGGTAATCTGCTGGCTGTTTCGCATAACAGCGATTACCAGACAGTCTGCTGGCCAGATGATCTGTTTAATCTGTCGGCCATCCGCTGGGCTGCCCAAGCAGACGGTAAACTCCAGTGATACGGCAGCTGTCTCGGCAGGGGAGTCTGCATTTCCCTGATTGACTGCCCGCTCCAGCAGAGATTCGTAAATGGGCTTGGAGTGACATAAATCCGCAGTAATATACGAGAGAAATGCCACAATAGCTAGGCAGATGAGCTGGTCAAAGGAGGCGGACATCTCCACAATGAGCAGGATGCCTGTAAGAGGCGCTCTCACAATGGCAGTGAACATGCCCAGCATCCCAAACAACATAAAGGGGAGCACATAATTGCTCTCAAGCCCCACCCAGGAGACTGCGGCCTGACCGTAGATGACGCCCGCTAACGCCCCCAGCACCAAAAGGGGAAAGAAAATGCCACCTGGCGCGCCGGAGCCAAAGCTGGTCATGGAAAGCACAAACTTGCCCACCAGTAGCAGGAACAAAAAGGGAAGGGCATATTGGCCTATGATCAGGCCGTCTACAATATTATGGCCGCCTCCCAGTACTTGGGGCAAGCATAGGCCAAAGATGCCGGCGATGAAAAAGGGAATGATCATCTTTACCGGCAAAGGTAAGTGAATTTTCTGATATAAATTCTGGGTGAACAGTACGCACTTGTTATATCCCGCTCCAAAGAGGCCTAATAGTACCCCTAAGGGGAGCAATAGCCAATAGTGAGCAGCAGGCAGCTCAGAAAGGGGTGGTAGGGAGAATGTAGGTGCGCTGCCAAAAAACAGCCGAGAGATCAGGCAGGCAGCGAGGGCAGATGCCAAGGCACTGAGCAGTACCTTGGGAGAAAAGCTTCTGTGGATTTCCTCTAGAGCCAGCATGACTCCTGCCAGAGGTGCGTTAAATGCCGCTGCCAAACCAGCACAGGCGCCACAAGTGATCAGATATTTTTGCTCTGTCGTATCCCGATGAAATGCGTTGGATACCCCCTGGCCTGTCATGGCGCCCAGCAAAATGGAGGGGCCTTCTCGACCCAAGGACAAACCGCCTAAAATGCCCAGCACGCCGCCGATGAATTTTTTAATGAGTATTTTCAGCCAGCGCATCTGAAAGAACCCTAAAATGGTCCCCTCTGCTTGGGGAATGCCGCTGCCCTTGATGAGGGGTTCTCCTTTGATGAGCCAACCCACAATGAGTCCCAGCAGTGCGAGAGCTAAAAACACGCACAGAATTTGCCAGGGGTTTTTCGCCCATGCATAAACAGATTGGCTGAACTCTTGAGAATAGGCAATGGCAAATCTATATAGGGAGGCGACCACCCCGGCTACAATTCCCACAATGAGTCCCAAACCAATGAGACGGTAGTAAAATTTTCTATGCAGTATAAAATCGGGCCTATAATGACTTTTCATATGCACTCCCCTGGACGTCGTATTCTATGCAGTATTATATACCATTTTAAGGGAAGGAACCAAATCATATAATAAATAATGCACTATTTTTGAAAAGAAATTTTCAAAGTAATATGTTATCGTTTTATTCTTACTAAAAAAAGATATAACTCTGTCTATGGGTCGTATTTTCGATCAAGCTCTAAGCTACCTTTATCGGTCTGTAATCAAATACTCCAGAGAGAGGTAAAGATCTCTAGCAAAGAAATGTGCCCTTTAAAAGATATCTCCTAGCATTGCCAGGTAAAACGCTTTTACGAATCATTATTTACATCTGCAAGTAGCCAGAGATGAGCTTGAGAAAACCGGAAAAGCCTGCCTAAGCATTCGGAGGATGATATAAAAAGGCCGCTATGAGAATATTCCATAGCAGCCTTTTGGGTCAACTTATTTTTTTATTATCCAATGGTATCGGTGCGCATGTACTCTTGCAAGGCCTTGGGGACACGTACAGTGCCGTCTGCCTGCTGGTAGTTTTCCAATATAGCGGCTACTGTGCGGCCCACCGCCAAACCACTGCCGTTTAAGGTGTGGATGAACTCGTTTTTACCCGTGGAGGCATCCTTGTATTTGATGCTGGCTCTGCGCGCTTGGAAATCCTCAAAGTTAGAACAGGAGGAGATTTCCACGTAATTATTGTAGCTGGGCATCCAGACCTCGATATCATAGGTCTGGGCGGCGCTAAAGCCGATGTCGCCTGCACAGAGATTGACGACCCGATAGGGGAGCTCTAACAGCTGGAGGATGTGCTCCGCATCAGCCAAAAGCTTTGCCAGTTCATCATAGGAATTTTGGGGCTTTACAAATTTCACCAGCTCTACCTTGTTAAACTGGTGCTGGCGAATGAGGCCTCTGGTATCTCTGCCAGCGCTGCCTGCCTCTGCTCGGAAACAGGCGCTGTATGCGGTGTAGTAAATGGGCAGATCCTCTTCCTTTAAGATGGTGTCCCGCATCATGTTGGTTACTGGAACTTCCGCTGTGGGGATGAGGAAATACTCAGTTCCCGCTACTTTAAAGGCGTCCTCTTCAAACTTGGGGAGCTGCCCCGTGCCCGTCATAGAACGACGATGTGCCATATAGGGGGGGAGCACCTCGGTATACCCGTGCTCCATGGTATGGGTGTCCAGCATAAAGCTAATTAGGCTTCGCTCCAACCTGGAACCCAGCCCTTTATAGAAGGTAAAGCGAGAGCCCGTAACTTTCGCTGCTGTCTCAAAATCCAGTATGCCTAGGCGGGTACCGATATCCCAGTGAGCCTGTGGCTCAAAGTCAAAGGAAGTGGGCTCCATAAACCGTTTGATTTCTACATTATCCGCATCGCTTAGACCGTCTGGAATGGACGGATTGGGGGTATTGGGGATGGATAACAGTAGTTCCGAGACTTTCTGCTCCAGTTCTCCCAGGGATTCATCCAGCTGCTTGATTTGTGCGCCCACCTGTTTCATCTCTTCAAAGACAGCGCTCACATCTTTTCCCTCTTTTTTCAGCTGGGGAATCTGCTTGGAGGCCTCGTTTTTCTTGGCCTTGAGCTGCTCTACCTGCACCATCAGCTCTCTGCGCTGTTTATCTAAAAGACACAGCTCGTCGATATTGGTCTGCTTTCCACGTCTGGCCAGTGCCCCTTTGATCTCTTCTGGGCATTCGCGAATTTTTTTTATATCTAGCATGATATTTCCACCTTTCACGTATACTACAATATTAAGTAGGCAATAAATAGTATCAAATATTATCTTTGGAGGGAAGAGCATGGATAAACAACAGGATCTCACAAATCTCAACAGCATTTTGTTGGAAATGAAAGAGACAGATTATAACAATACTCTTGCGCTCACTGGACTCATTGAGCTCATGTTGGAAAAGAATATCATCAGCATGGGCGAGCTAAAGGATAAAACCTCAGCGCTCAATGCCTATGCACATGATACAGAAAACAACTAGATGTTCCTAAAGGGCCGCTCACCGGCCTTTTTTCGTTGCTTACTTTTTTACATGCGCTCGGGAGCTTTGACACCGATGAGATAAAGGCCGGTTTTAATGACTGTCTTGACACACTGTGCCAGAAGCAATCTGGCGTGGGTGGCGCTTAAATCCTCATCGATAATGCGCTTCTCGTAATAGTACTTATTAAACGCCTGGGCAATGTGGATAATATGCCGTGTGATGATAGAAGGTTCGTTTTTATGGCAGGCATTTTGTACCACTTCTCCCCATTCTGCCAACAATTTGATGGTGGCAAAGGCCTCAGGGTCGGTTACGGCACCAAAGTCGATGGGGGCATCCCAAACCTCCTTGGGTGCACGGCGCAAGAGGCTGGCGCATCTGGCATGAGTGTACTGGACATACGGCCCGGTCTCCCCATCAAAGTTCAGCACTCTGTCAAAGCTAAAGGTGATATCCTTGATGCGGCTGTTGGAAAGGGTGCTAAATACCACAGCCCCAACTCCCACATCTTTGGCCACCTGTTCTTTATTTTCTAGATCGGGATTTTTTTCATTGATGACTTCTAATGTCTGCTGAATGGACTGGTTGAGCACGTCCTCTAAGAAGACCACCTTGCCTTTGCGGGTGGAAAGGGTGCCGTCCTCTAAAGAGACCATGCCAAAGGCCACATGTTCTAAGTCCTTGGCCCAGTCATACCCCATCAGCTCTACCACTTTAAACCACTGCTTAAAGTGGAGGTTTTGCTGGTAAGCCACAATGTAGAGACACTTGTAGAAGTCGTAGTGCTTCTTTCGGTAAAATGCCGCTGCCAAATCCCGGGTGGAATACAGAGTAGCACCGTCGGATTTCAGAATAATACAGGGTGGCAAGTTGAACTGATCTAAAGGTACCACATAGGCCCCTTGGTCTAATTTGAGAAGATTTTTCTCTTTTAACTCGTCAATCACCGGCTGCATTTTGTCGTTATAAAAGCTCTCCCCAGCATAGGAGTCAAATTTTACATCTAAAAGGTCATACACCTTTTGCACTTCTTTTAAGGTGAGCTCTTTAAACCAGTTAAATAGGCTCAGAGCCTCCTCATCGCCATCCTCGATCTTTTTAAACCAAGCTCTACCCATGTCGTTTAAAGAGTCATCCTTTTCCGCCTCTTCGTGGAAACGGACATAGAGCTTTAACATCTCATTGATAGAATCCCGACCTATCGCCTCTTCGTTTCCCCACAGCTTGTAGGCGGCGATCAGCTTGCCAAACTGGGTGCCCCAGTCTCCCAGGTGGTTGATGCCAATGGACTGATACCCCAAAAAGTTGTAGATGCGATAGAGGGAATTTCCAATGGCAGTGGTGCTCAGATGGCCGATGTGAAAGGGCTTGGCGATATTGATGGAAGAGTAGTCCATGACCACTTTCCTGCCCATTCCTTCATTGGAGCGGCCGTAATCCTCCCCTTGCTGTTGGATCTGAGATAAAGTATCCTGAGCCAAGTATTTGGGGTCTAAAAAGAAATTCAGATACCCACCGGCTACTTGCACCTGGCTGATATACTCAGGCGCCTGTATGGTTTGTGCCAAATCGGCGGCAATGGCCTGAGGGGCCTTGCGCAGTGTCTTTGCCAGCTGAAAACAGGGCATGGCAAAATCCCCCATATTGGGGTTGGGGGGGACCTCAATGAGAGGCAAAATATCCTGTGCGTCCATATGCGCCGCTGTTGCAATCAACTGTGCAATACTTTGTTTATAATCCATGTTATGACTACTCCATTACTGTAAAGTCTATCAAATGCTTATCCCTAGGGGATCAACACCTTTAATATACTAGCTTAATATACCACAATGGGACTTGTTTATCAATAAAGCTAGTGAAAAATTCCCCTAAAATAGCGTAAAACAAAAGCTCTCAAAGTACAGAAAGAACTACATCGAGAGCTTAAATAACGTCTTGAAAGATATATTAAAGGACAACAATTTTCAGAGAATCTAAAATGGAGCTAATTAATATCGCAATGATAAAGATGGGGGCGATGTACTTTACCATTACTTTAAAGAGTCCTTTGCGCCGGAACTTAGCGTTGAGCTCCACTTCTGCGATAATGGCAGCTGGTTTCACTACATAGCCTACTACAATACAAGTGAGCAGTGCGCAAATGGGCATGAGCACTGAATTAGTGAGGAAGTCGAAAAAGTCCAAGACTGCCATACCGAAGATAGGAAAATCTTTTAATACCCCGTATCCAAGGGAAGAGGGAATGGCCAGAATGAGCGCTAGGCAAAATACGATTACCGTTGCCTTTTTACGGCTCAGCTTAAACTGATCGCATACGGTGGCAACCACTGCTTCCATCAGTGAGATAGAGGAGGTTAGTGCTGCAAATAGAACCAACAGGAAGAAAACTGCCCCCATCACGTCTCCCAGTGGCATGCTGTGAAACACCTTGGGTAGCGTCTCAAACATGAGACCTTTGCCAGCATTGATGGCACTGGCCTCTCCACCAGAGAAGGAAAAGACTGCAGGGATAATCATGAGCCCGGCCAAAATGGAAATGCCCAAATCGAACATTTCAATATGCGAGGCGGATTTTTCCAAATTCTCTTTTTTGCTCAGATAAGAGCCGTAGGTGATCATAATGCCCATAGCAAGAGACATGGAGTAGAACATCTGTCCCATAGCTGCCAGTAACAGGTTGACGGAGAATTTGCTGAAATCGGGCAGGAAGAAGTAGGCAACTCCCTCCATACCACCTGGAAGTGTCATCGAATAGATGGCAAGAGCGACGGACAGCACGATCAAAATCGGCATGAGAATACGGCTGGCCTTTTCGATGCCCCTTTTGACGCCTCGGATGACGATGACAAAGGTAGCTGCCAAAAAAATCAACAAAAAGAGAAGCGGTTGCCAGGATTCAGAAATAAATCCGCTAAAATACCCATCTGTTGCTGTGGCAGCTCCTGCTCCTGAGACAAAGGATACCAGATATTTGATCACCCAACCGCCAATGACACTATAGTATGGCAGTATGAGAAAAGAGACAAGACAGGCTAGTACGCCGATAAAACGGGATTTTTTGTTGAGCTTGCCAAATGCACCAATTGGGCTGAGACCTGTTTTTCGGCCGATGGCAATCTCGGATACCATTAGTACAAACCCAAAGGTGACCACTAGTATAATGTAGACCAGCAAAAAGATACCGCCACCATATTTGGCAGCTAAGTACGGGAACCGCCATAGGTTCCCCAGGCCCACTGCAGAACCGGCGGCAGCTAAGACAAATCCAAGCCGGTTAGAAAAGGTGCTTCTTGTGTGCTCCATTCAAAAATCCTCCTCAGGTTATTCACCAAAAGACCAGTATGAGACCTTTGGCAATGTTTACTTGGTTAGATCACGTTACATAGTTTGAGCAATTGCTCGCAAATAAATACTGTCCCTGTAGCGCTGAGAGCTACTGTCAAAAGGCTACGCTTATGGTATGCCAAAATGAGCGCAACCGCCGTCCCTGCAATCCCAGATATGAGATGAGAAGTAGAGGTAAAGATATCTGGAAACACCATTGCCGCCAATATGCTGTAAGGCATATAGGTGAGCAGAGAGCAGATAAATGGATTTTTAATTTTTTTCCGAAACAGAGCCAGTGGAACCATTCTTGGTATATAGGTTACCACAGCCATGATGCCGATGGCAATAGCCAAATACGCTGTATCCATCTAATGCTCACCGTCCTCTGCTTCCAGATCATTTTGCACAGGATAGAAGTAGGCGCCAAGGCCTGCTGCCACCACGCCACAGATGATGACAATCCACCCATCTCCTATGGATTGGAAAAAGGGTATCCATTTAAAAATACAGCTCAGCACGGCAGATACAATGACGATGCGAAGTATTGGTTTTGAATCCTTGGCCGGCGGAATAATGATGGCCACGAACATGGCGTAAAGTGCAATGCCAAGTGCCGCCTGTACGCTTAAGGGAAGAATACCGCTGGCCACAACGCCTAGTACTGTGCCCACATTCCAACCCAAATACGAACATAAAATAAGGCCTACCATATAGGAAAATGGCAGTGTCTGCTGTTTTTGCATAGATACGGCAAAGATCTCATCCGTATTGCCAAAGGCGATGAGCAGCCGCTGAGAGAACGTTACCTTAGAGCTCAATCTTTGGGATAAAGTAAGGGACATGAGCAGATAGCGGATGTTCACCACAAACATGGTAAACGCCAGCTCCCAAAGGGAAGCGCTAGACGCAATGAGCTCCATGCCCACAAACTGCCCCGTTCCTGTAAAATTGGAGAGGGAGATTGCCGGTGCGGACCAGCCAGGCAGTCCGTGCTCTACAGTGAGCATTCCAAAGGCAAAAGCCACAGATAGGTAGCCAAGTGCCACGGGCAAACCGTCTTTTAAGCCTATTTTAAATGTCAATTGAGCACTTTGCACTATCTCACACTCCTTTTTTGCTGTATGTGAAAAAATTATCGCAATTACATACTATACATGGATTCTAAATGGGTGTCAACTACAAAGCGGCTGGCAGGGCGCAAAAAAGGCAAAAAAAGAGGCCCTTAGGAGGGCGTGGGCTTTGCAATTGCCCCTAGGCGGCTGATGACACCCTGGCAGATCAGGCCAATTAAAATGCCGGTTACCACACCTGCTATGAGAAGAATGGGCAAATAGGAGATGAACTGAGGGGTTGCTGTGAGCAATATAGCGGCGCAAATCTGCCCCACATTGTGCATGCACGCCCCAAAAATGCTCACGCCAACTATGCTAAACCATTTCTTGCCGTGCGTCTTCACCAGGTACATCACCAGCAGGCTCAGAATACCGCCCATCAGGGAAAATAAAATGGAAGTGAGTGCGCCGGAAAAGATGCCAGTGAGTAGGGATTTTAAAATACAGATGACCAGGGCGGGGAAAAAGCCCATGAGATACAGCGCTGTCAACACACAGAGATTGGCGACTCCCAGCCGTATTCCGGGAATCGTGAGGGAAACCAGGCTCAAAAGGTAGTTCTCCAGTAAACTGAGCACCAAAGCTAGGGATAGAAGCACAGCGGTGAGTGCAAATTTATGCACGGGCTTATTCACTGATAACATCAATTTGCTCTCCCTCCTCGGTGATAACTTGAATGGAAATTCGGTTGGGAATGCAGACGGCGCTTTTGGTGGTATGGGCGATAAAACCCGACTGGACACAGGTTTGATTTGGGCAAGTGGAGCTTAAAAAGCGAATGTCGTGATCTTTTACCTCGATGACACAATCATATTGGTTGTGTATGGGGATGATCTGGTCTTCGCTTAGATCCACCTCCTGGTACAGGCTGCCATTTACCTTGATCTGTGCAGTATCGTAAGTATCGGTGGGAAGCAGCAGCCACACCAGCCATACCCCGCTGCAAAGGACGATTAAAACCGCTAAAATCACATCTGCCTTTTTCATAGATTAAGACCTTTTAAAGTTGTATTTTTCTATAAAATCTGGGGTAGTAATCACGTTGGAATGCTGGTCGATCATCAGCACGTCTACCCCTTCCATAGTTTGAGCAAAGGCCAGCCCCGCCTCGCTGCCCATGACAAAAAGAGCGGTGCTCAAGGCATCGGCGGTAGTGGAACTATCACATACCACTGTGACGCTCAAAAGATCGCTTTGAGCAGGATACCCAGTCTTCCCATCTAAAATGTGGTGATAGCGAACTCCATCTTGTTCAAAGTACCGCTCATACCCCCCAGAGGTCACAACCGCTTTATTTTCTGCCTGTATGGTGCCAAAAACCGAGCCGTCTACTGGGTCCTTGATGCCCACTGTATAGAGGGAAGAGTCGTCCTTCTTGCCCAGCACATATACGTTTCCCCCTAAATTGAGAATGGCGCTGTTGATTCCACGGCTCTTGTAGTGAGCGATGATCTGATCCGTCGCATATCCCTTGGCTATACCCCCTAGGTCTAACATCATACCATCGGGAACTGTGATTTGTCGTGTTTCTGGATCTAAAACCACTTGGGAATAGTCGATATGTTCTAAAGCCTCTTCTATTTCGTCAGGTGAGGGAACCCTGGGATTATCCCCTGTGATGTTCCAAAGGTCTGTGAGGGAACCAATGGAGATGTTAAAAGCGCCATTTGTCGATTGAGAAAGGACCAGCCCCTGCTCTATTACGGCATAGGTGCTGGCGTCTACCTGGACAGGTTGTCCATGGCTGTGGTTGATCTGATACACAAAGCTTCCCTCTTGAAAGCGAGACATGGTCTGTTCAATTTGTTTCAAAATATGTTCGCTCTCCTCTAGCACATCCTTAGAATTTTTGGTCTGTGGAATGCTCTGGGAGCAGATGGTAGATAGAGCGTAGCTCTCCTTGGTATCCATAATTGCCCCCTGCTTGGAACAACTGGTGCAAAAGAGCACGCCAAAGCAGAGCAACAAAAAGAAAATGCGTTTTTTCATGTTTATAGTGAACTGATAAGCAATATTGCGGCGATGACGATAAAAGGAAGTAAGAAAAGCAGCCGCTTGAGCGTTAGATTCATTGCTTATATATTCCTCCTCATTTACTATACCATATGTCGAACATTGGTTTTCCATATGGGAGCATTGCTGCATCTCACCTAATAGTATACTGATTTTTTCACACAACACAAGTGCAGCAATGGGCAGTTTCAAAAGGTAAGAGGCATAAATCTTCCAGAATAGGGGATAATAGAGGCAAATATGGCGGCAGAGAATGGAAATGTTTCCCTTTCATATGGAGGAAACCAGCTGCCTTTGCCGCAGATGGGAGAACATGTGTTATGAAAATAAAAAAGCTAAATGCCCTAGAGATTTTGGATTCTAGGGGGATTCCCACAGTAAGGGCGCAGGTGGAACTGGAAGATGGTCAAAAAGTCTGCGCCAGCGTCCCTTCCGGGGCGTCTACAGGCAAATTTGAGGCCCATGAAAAGAGGGATGGGGGCAAGCGGTATTTGGGCAAAGGAGTGCGCCAGGCGGTGGATCTCATCAACACCCAGGTAGCGCAAAAACTGGAAGGGCAGGAGATCCAAAGAGATTGGGATCAAGTACTGCTGGAGATGGATGGCACACAAAATAAAGAGCGCCTAGGGGCGAATGGCATTTTGGCAGTATCGCTGGCACTGGCCCGGGCCAAAGCGATGAGCCAGGGAAAGGAGCTGTTTGAGAGCCTGTGCGGACAGCAGGAACAATACCTTTTGCCCACCCCGATGATGAATATCCTAAATGGAGGCGCCCATGCGGGAAATCAGCTGGATTTTCAGGAGTTTATGATTATGCCCATTGGGGCACAGACCTTTGGGGATGCCCTTCGCCAGGGTGCAGAGGTCTACCAGTGCCTCAAAAGTGTGATCAAGCAAAAGGGACTGCAGACAGGAGTAGGAGACGAGGGAGGCTTTGCCCCGGAGATCGACTGCGCCAAAAAGGCTTTAGACCTGATCATGCAGGCCATCCAGCAGGCGGGATATACCCCGGGGAAGGACTTTGCTGTCGCCATTGACGTGGCCTCTTCTGACTGGTATACGAAGGAAGGGACCTATTACCTGCCAAAAATTCAAAAGGAATTCACAAGAAAGGATTTACTGAATTTTTATCAGGAGCTGATCTCCGAATACCCTGTCGTCTCCATCGAAGACGGTATGGGAGAAGAGGATATGGAGGGCTGGGATATGCTCACCAGGGAATTGGGCAGCAAAATACAGCTAGTGGGGGATGACCTGTTTGTCACCAACCCCAAACGAATTGCCATGGGGGTGGAACGGCACATTGCCAACAGCGTGCTCATTAAGCTCAATCAAATTGGCAGCCTCAAGGAGACATTGCAGGCCATTCACTACGGCAAGGAACATGGCCTTTCAAATATCATTTCCCACCGCTCAGGGGAGACGGAGGACCATTTCATTGCGGATTTGGCAGTGGCCACCCAGGCGGGGCAGATTAAGACACCTGCCAGAAGCGAGCGGACGGCAAAATACAATCGGCTGCTGGAAATCGAGAACTACCTCAAGAAGAGAGCTCAGTACAAGGGCCTTTTGACGGTGAACTGCTGTCAAAGGTAGAGAGAGGATAGTGTACTAGAAAACTCGTATGAGAATACAACACATCAAAAAAAGGGATGGAACTCATTTTGTTCTATCCCTTTTATATAGCTTCCACAAATAAAATCCACTGGTTGCAAAATTAGATCAACAAATGCGAGGCAGCCCTTCTCCGATCAGCGGGGGAACTAAGCGCATTCCTCCAATGGTGGTATGGGCGAGTACCACTCCTGTTTCTCTATGGGAAACCTGCCCGACAATGGCGGCATTTTTCCCAAATTCACATTGACGGATCAGTTGAAGAGCACGCTGTGCATCCTGCTGAGCCACTACAAAGGCCATTTTGCCCTCGTTGCCCATAACTAGGGGGTCTAACCCCAGAATATCGCAAAAGCCCTGCACCTGCTGGCTGACAGGTATTCTCTCCTCGTTGAGCTCGATGCAACAGCGAGAGGCAGTGGCAAATTCGTTTAAAATAGTGGCCAGCCCTCCACGGGTGATATCCCGCATCCCATGAATTTCCACATTCGCCAGAAGTGTTTGCACCATCTGGGAGAGACACGCGCAATCGCTTTCAATATCATTTTGTATGCCCATGCGGGCGCTGAGAATGGCTGCGTGGTGGTCTCCTAAGTTGCCCGAGACGATGACTGCATCCCCATCCTGACAATGGGATGCCCCTAAGGTTTGGTGGGATTCTAAAAAGCCCACACCAGCTGTGTTGATGTAAATGCCCCCACTTCCCTCGATGACTTTGGTATCGCCTGCCACCAGCATCACCTGTGCTCTTTTGGCCTGTGCAGCCATGGACTGGGCGATTTGGCGAAGCTGGTCTATTTCCGCCCCCTCTTCGATAATGAAGCCACAAGTGAGATACTTAGGGGTAGCACCACTGGCCAGCAAGTCGTTGACAGTGCCGCATATGGAGAGCTTCCCAATATCACCTCCTGGAAAAAAGAGAGGCGTTACGACAAAACTGTCCGTGGTCATGGCCAGCCGGGCAGCCCCTGTTACGATGCCGGAATCCTCCATGGCATTGAGGATGGGATTGTCAAACTGGCGGGCAAATATCTCTTGGATTAGGTCAGAAGTGGCTTTGCCGCCGCTTCCATGGGCCATGGTGATTTTCATGCTACATCTCTCCTATCGTTTTATTTTACGGCTCGTCCGTTATAAGTGTGGTAACAGCTGCCCTCGGCGGATACCATACAGGCGCCTTGGGGATGGAGGGGGGTACACTGGGTGCCAAAAAGCGGGCACTCATGAGGCGCTACTTTGCCGATGAGCACATGAGCGCATTGACAAAGTGGATGCAGGGTGTGATCCCCACAAAGGTCTCTGCTGCCCGCATCGAATTTCTGGTATTCCTGCTTAAGTGCTAAGCCGGACTGAGGGATGGTGCCAATGCCTCGCCATGAGGCAGCGCAAGGTTCAAAGAATTGGCAAATTGCCTCTTGAGCCTGTCGGTTTCCCTGTGGGGAAACCGCTGAAGTGTATAAGTTCCAAACTTTCCCTTGACCCTGGTGCTTGACTAGCATATAGATGGCGGATAACAACTGATCGGGAGTGAAGCCAGCGACTACAAAGGGAAGCTGATATTTTTGCGCTAAGGGGATAAATGCGTCACTCCCTGTGATGACACTCACGTGGCCGGGGGCCAAAAAGCCGTCCACTTGCCCTTGGTTTTGACAGATCCAGTTTATGACAGGGGGCATAGTCTTCAGAGAAGTCAGAAGCTGGATGTTGGCAATACCTTGCTGGATAGCCCGTTGTAAAAGCAGGCTGTACACCGGTGTGGTGGTCTCAAAGCCCACTGCTGCAAATACGAAAACTCGATGAGGGTTGTCTTTGGCCAGCGAAAGCACGTCCAGCGGGGAGTAGACCATTTGCACATGGCCGCCTTGGGCCTTGGCGTCGTTTAAGCAGCCTTTGCTACCAGGCACCCGCAGAAGGTCGCCAAAGGTAACCACCACATAGTCGGGCGCAAGGGACAGGTCAAATAGCCTGTCGATGTAGTCAGTTACCGTAACGCAAACAGGGCATCCCGGCCCTGGGATGAGATGTATGCGAGAGGAGAGCATCCCAGGGATTCCGCTGCGGGAGATTTCAGCGGTATGGGTACCGCACACCTCCATCAGCCGAAGGGGAGGCCCCTGATATTCTCTTAAAAAAGTTTTGATGTGGTCATTCATCGATTTCCTCCAACAGCTCTTCCAGCGCATCGTAGTCCTGCTGAGTCAGCAACTGTAAAATGCAGCCGGCGTGGATGAGCACGTAATCTCCAGGGTGGACGTTCACCAAGCCCGCCTCTGCTCGGACGGTATTTCCCTTATAATCCACGGTGGCTACAGTGCCCTCGATGGAAATGACTTTGCCAGGTACGGCAACGCACATATGATGTACCTCCTCATCTCAAGTAATTTGGCCTAGCTTATCTCACGGAGCAAAAGATGCGATGTAGGCCTGCCCTAGGCAAATTCCGCTGTCATTACAGGGAACAGCTCTATTTAAGTATACCCGAAAATCCTGTCCTTGTAACAGGGAGTAGCAGCGCTCTGTGAGCAATTGGTTGGCAAATACGCCACCTGATAGGCCTACTCGGTTCTCGCCTGTCTGGTCTCGCAGCTCGATGCAGACCTGCAACACAGCCTGAGCCACTGCCTGCTGAAATCCCAAGGCGAGGCTTTCTATGCTCACATGATCCCGTGCCCCAATGATATCTCGGATCAGCTGTTTGCGGTCCATCGTCCATCTGCCCTCTTCTTGATAGAGATCAAAGTGCAGTGGATGGGGTGCCTCTCCGTAGGAAATGCCATCTATGGCGGCATTCTCCAAGGCGATGGCGCACGCTCCCTCATAACTATTGTACTGTCCAAGACCTAGCAAAGCGCTAACGGCGTCAAATAGCCTGCCCATACTTGTGCTGAGGGTCGTGTGGACCTGCTGTTGGAAAGCGGCGGAAATGAGGGGAAACCGGCTATCCTCGCTATTTAGGCCACATGCGATTTGATGACACAAGGCGGAGAGAGAGGCGTCTTTAGCGCTTTGATCCCCGCCAGCCATAGAAATGGGATCCAGACTGGCAAGGCGCTGGTAGGTGTTTTCACGGCACAGCAAAAATTCTCCGCCCCAGATGGTATGATCCGCTCCATACCCAGTGCCGTCAAAAACTACGCCAATACAGCCATCTAAATGGTGTTCTGCTAGAATGGATGCGGCGTGGGCGTGATGATGCTGAATGGGCAGCACTGGCAAATCCCGCAGCTCTGCCAGCTTGTGAGCCAATTGGGTGGTGAGATATCCTGGGTGGAGATCACAGGCAATGCCCTCTGGATGAATGGAAAATAGCCCTTCCATGCGCTCCAGCGTCTCCTGATACAGCTGATGGACTTGATATTCCTCCATATCCCCCAGATACTGGCTGAGATAGACGGAACGATTTTGCATGAGCCCAAAACAGGCTTTGAGATCCCCACCCATGGCCAGTAGGGGCTTGGGGGAGGCGTGATCCAACAATATGGGTGCAGGTACATATCCTCTGCTCCGGCGCAAAACTTGCGGCCCACCGCAGATCACCCGCCCGACAGAGTCGTCTAGGGGAGCGATAATGCGGCGTTTATTGTATAAGATGCCATCTATCTGTGGAAAATCCTGTGCAAACATCTGATCATCCTGGATGATAATTGGCTCGGAGGAGAGGTTCCCACTGGTGGCTATAAGCGGTCCACACGCATCGGTCAGCAGCTGATGCAGCGGTGTGTAGGGCAAAAAGGCCCCTAATTTTCGGCTCTCACTGCTCACATTGGGAGCAAAGCACTCCTGCGTCTTGGCGAGGAGCACAATGGGATAGGGAGTGCTGCAAAGCAGCTCCTGTTCCTGACTACTCACCTGGCAGCACTGCTGGATGGACTCCGTATCTGGGAACATGATGGCAAAGGGCTTTTGATACCGATGCTTGAGCTGTCTTAATTTGCAGATAGTCTGTTCCCCATAGGGAGTGCATACAAACTGGTATCCTCCAATGCCCTTGACAGCTAAAATACCTCCCTTTTTGAGCAGTTCCACTGCCCTTTCCAAAGCAGCCTGTTTTTGGAGCGTATGGCCTTGATGGAAGAGCAGAAGTTGCGGCCCACAATCATGGCATGAGATGGTCTGCGCATGCCTACGCCTGCCCACCGATGTGTATTCCTCCTGACAAGAGGGACACATGGCAAAGTCCCCCATAGTGGTGGTGTCCCTGTCATAGGGAATACTATGAATAATGCTATAGCGGGGGCCACAGGCCACACAGCTGATAAATGGATATCCATATCTCCGGTTTTTAGGATCCCTTAGTTCCTTTAGACAATCGCTGCACAGAGGGAGGTCTGGGGGGATGAGGGGTAGAGTGTGGTCTTGGGGGTCGCTGGGCACAATGGTGAAGTGGTCAAAGGGCTGGTCGTCTAAGCGCTCGCTCAGCACTTGTACGATCTGTGCTCCTTTGGGAGGGTGTGACGAAAGGCGACAGATCAATTCGTCCACCGCCTTCTTCTCGCCTGTTACTATGATTTTAACAATGCCGCCGCTGTTTCGCACCGTACCGGTGAGGTGCAGTTCTTCCGCCAACTGGGCGACATAAGGGCGAAATCCAACCCCCTGCACCATGCCGAGCACCGTAATGGCCGCTGTCATCGGTTATTCCCCTTCAATGCTCTCAATGGCCATTTCCTTGCCAACTTCAGAAGGCTCTCCTTCTGTGCCGCAATGGGGACATTCAAAGTGAAATGGCTTGCGCACAAATAGCTCGTGGCACTTGGGGCAACGCAGCATGGTCTTGACTGGGCGGACGCAGATCTCTGCACCTTCGCAGATGGTGCCCTGTGCTGCATCCTCGTAGTGCATGCGAATGCTATCTCCCGAATAACCAGAACTCTCCCCAATGACCAAGTTGATCTTGGTTACTTTGTGATATCCCTTTTGTTTCGCCTCTTCCATGGCGTGTTCGATAATATGAATGGCTTCGTGATATTCGTGCATAATTTACCTCACTTTTCGTCCACCTTTTGCCCGGGGGCCTCATCTGATACAGGCGCCTGAGCAAAGGCTTCTTCGTATTTATTGGCTGCTGGCTCTGGGTAGCTGTTTAACATGTGCAGGCACTTTTTGGGACAGCTTTCCACGCAGCAACCGCATTGAATGCATCCAAAGCGTTCAATCTTCCACTCCTTGGCCGATCTATCCACGTGAATGGCGCCAGTAGGGCATTTGCGAGAACACAGCCCGCAGAAGATGCACTGATCAATGGAGACATCCACATGGCCCCGTGTGCGCTCTTGATATTTCGCTGGCTCAAAGGGGTAGAGACGAGTCGCCGGCTTATGAACTAAATTGCTCAGAGCAGTTTTTGTAAACTTCATAAATCCCATAAACGACACTACCTTTCTGTACAGCTAATACATGGGTCAATGGTGAGAATTAAAATAGGAACATCTGCCAACTCACAACCCTTTAAAGTGGAGAGCATGCCGGGTAAGTTCGCAAAGGTAGGAGTGCGGACCCGCACCCGATCCAAGAACTTGGTCCCATTGGCCTTTACATAGTAAATGGCCTCCCCTCTTGGCTGTTCCACTCGCATCATATACTCTCCTTCTGGCAGCCCTTTAACGGGAACTGCCACCTCACCATCTGGAATTTTGGAGATGGCCTGTCTGATGATGTCCATGGATTGGAAGATCTCCTGGATTCGCACATCGCAGCGGGCATAGCAATCTCCGATATCGCTGGTGATGGGCTCAAAATCGATTTCTGGATAAGCGGCGTAGCCCAGTTTACGGTTGTCCAGTGCGATACCGCTGGCGCGCATGAAGGGACCTACAGCGCCCAAATCGTGGGCCTGCTCTTTGGTCAAAAAGCCTACATCTCTCAGACGGCTATTGACAGCGCTATCGTTTAAAAAAGTCTTGGAGAGCACGCGGCACTCCTTTTCCATATCCGTCAGGACGTCAGAAAATACCTTTAACATATCGGCATCCATGTCCTTTCTCTGCCCGCCGATTTTATTGACGGAAAAGATGACACGGCCGCCTGTCGAGTACTCAAAAAGATCCAGTATTTTTTCCCGCAGACGCCAGGACTGCATAAACAGGCTCTCGAAGCCAAACGCATCTGCTAAGAGCCCTAGCCAAAGCATATGGCTGTGAATGCGAGAGAGCTCACACCAAATGGTGCGGAGATATTTTGCACGAGGGGGCACCTCGATATTCATGATGTGCTCCACGGCTTCACAGTACCCCATACCGTGCATAAAACTGCAGATACCGCAAATACGCTCTGCTACATAGACATATTCTTGAAAGTCCTTCTTTTCTACCAGCTTTTCCAGGCCACGATGGACAAATCCAATCGAGGGAATTGCCTCCACTACTTTTTCATCCTCTAGTACGAGGTCTAAGTGAATGGGCTCTGGTAAAACAGGATGTTGCGGACCAAAAGGCACAATACTGCGTGTGGACATAAACTTTCCTCCTCACTACATTCGTAGTATATTCCAAACGAATCTAAAAGACGTAGCTATTTTTTATTGGAATGGGGTCTTTTGATCAATGCGATATAGATTTCCGTGATAATCCAGGGACATCATCTTGATTTCGATGCCAAATAAATCGTGGATTTCGTTCTCATAGAGAAACGCCGGGCCATAGATATCGCTAATACTGGCTATTTCGCTATGGGGTGCCAGTTTTATGCGGAAACAGAGCAGGTCATAGTCTTGACCAAAGGAATAGAGCAGCTCGTATCCTCCTTCTACTTTAGTGGCACAAATCTGCACCAGACGATATCCCTCGTGCTTTAACATGAGAACTTCTGGAACTAAGCTTCCAGCGCCAATATCACGGGTTACCATATTACTCATCTTTTATCTCCTCCTCTGTTTTTGGCGGATGTTTATGAGAATGTGTCTCTTTCCACTGCTTGCGCTTATCCTCCAGCAGTGCGACAGCCTTGACAACTCCATCGATAATCGCTTGGGGCCGCGCAGCGCACCCCGGCACATAGATATCTACTGGAATCACGGTATCCACCCCGCCTAATATATTATAGCATTCTTTAAAAATGCCGCCGTTACAGGCACAAATTCCCACAGCAACCACTACCTTAGGAGAGGGCATCTGGGAGTAAATTTGCTGCACTACCGCTTTGTTTTGGGTGTTAATGCCGCCGGTAATGAGCAAAATATCGGCGTGTTTTGGGTTGCCAGTATTAATTACGCCAAATCGCTCCACATCGTATACCGGTGTGAGGCAGGCTAAAACCTCAATATCACATCCATTACAGCTGGAGCCATCATAGTGGAGTAGCCACGGCGATTTTGATATCTTCAATCTAAAAACCTCTTTTCAGCAGTATTTTCCCCAGAAAGTTAACCGATTAATACGAGAACCATAAAATTGGTAACTCCAGCGATCAACGTGACAAGCCATGCGTATTTGAGCATGCTCTTCCACTTGACACGGGGGAAGACGTTGTCAATTAAGATCTCCAGGAAGTAGATGAGCAGGCATACCACGATAGCGATGGGAATGCTCCACCAGTTTTTATTTAGGATGAAGAGCGCTACTACACCCAACAGGAAGATGTTTTCATACCAGTGAGCCAGCTCTGTGAGCCCTAAAATATTCCCGGAAATTTCTGTGGTCATCCCCTTGACCATCTCTTGATGCGCGTGATGGGACATACTCAAGTCAAAGGGGGATTTTCGAAACTTAATGGTCAAGATAAACGCAAATCCAATGAAAATTCCAGGCAGATACAGGATCCCAGAATGGGCGCTGCCGGCAATGCCGGTCACGCTAAATGTATCGGTTACCACATAAAATCCAATGGCCACTAGTAGCACCATGGGCTCATAGGTCATCGCCTGCATCAATTCCCGCTGTGCTCCCATGGAGCTAAAGGGAGAATTCGCTGAGCAGGAAGACATGATGAAGAATATCTCGGCCAGGGTCAGGGCGAAGAATATCAGTAAAAGGTCGCCTCCCCAGAAAAATAGTGCCCCAGTAAACACGTTGAAAATCAGAAATCCACAGATCAAAAAGGACTGAAATTTATTGACGACCAAAGACTGCTTGGAAAACAGTTTATATAGGTCATAAAAGGGCTGCAAGAGAGGCGGGCCTTGCCGCCCCTGCATGCGCGCTGTGATTTTTCGATCGATTCCCTGGAGTAATCCTCCTAAGAACGGCGCTAGCAATATATATAACAACATAGAAATCCATGACCAAATCAACTTAGATCGCACCTCCTATCGCCACTACCATCAAGATCACAAGTGCAGCAGCTGAAAAAATCAGGCAAAGATTTAGGATCTTGCTCTCCCCAAACATTTCGGACATGTACCAGTTGGCCAGATACATTTTTTTAGGCTGCCCCATGGAGTCTGTAAAGTTCCGATCGTCCCCCGTATTCGCTCCACCCATGTAGGACATAGTCATCTTATTTTTTTTGCCAAAAGTGAGCAGCCGTCCCATGAGAGGTAAAATGACGATCAGACACATCATCATAATCATAATGGTCATATTGCCAGCCCCGATAATAGGCGGCATAACGGTATGGAACATGTTAGCCAAAAATGGCTCGATAAAATAAGTGGACAGTAGCGGAAAGGAGATGCACAGAGCGACCATAATCACACTATGGGAAAGCAGGGAAGTCCACTCGCTCTTTTTGGTGATATTTTGAATAGGCTGTGAGTTATGGTGCACTGCAACCAGAGACCCCAACCATTTTGTCCAGTAAAACAGTGTGGTAGCACTGCCGAATATGAGGAATACCACCAGTAAGATGCTCTGAGAGTCCACAAACGCCCGCAATGCAGCCCATTTGGAGATGAGCATGCCAAAGGGGGCGAGGAACATGCCAGCGATGCCGATGATCATCACATAGGCAAGGCCTGGAAGCTTGATGATCAGCCCATGCATGTCCTCAATATTTCGGCTGCCCAGGCTATTTTCCGTGGCACCCACCGATAAGAACATGAGGGATTTAGAGACGGCATGGAATATCATGAGCAGTATTCCAGCCCACACGGCTTCATACATTCCCACACCCGCGCAGGCGGTAATCAGCCCCAAATTGGAAACTGTGGAATAGGCCAGTACCTTTTTGGCGTCGCTTTGAGAAATCGCCAAAAGAGAGGCGGCGAAAAAGGTGAACCCACCGATGGTGGTGACCATAATACCTGCCAAATTGCCGCACAGTGCTGGCGCCAAGCGGAGCAAAAGGTATACGCCTGCTTTGACCATGGTAGCCGAATGCAGCAGCGCACTGGTAGGTGTGGGAGCCACCATTGCGCCCAGCAGCCAACCGCAGAAGGGAAGCTGCGCGCTTTTGGTGAGAGCCGCAAATGACAATAGTATGATGGCGATAATGCCGGGTGAACCGCTTTGAGAGGCCAGCGCAACGAGGCTTTGCAAATCTGCAATGTGTAGCTCTAGCACACAATAGGCGATGGCAATGGCAAATCCAAGCCCTCCTAGAAGGTTCATCCACAGTGCCCTAAAGGAGTTGTGAATGGCTTCCTGTGTTTGGTTGTAGCCGATGAGCAGGAATGAGCAGATACTGGTGATTTCCCAGAAGAAGTAGATCCAGGTGAGGTTGTTGGAGAACACGAGCCCAAACATGGCGCCTAAAAACACAAACAACATGGCAAAGAAGAAAGAGCGCCGATCTTTAAATTCCGTATGGTGTTCCTTGTAATCCTTCATGTAGCCCATGGCATACACGCAGATGAGACAACCTACTACACCGATGATGAGGCACATGATGATGGTGAGGTTGTCCGAATAAATGTGAGCCGCAGGCATGACTTGCGTGTGCCCACCCAGTTCCAAATAGGTGATGAGCCCAGTCTGCAATATGGATAATATGGCACAATAGTATTTTTTGTAGCGAAAACTGTAGTAACAGACCAAAATAGCCAGTAGCCATTCGATCACTAGCATAATCATATCCAGAGTATGGGTGTCGGGCAGAAAAGATCTCACACTGCCTGCCAATAAACTGTCTATGATGAAATAAATCGCTCCTGCCAAAATGAGTCCGCAAAAAGTAAATAAGGTGTATTTGCGGACAGGAGTACCCTTGCGCATAAAGGCCAAAATGAGCGCTGCGATAAAGGGAAAAATGATTAATAAAGCAATTATTGTCACAACGAGCCTCCCTCTTTACAAGTGAGATTTCTATTTTTGACCAATACGTCGTGCTATTGAGTTTAAAAATAGCATTTCATACTGATACATATATAAAGCCGATGGGCGTTTTGAAACAGTAACTTTTTACCTGCTAATTTTGTTCGGCATATGTTGACTGCGAAATATCCTCTGAAAAACACCTTTCGGATCGCGTATGAAAAGATAGATGAGCCAGGCGACAGCGCCGCAGATGACCACTACTAGCCCTAACAGAGTGGCATCTAGGCTGGTATCAAAGAATGCTCCCCCTTCTCTCAAATAGGCGATCATATGATCACATAGCCACATAAGCGTAGCTCCCCAGTAGATGAAACAGAGTATATGTAATTGATACTTGTTTTGAGGAGCGGTAATATACCAAGCAATGGTTGCGATAATAGCGGCGATGGCGGTCAGAATAAAATACATGTCAAATAACCGCCTTCCTGGTTTTTGAACGATGCGGGCGCGTTTGTTTCGTAAGGCCGTTCGCTTTGCGCTCTGCAAACCAGATCATAAAAAGCCATACACCTGTTACTACGGCGCACATTACCGTGCCTACCAATGCCATTTCCTGTAACATTTCTATCGTATCGGCAGCATTTGTCATAGCAGTCAAAAAAGGTGGCCATGGAACCACTTCTCCGTGCCAGATGTGTTCAACGCCTAAAAGGAATACACCGCCCCATAGGAGATTGGAAAGCCATTTGAGCTTCCTACTCCATGGAATACGATTTCCCTGCTCTTTCGGAATCTCGCTATTTTGAAGCCTGACAGGCGCTACCTCTATACCGTCAAGTTGTTGTTGCTGTATGAGCAGCTCCTTTTTTTTCATCTTTTTTTTGACTAGCGAAACTGCAATTGCCTCCGCTGCTGGCACTAAAAAACAAGCCATTTGAATGTCCTCCTAAAAATCAGTTTCCATGTGTCTTACAAAGCTGCTGTGGCCTCGCTTTGGGCACGAATTATGGAGCAATTTGCCTTATGCGCTCCAATCCATCTGATTAGTATAGACCTATTCAAACGTTCCGTCAAGTGATCAAAACGAGAGAAATAGGCCAATTTTTTTAAAGCAAAAGAGGTATCTAACTTTAATTTGAAATTTTTATTATATATTTATATAAGGAAGCGTTTTAACATCGGATGATAAAGAGAGTGAAATAAAGACGCCTAAAAGCACAATATATAAAAGAAGCTGAAGAGCTATTGTACAGATAAAAAAATAGGCAGATAGATTTTACCAGGAAGGGATTGACAATTTACTTAGAGATGCTTATTATTAGCAAGTGAAAGTATTTGTAATGGAGAAGCTATGACGAGTTTAAACAGGCGATTTAATGAGCTTTTAGTAAAAACGTTCAATATGGTGCTCAAGGTAGAAGAAGAGGCGATGAAAAATGGCCCTTTTTCCGATCTTTCCACCACCGAGACACATACGCTGGAGGCCATAGGCATCCATGGACCCAAAACCATGAGTGAGGTGGCAAGTGTATTGGAAGTCACGGTGCCAACGCTGACCGCATCGGTGAATCGTCTGCTCAAAAAGGGTTATGTGGAGCGGAGAAGAGATGTGGCAGACCGGCGTGTGGTGCTCATTAGCCTGACCAAAAAGGGTGAAAAAGCAGCAAGGCTCCACGACTTTTTTCACAGCAAAATGGTGGATGCAACTTTGGGCTGCCTGACAGAAGAAGAGCAACTGGTGGTATTGAGAGCCCTGGAAAAAATGCATAGTTTCTTTTATATGCAGAAAAATAAAATTGGCAATCGGAGAGAACAAGATGGGAATTAGAGTTCTGGGCACAGGAGGATATATTCCCCCTAGAATATTGGACAATGAGTTTTTTACCACGATAGTGGATACCAGCTGTGAATGGATTGAAAAGCGGACGGGAATTTTGCAAAGGCATGTGATGCCGGACGATATGAACAGTTTGGATATGGCGAAGATGGCGGCCGAAAGGGCGCTGGAAAATGCGGGAGTGGATGCGAAGGACCTAAAGGCGGTGATTTGCGCCACCTTGACACAGGACGAACTGACTCCCTCTCTATCCTGTAGCCTGCTTACGGAGATTGGTGCCCAATGTATGGCGTTTGACGTAAATGCCGCATGCTCGGGCTTTCTCTATCTGCTTAAAATCGCCGATGCTCTGTGCGAAAAGGAAGAGGGTCCCATGCTGCTTTTGGGAGTAGAGGGGCTCTCTAAGATTGTGAACTATGGAGATCGCGCCACTTGTGTGCTGTTTGGAGATGCAGCTGGCGGCATGGTGGTGCAAAAAGGAGACGAGCTAGAACACATCGAAGTCCATGCCTATGGAGACCCAGATCGGGTGCTGCGGGTAGGCGGAATCAACCAGGGCAAGCGGATCACCGGCACGGCGCAACCGTCGCTTACCACCATGAAAGGCCAGGAGGTCTTTAAATTTGCCACCCGAGAGATGGAAAAGGTGATGACCAGCGCTCTAGAAAGCACAGGTCTTTGCCCAGAGGATATCTCACTAGTCATCCCCCATCAGGCGAATTTGCGCATCATCAAGTACGCAGCACAGCGGATGAAAATCCCCTATGAGAAGTTCTATGTGAACATTCAACATACAGGAAACACCTCTGCTGCCAGCATTCCCTATGCCTTATATGAGGCAGACCAAAAGGGACTCATTCACACGGGAGATCATGTGATGCTAGTGGGATTTGGCGGAGGACTCACCTCTGGCTGTGCCGTCATCCGTTGGAAGCAGAGTTAGGCAGGAAAGCAATGGCAAATAAGCCAGTTATTTTGGGAAAAGGGGTTGACAAGACCCTGCATCTTAAAGAGAATATAGAGCAGAAAGATGCTTTATAGATAGACGAATTTATTTTTTATTATTTTGGAGGTTTTACTATGGAACTTGAAAAAATTAAGGAAATTATTGCGGAGAAAATGGATATTGACACAGATGAAATCACAGAGGAATCTTCCTTTGAAAGTCTGGAAATCGATTCTCTGGACATGGTAGAGATCGTAATGGATTTGGAAGAGGCGTTTGACATCTCCATCGAGACCAATGAAAACTTAAAGACCATTGGTGATCTGGTAGAGTACATCAAAAACGCAAAATAATTGAGGAACTAATATGTTAAAGACAGCAATTATGGATTTGCTGAACATCCAGGTTCCCGTCATACAAGGGGCGATGGCGTGGATTGCAGATGCTAGCTTGGCAGCAGGTGTGAGCCGCGCCGGAGGCCTGGGAATTATTGCGGCGGGAAATGCTCCGGCGGAGTACGTAAAGCAGCAAATCTTACAGGTGCAGAGCCAAACAGACCGGCCCTTTGGCGTAAATATCATGCTGCTCAGCCCATCGGCTCCAGAGATCGCTCAGCTTTGCACAGAACTCCATGTGCCTGTGGTGACAACGGGAGCGGGAGACCCCTCTAAATATATGGAGATGTGGAAGCAAGCGGGCATCAAAGTGATGCCGGTTATCCCCTCTGTGGCATATGCAAGGCGGATGGAAAAGCTAGGGGCAGATGCGGTCATTGCTGAGGGTTGCGAAGCAGGCGGACATATTGGTGAGCTGACCTCCATGGCGTTGGTGCCCCAAGTAGTAGACGCGGTAAATATCCCTGTCATTGGCGCTGGCGGCGTGGGAGATGGCAGAGGACTGGCAGCTATGCTCATGCTGGGAGCGGAAGGAGTCCAAGTGGGAACTCGGTTTTTGGTAGCCAAGGAGTGTACTGTACACCAAAACTATAAGGACAAAATTTTAGCTGCCAAGGATACCGATACCATTGTCACGGGCAGATCTACAGGGCACCCGGTGCGGGCAATCAAAAACAAACTCTCCCGGGAGTTTAAAAAGCTGGAAAGCCAAGGCGCTAGTTTTGAAGAGATTGAGGCACTGGGAGCAGGCGGGCTGCAAAAGGCAGCCAAACAGGGAGATGTGGTCTATGGCTCGGTGATGTCCGGCCAAATTGCAGGGCTTGTCAAAGAGGAACAGACCTGTGAGCAGATTATCACCTCTCTGGTGGAGCAGGCAGAGCAGGTCATCGCAAAAGGAGCGGCAAAATGGGAAAACTAGCAGTGCTATTCGCTGGGCAGGGAGCCCAGTATACCGGCATGGGCAAAGAACTCTATGAAAACTGTGAAGGTGCAAAGCAGATTTTTTTGCAGGCAGAGCAGTTAATGCCTGGCATCATCGATTTGTGTTTTTCCGCTTCCAAAGAGGAGTTATCCAAAACACTGGTTACCCAGCCCACTGTGTTTACTGTGAGTGCGGCAGCGTATCAGGCGTTTCGAGAGTTGGGATATAAGCCAGCTGCCATGAGCGGATTTTCTTTGGGGGAATATGCAGCGCTCTATGCCAGCGGTGTGCTGGATTTTGAGACGGCTTTTCGCTTGGTAGTGCGCAGAGCGCAGCTGATGCAGCAGTGTGCCGAACGGCAAAAGGGCGGCATGGTGGCGGTTTTAGGTGTAAGAGACGACCAGAAGCTGGCACAGTTCATTGAACAGGCGAGGCAGACAGGTATACTAGAGGCAGTAAACTTCAACTGCCCCGGTCAGACGGTGGTGGCAGGAGATGAATTGGCTCTGGAAAGACTCATGCAAATTGCCCAGGAAAATAAAATCCGTGCAATGCGCTTGCCGGTAAATGGCGCGTTCCATAGCAAGATGATGGAGCCGGCAGCCAAAGAATTGGAAGTGTATTTAGATGGCATTTCCTTTGGAGAGCCAAGCTGCACAGTGTATGCCAACGTAACCGGTCTTCCCTATGAAGGGGAACAGATGAAACAAGTGCTGTGTGCCCAGACCATGTCTCCTGTGCACTTCAAACAGATTGTGGCTCATATGATCAGTCAGGGGATAGATACCTTTGTGGAAGTAGGCCCGGGAAGCACTCTCAGCGGCTTTGTCAAGAGAATAGACAAGGGCAAAAACATCTATCATATTGAGGATAGCCAGTCGCTAAAAACCACGGTGGATGGCCTCAAGGCACTGCAAGGATGAGCTGGCAAATAGTCGATGGGGAGCTCTATCGCTCCTTATCCGTTCCCCAGGGTTGTAGAGGAAATAGAGGAATTATTTTTTATTATATATCAATAATTTTTTCACAATCATTGATTGGGAACGGCAGGCGGGAAGGAATTGAGTTTTCATGACAAACGAAGGATATACGGGAAAAGTGGCGATTGTCACAGGCGCTTCCAGGGGAATTGGAAGGGCGATTGCCCTAGGGCTGGCAGCCCAGGGATATGATGTGGCAGTCAACTACCATAGCAGCGCCCAGGCGGCAGAGCAGGTGGCCCAGGAGATACAAATGCTGGGCAGAAAGGCGCTGATAGTTCAGGCGGATGTGAGCGATTTTGACCAGGCAAAGCAGCTAGTGGATCAAACGCTTGAAACCTTTGGACAGGTGGATGTGCTGGTAAACAACGCTGGAATCACAAAAGATGGCCTGCTGGCTAGAATGAGTCAGGAGGACTTTGACAGCGTAATCGCCGCCAATCTGAAAAGTGCGTTTAATATGTGCCGCCATGTGATGCGGCCGATGATGAAAAAGAGAAACGGCAGGATTATCAATATCACCTCGGTGGCGGGAGTGATGGGGAATCCCGGTCAGGCCAATTACTCGGCCTCCAAAGCGGGACTCATTGGTCTTACCAAGTCCATTGCCCGGGAAGTGGCAAGTAGAGGTATTACCGTCAACGCCATCGCACCTGGCCTGGTGAAGACGGATATGACAGATCAGATGCCAGAAAGTGCAAGGCAGCAGATGGTGCAAATGGTACCTATTCAACGGATGGGTACAGCGGAGGAAATCGCAAGCGCGGTGTGCTTTTTTGCAGCAGAGACTTCCAGCTACATCACGGGTCAAGTGCTCTGTGTAGATGGCGGCATGGCGATGTGAAAGGAGTAAATGTGCCTATGGCAGAGAGAAGAGTAGTGATTACAGGACTAGGGGCAGTGTCCCCAGTAGGTAACACCGCTGATTTGATGTGGGAAAACATGAAGGCCGGCAAAAACGGCATTGACTATATCACTAGATTTGACACAGAGGACTATCCTGTTAAGGTGGCAGGGGAAGTAAGGGATTTTGATGCAGCTGCGCTGTTAGGCAAAAAAGAGGCTAGAAGAATGGATCGGTTTTGCCAGTTTGGTGTGGCGGCGGGGATTCAGGCCATGGAGGATGCCAATTTTGGAGACAATATGCCTGATCCTTACCGCTTTGGACTGATCATTGGCAGTGGCATCGGTGGCATTGAAACCATGTATAACGAGTCCATTAAACTCCACGAAAAGGGATATCGCAAAATGAATCCCCTTTTCGTGCCTATTATGATTTCCAATATGGCAGCAGGAAATGTATCAATACAGCTTGGGTTGAAAGGTAAAAGCATAAATGTTGTAACTGCTTGTGCAACAGGTACTAATTCAATAGGTGAGGCGTACAGAAGCATACAGCATGGGGAAGCCGATATTATGTTCGCAGGAGGTACAGAAAGTGCGGTTACACCTATTGGCATAGGCGGATTTGCAGCACTTACGGCATTGTCTGAATCAACAGACCCATTAAAAGCATCTCTTCCGTTTGACAAAAATAGAAATGGATTTGTTATGGGAGAGGGAGCCGGCGTAGTTGTTCTTGAAGAACTTGAGCATGCATTGAAGAGAAACGCACATATCTATGCAGAAGTAGCAGGATATGGATGTACATCTGATGCTTATCATATCACTTCGCCGATGGAAGACGGAAGTGCTGCTGCCCACGCAATGGAACTTGCAATGAAAGAGGCAGGGCTTGCACCGGAGGATATAGATTATATTAATGCACACGGAACAGGGACACATCACCA
>ERZ780195.791-NODE-791-length-29763-cov-3.031877_pt1 | contig 29763 bp, 34 predicted proteins | sample MGYA00511017_ERZ780195 | MGnify/ENA primary metagenome ERZ780195 (study PRJEB29588, sample SAMEA2159974) | human gut metagenome | biome: human gut; feature: human-associated habitat; material: faeces | place: Denmark | collected 2008/2010 ...
GGAGCCACTAGATACAAGAGGTATTTATTTGTGAAGATTTGGAGAAGCTCCATCATCATGGCAACAATCTCTCTGGGAGCATCCATCACATCCACAACTGCATTTTCCCTGTCTCTTTCTTCTGACCAGCCTCCAGATCGCCAGTCCCAATAGACCAGCTACGATGACTACTATGACGATATCAATTGGGCCCATGATATGCCTCCCTTCTTAAATATTTATGCGCCTACTGCTTTTGCACGCTGTTTGCTAGAGCGCACTCTGCTGACAATTCCAATAATCAGCGCCAATACTAGAATTGCTCCGAAGACGATCAGTACGATATCTCCATTGATAACCGCACCTTCCGACGCCTCTTCCAGCAACGCTGTATCCAGTACTCTAGGCGTTACAGCAGCAGTACCGCTGAAGATGAGTCCACCTACTAAGTTTACCAGCATTGCCAATACATATGCAACACCCGTCTGATACAGAATCGCTTTGAGCGTCCATTTCCAACTGCCCATCTCTCTGTGGATTGCGCCAATGGCAGCGAAGCAAGGAGCTGCCAGCAGCGTGAATACCATAAATGCAAAGGCAGTAACCTGTGTAAAGGCAATCGGAATGACCGAGCCAACGCTGGTGAAGGTAGCTACTACCACTTCCTTCGCCACCATGCCTGTGAAGGCCGCTGCCGCTGGAGCCCAGCTGTCGCCAAAGCCCAAGGGGATGAATATGTAGCGCACGACACCGCCGATGGCTGCCAGAATGCTCTCGTCTACTCTTTCGCCTCCTAGGTACTCAAAGGACAAGCTGAAGTTCTGCAGTACCCAGATCACTGTGCAGGCGATGAAGATAATGGTTCCTGCCTTTTTAATAAAGGACTTTGCCCGTTCCCATACGATGAGCAGCACGCCTTTTGCTCTGGGAACTTTGTATTCCGGGAGTTCCATGACAAAGGGTGCTGGATCTCCCTGAAAGGACTTGGTCCGCTTGAGGATCAAGCCGGAGATAATGGCAACTATAATGCCAATCAGGTACATAGAAGGTCCTACCCAGCTTTGATCCGGGAAAATCAAAGCGATAAACATGGCAAACACCGGAAGCTTTGCCCCACAGGGAATGAACGGTGTGAGCATGATGGTCATCCTTCTATCTCTCTCGTTTTCAATGGTACGGCTGGCCATAACACCTGGGATAGAGCAGCCCGTACCGATGAGCATGGGGATAAAGGACTTGCCAGAAAGGCCGAATTTGCGGAATAGCCGGTCCATGATAAATGCCACACGGGCCATGTATCCACTGGACTCCAGCAACGCCAGGAACAGGAACAGAATCATCAACTGTGGAACGAAGGTGAAGATGGAACCAATGCTTCCAATAATGCCGTCCACTACCAGGCTGATGGTCCAGTCTGCCGCACCTAAGGAGGCGAGCAGGGATTCGGCTCCGCTGCCAATCCAGCCGAACAGCGTTTCCACATATCCAATGCACCAATCTCCCACTGTGCTGATGGACACATAGTACACCAGCCACATAATCAGAAAGAATATGGGCAGTGCCAGCCACTTGTTGGTCACTACTTTATCAATCTTATCCGAAACGGTGAGCTTGCGCTCTTGTCTCTTTTTATACGTGCCGTCGATCAGTTTGCCCACATAGGTATATCGCTCTCCTGTGATAATACTCTGAGCATCGTCATCCATGTCCTGTTCGCACTGTTTGGAAAGGGTCTGGATCTGTTTTTTTGCCTCGCTGGGAATGGGCAGCTTTGCTATCGCCTTTTCGTCCGATTCAAAGTACTTGATGGCGAACCATCTCTTTTGTAGTTTCGGACATCCGGACTTTTCTAGCGTATCCTCAATTTGAGATAAGGTGTTTTCAATTTCCGATTCAAATACGCCAGAGGGCTCAACTACCTGTTTTTTCGTGGCTACTTCTAGCGTCGATTGAATGAGCTGGTTGATTCCCGTCTTTTTGACAGCGCTTATTTTTACAACGGGTGTGCCCAGCTTTTTAGAGAGAGACTCTTCATCGATTTTGTCGCCTCTCTTTTCCACCACGTCCATCATGTTCAGCGCCACCACCACCGGGACGCCAAGCTCCATCACTTGGGTTGTGAGGTATAGGTTTCTCTCCAGATTAGATGCATCTACGATGTTAATGATAGCGTCTGGCTTTTCGTCGATGATATAATCTCTAGCAATGACTTCTTCTAGAGAATACGGGGAAAGGGAATAGATACCCGGCAAATCCACAATGATTGCATCCTTTTTGTGACCTTTCAGCTTTCCCTCTTTCTTTTCCACTGTAACCCCTGGCCAGTTGCCCACATACTGCGAACTGCCCGTCAGGCTGTTGAACAGCGTGGTTTTCCCCGAGTTGGGGTTCCCTGCAAGTGCGATCTTTATCGCCATTCTTCCTCCTCCTTTTATTGGTCAATTGTTAGTTTTCGCTAACCATTGACCGTCTATGATCTCAAATTCGCACACTACCCCGGGGTATCCGCTCTAGGAAGCGCCTAATATCCCTGTAGTGTTGTTTTCCTTTTATTTCTTACAGCGAGTATCTAGTTTCTACACGACCTCAATATACTCAGCATCTGCTTTGCGCAGCGACAGTTCATATCCTCTGACTGTGATTTCAATGGGGTCCCCTAGCGGAGCAATTTTGCGCACTGTAACTGGTACACCCTTGGTGATGCCCATATCCATGATGCGGCGTTTCACCGCCTCTGCTCCTCCGATTTTGGAGACCGTGGCAGTGCGCCCAATCTCCAGTTGTTTCAGCGTCATCATTTTCACACCTCTTTACCTAATAATATAATGTAAACAGCGCAATAATCAGCATGCAGATACTAAAATACGCTGTGCCATCGACCTATCGATTGCCACACGAGTGTCTTTGATGTTCACAATCACGTTTCCATTCATCTGAGAGACAACCGTTACGATTTCCCCCTCCACAAATCCCAAACTTCCCAGCAATTTTTTCACTTCATCCTTGCCGGTGATTTTCCTAATTTCATTTGGCCTACCTGGGTCAACCATAATGAGCGGCATCATACTTCCTCCTTTGTTAGCATCAACTAACTCATCTATATAGAGTTTACATCCGCTAACTTTTTTTGTCAATACTTTTTTTATAATGATACATGCTATAATACAAAGGGCCTATCCCCCGCTATTTTTAGGGAGTAGGCCCGCTTTCCACTAGTTTATTTTCTGTTCCCATTCTGCCTGCCGAAATCCCACCAGCACTTTGCCTTCATAGAGCAAAATTGGCCGTTTTACCAGCATCCCATCGCTGGCAAGCAGGGCAATCTGCTCCTCCTCACTCATGAGCGGCAGCCGCTCTTTTAGCTCTAACGCCCGGTAAGCCATACCGCTGGTGTTAAAAAACCGTTTGAGGGGCAATTCGCTCTTTTGTATCCATTCTTTTAATTCCTGTTCATTTGGCCTATTTTCCTTAATATCCCTCTGCTCCACAGCGATCCCCCGTTCCTCCAGCCAAGCTTTTGCCTTTTTACATGTGGAACATTTGGGGTAGCAGATCATCAGTGCCTGTTTCATATTTTCCTCCTGTATAATATCGATTATTTTGCTTTTCCATTGCCAAGGGCAATAAAATTCGCTACAATAATATTATACCCTAAATTTTTACATTGACTATCCATTTATGCACATGAAAAATATCGATACAAAGGAGAACAATCTATGCTAACTTCATTAACAGACTGTGTAACCCTCAATAACGGCGTAAAAATGCCTTGGTTTGGCCTAGGTGTATTTCAAGCTAGCAATGATGACGCCCGCCAGGCTGTGCTGTGGGCTGTCCAGGCGGGATATCGGGCCATCGACACCGCCGCAATTTACGGCAATGAAAAGGGCGTAGGAGACGCCATAGAGCAGTGTGGCGTGGACCGGAAAGAGCTATTCATCACCTCTAAAGTGTGGAACAGCATGCAAGGGTATGATACCACCATGCAGGCCTTTGAGACCACTATGGCGGATTTAAAGCTGGATTATCTGGACCTATATCTCATCCACTGGCCACTGCCGAAAAACGAGAAATACGTGGAGACTTGGAAGGCCATGGAAAAGCTCTATCACGATGGAAGAATTCGCGCCATCGGCATCTCTAATTTCTATGAACCATGGATCCAACGGATTTTAGACGAATGCCAGGTGGTTCCTGCCATCAACCAGATGGAGTTCCACCCCTATTTACAGCGTCCTGCTCTTCGGGAGTTCTGTCAAAAAGCGGGTATTGTCTATGAGGCCTATTCCCCACTGGCACAGGGCGCCATCTTTCAGGATGAATCTCTCATCGCCATGGCCAAAAAATATAACAAATCCGTTGCCCAACTGGTGCTCCGCTTTGAAATGCAACTAGGGGTCGTGGTCATCCCCAAATCCGTACATCAGGATCGGATCATCAGCAATGCGGAAGTGTTCGATTTTGAGATTTCTCCAGAGGATATGGAAACCCTTAAGGGGCTGGATCAGAATAAGATCATCTGTGGGCAGGATCCCAATGAATTTTATGCCGTATAATTGATTTGGTCAAAAAAAGAGCTTCTCCCATTGCTATATGTTGCGCGGGAAAAGCTCTTTTTTTATTGAACCAGCAACCGGCATTTTTCGCCCTTTGCATGGATTAGAGACATGAACCCCTCATTCTTCTATAGAGATTACCGAAACCGGGCAGCCATCTCTGGCGTCTTGTGCCGATTTTTCCTCAGCATCGGGAATTTCATCGCAGATGACCTGTGCAAGGCCGTCGTCCGCTATTTCGAATACCTCCGAACAAGTCTCGGCACAATAGCCGCAGCCAATGCACCCTTCTCTGTCAATTGTCGCCTTCATCATACCCCTCCTTCTCTTTTGGTAGAGATTTCAAAAACCTCATGATACAGTCTGTCCATTTCCGCACAGTTTATGCGTTTTAAAAGAGAGCGGGGATATAGCCATATAAAAAGGCCCCATCGAGGCGGCCTTTTGTTCTACATGGTGTTTTTTATCAGGGAATATAGGTGCGCACGCGAAACTCTGCACCCATCTCTTGGGCAATCGCCCGAGCTTTTTGTATCTCCTGATCTCCCATCACGTCCACAATGGATAAAATGACCCGGATGTGGTGCTTGATACACTCTCTGGCGAAGTCCAACATGTACTCAAATCCCTCTTCCCGGTATACACAATGACAAATTCTCTCATAGGCCTCTTTACTGGCAGCGTTGAGGCTTATGGAACACACATCTACCAGTCCTTCCAGCTCCGCCGCCACATTGCGCCTATGGTATTGATTGGCGTGCCCGTTGGTGTTGATGCGCACAGCGCCTCCGTAGCTTTTTACATATCTGGCCACTTCCTCCAGTACATCGATGCGAATCGTAGGCTCCCCATAGCCACAGAAAATCACATCTACCGGTCCCTTTTGTTTAAGCAGTGCAATCACCTCTTGGGCCGTAGGCTCTTTTTTGATCCACAAGGGCTCTTCACCCACGCCGTCTTTGTGATTGCGCACACAAAAATCACAGTTATTGGTACATTTGTTGGTCAGGTTAATGTACACCTTGCCGCCAAACTCGTACACATATACGTCTTTACTCAATTTCGTTCCTTCCTCACCATCACAAATTTCGACCTCTCAAAGAGAAATCCCTCATATCCCCACTCTTATCTTCGCTTATTTGATGCCAAATAACGCTTTGGCGTTTTGGTTGGTCTGCCTTACCACTTCATCTATGGGAATCCCCTTTAAGGCGCTAATCTGAGCCGCCACAAACCTGGTCATAGTGGGGTCGTTGCGCTTGCCCCGAAAGGGCACAGGTGTCAAATAGGGGCTATCCGTCTCCACCACCATTCGCTCTAGCGGCACCATTTTCACCACATCCAGCAGCTTATTGGCGTTTTTAAAGGTAATGCTTCCCCCAAAGCCCAGCATCAGCCCCATATCCAGCACGATTTTTGCCGTCTCTGCACTGCCGGAAAAGCAGTGGAGCACCCCTTTCATGGGTATCTTTCTCTCACCCAGCAGTTCCAGCATATCTTTGGTGGCTTCCCGCATGTGTAAAATGACGGGAACTTCTAGCTCCTCTGCCAACAGCAGCTGTTTTTTCAGCGTCTGTCGCTGTACTTCTCTCTCGCAGGTGTCGTAAAAGTAGTCCAGCCCGATCTCCCCAATGGCCCTTATCTTATCATTGCCCATCACCAGTTTTTTTATCGCCTCTTGGGTAGCTGGTGTATACTGATCGGCACAGTGAGGATGCACCCCTACTGCACCGATTAGATTGTCATGTCTTTGAAGCAGCTCTACCAGAGGTGCAAAATCCGCCTCGCTGGAGGCGCACTCCATCACCATTTCCACATCGTTTTCTGCAAGCCCCTGTATGAGCGCTTCTCTATCCTCATCAAACCGCTGGTCCAACAAATGGGCATGGGAGTCAAACAGTTTCATCAGCGAACCACTTCCCCATCTGGCATATCCTTTTCTGGGCAGATGAGCGAGATATTTTTGCCTTCGCCCACAGCCAAGATCATTCCCTCAGATAGCGTTCCTCTCAGCTTAGCCGGCTTTAGGTTCGCCACGATGACCACCGTTTTGCCCACCATTTCCTCTGCCGTATAGGAATCCCGAATCCCCGAGACAATGGTTCTGGTCTCCTGTCCCACCTTTACCGTGAGTTTTAGCAGTTTATCGCTCTTGGGCAAATTCTCACAGGCCACTACCTTAGCTGTTTTCAGCTGTACTTTGGCAAAGTCCTCTATGGAGATCTGCTCTGGCGTCTTCTCCTCTTGTTTCGCCAGCTCCTGCTGTTTTTGCTGAATTTCTTGTTTGGTCATCGCCTCTAGCTGTTCCAACTCCTTGGGAATGTCAATCCTGGGGAACAGTGCCGCTCCCTTATGGACTACGCAGCCCTCTATTCCCTTGCCAAAGGCCAATACACTCTCATAGGTAGTTTTCTCTTCCTGTGTAATACCCAATTGGGCGAGAATTTCCTGGCTGGTATCGGGCATAAAGGGTTTTAACAAGACGCTCACAATTCTCAATCCTTCTGCCAGGTGCGCCATTACTGTGCCTAGCCGCTGTTTCTGGCTCTCCTCTTTGGCCAGCACCCACGGCATGGTGATATCAATATACTTGTTGAGGGCTCCAATCAATTTCCAAATCTCACTGAGGGCCTCGGAGAACTTAAGATGCTCCATGGCTTTGTCCACCTTGGCAGCCAGTTCATTCGCCAGTTGCTCCACGTGTTCATCTCCCTCGCCAGCCTGAGACATGGGAGGTACGATGCCATCAAAGTACTTTTCGATCATGGATACCGTTCTGCTCAGCAGATTGCCCAGGTCATTTGCCAGATCCGAGTTAATTCTGCCCAGCAGGGACTCGTTGGAGAACATCCAGTCCGCGCCCACGGCAGATTCTCTCAGCACATAGTAGCGGATGGCGTCGCAGCTGTAGCGATCCACCAATTTCACCGGGTCTACCACATTGCCCACGGATTTGCTCATTTTGCCCCCGTTGAGCACAATCCAGCCATGGCCAAATACCTTTTTGGGCAGCGGGAGCCCCAATGCCATGAGCATAATCGGCCAGATGATGGTATGGAACCGGATGATTTCCTTCCCCACCAAATGCACATCCGCCGGCCAGTATTTTTGGAATTTGCTGTCGTCATCCGACAGATATCCAAGAGCGGTGATGTAGTTGGAAAGGGCATCTATCCATACGTATATCACGTGTTTTTCGTCAAAGGACACGGGAATGCCCCATTTGAAAGAGGTTCTGCTCACGCATAGGTCTTCCAGACCAGGTAACAAGAAGTTGGAAAGCATCTCCTTTTTTCTGCTCTCCGGCTCGATGAACTCCGGGTGGTCTTCGTAGTATTGGATCAACCGATCTGCATATTTGGACGCCCGGAAGAAGTAGCTCTCCTCTTTAGTCTTCACAACCTCTCTGCCGCAATCCGGGCATTTTCCGTCTTTTAACTGCACGTCCGTCCAGAAGGACTCACATGGTGTGCAGTACCATCCCTCGTATTCGGACTTGTAAATATCTCCCTGGTCGTACAGCTTTTTAAATATCTTCTGTACTGCCTTCATATGCCGCTCGTCCGTGGTGCGAATGAAGTCGTCATTGGTGATATTCATGGTCTTCCACAGGTCTTGAATGGTTTTCACAATGCCATCCACATACTCTTTAGGCGTCATGCCCTTTTCTTTGGCAATTTTTTCTATCTTTTGCCCATGCTCATCCGTACCCGTGAGAAACATCACATCGTACCCCTGCAATCTCTTATAGCGGGCCAGCGCATCAGCCATTACCGTACAATAGGTGTGTCCAATGTGCAGCTTATCGCTGGGATAGTAAATGGGCGTTGTAATATAAAACTTTTTTTGATCCATCTTGTTCTCCTTTCTCTTGGGCGGCATTCATTTCTCCACATAAAAAGCCCCTATCCGATAGGGGCATTTCTCTTTCATGCGGTACCACCCTACTTGACTACTAAATAAGCAGCCACTCATTTCTAGGCGTATGCTGAATAACGGACGCATCCTCCGTTTGTGCTTTACCTGAGCTCAACACAAAAACTCCAAAGCCATGTTCACAAAAAAACATCCACCCGGCTTTCACCTGCCCCGGGCTCTCTTTCGGATGGTCTTTTTTGCTACTCTCTTTTTCATCGTCAATCCTTATTTAAGTTATAGGATAACTTTAATTTCCCAATCTGTCAACCTTTTCATTCATACAGATTTGGGCTGTTTTAATGCCACGATCTCTCCCTCTTGATATACGGGGATAGTATCTACGATGTCCATGCTCAGACAATAGTCGATATCCTGTTCAAATCCAATGGATTTTAAATAGCTATAGTGTTTGGTGCCTTCCAGTGCCTTTTCTAGGTTGCCTTCAAATTGGGTATAGTAGTAATGAGCCAAGACGCCTAAATCATCTAACTCCACTTCTTTGGTGAGAGACATCATTCTCGAGAGAATAGCACCTGCTGCCAACACATCTTCCATGGCAAATGCTCCCTCTTCTCCTGCTCCTAATAGGCAAACCTCTTGTGCTTGTCCGTCTACCAGATATTTGGCAATGGCCAATGCATTGATAAACGTGCCAATGACAATTTGTTTTGCAAAGGTAGCACTGACGATGCATTTGGAACCGTTGGTGGTAGTAAAGATCAGAGAATTGTCCTTTACGATCTCCTCTTTATATTCCAAAGGGGAATTGCCCAGATGGTATCCGCTAATTTTATACCCTTCCCTTTCTCCGCAGAGCAGATATTTCCCCTCTGTGGAGCGGTACAGCTTCATGGCTGCCTCGGTATCTTGCGCGGGCATCAGTTTGATACATCCGTTGTCTATGGCAGTTATGATGGTAGCACTGGCCCGCAGTGCATCAATCACCACTACTGTCTTATCCTCCAGTTCACCTGGTCTTACATGTTTATAACACGCTACGACGCTGACCTTCATATTTACCGCCTCATTTCTTTTGTATCGGGTATTTAATAGCATACATCATTTTTCTCAATTTTTCAATGATTTATCACAATAAAATCATCCGGAGGTGCCAAAAACCAACAGGCATATGACAGTAGACGCGATTAGGCCGGAGACATCGCTTAAGATGGCTGCCGGGATAGTATGTCTTGTATTTTCAATTCCCACACTGCCATAGTATAGGGATACTGTGTAAAACAGCGTCTCTGAGCTGCCCATTAGCGTGCTGGCCACTCTGCCAACAAAGGAGTCCGGTCCAAATTGGGTGAATAACCCTGCTAGCATCCCCATACTTGCCCCTCCAGAAAATGGCCGCATCAGCGCCAAAGGCAAAACTTCCGGTGGAATGTGCAGCACGCCGATTGCTGGCTTTAAAGCGACAGAAATGTATTCAAAGCAGCCGGCCGCCTTGAAGATGTCCACCGCAAAGATCATGGCTACAATATAGGGAAGCACGCGAAATGCAGTGGAAATTCCCGATTTTGCCCCTTTGATGAACGCCTCATACACTTTTACCTTTTTGAGCATGCCGTAGACTACCACAAAGCAGATAAATAGAGGCAGCGCCAGCATGGAAATGGTGGAGATGGTACTCACAGGCCTTTCCTTCTCTTTTCAAATATTTTGCATGCGATGATACCTACCAAGGTGGTTACTGTGGTGGCAAGGAGCGAAGTGAGGATAATCTCACTGGGGTTGGCAGAGCCAGCAGCGGCGCGAATTCCCACAATGGTGAGAGGTAATAGTTGAATGGATGAGGTGTTGATGACCAGCAACATGCACATGGCATTAGTGGCTACCTTTTTATTAGGGTTGATCTGTTGTAATTCCTCCATGGCTTTGAGGCCAAAGGGAGTAGCTGCATTGCCCATGCCCAGCATGTTAGCCACCATATTCAGCGTGATATATCCAATTGCCTTGCTCTTTTTAGGGATTTCTCGAAATAAAAAGTGGATGACCCGCTGCATTTTGCTGGCAATTTTTTCGATCAAGCCAGATTCATTGGCAATGTTGAGTAGCCCCAGCCATAAGGCGTAAATGCCGATGAGAGAAAGGGATAGCTGGGCAGCGCTCGTGGCGCTATCCAGTGCTGCATTGGTAACGTCTTCCAGCCTTCCTGTGGCAATTCCCACGCCAAAGCCCACGACAATTAAAAAAATCCAAATATAGTTAATCAATGCCCTCTCCCTCTCTGCTACAAGCTCTACATTTGATGTGTATTCCATCCTCAGCCCGATTATGCAGTGGTTTAGCTTGCGTGCGAGCTCTCATTCCCTTTGCGAAAACCATCTGTTCTTTTCACATATCATTTGAAAAGATGACTATATTATTTTTATGTCTTGCTTAAAAAAGAGAAATCTAGATTTTTTTGAGTTTATTGTACACAAAAAAGCCAGCATTTCGCTGGCTTTCTCATTTCATGTGATTTACCTTATTGCGCTTTGGGATATACGCTGCATTTTTTCTTATCTCTTCCCAAGCGTTCAAATCTTACAATACCATCTGCAATCGCAAAGAGTGTATCATCTCCGCCCCGTTTTACATTGGTACCTGGATGAATTTTGGTTCCTCTCTGGCGCACTAAAATGTTGCCAGCCAGAACTTCTTGCCCATCGGACCGTTTCACTCCCAAACGTTTGGACTCACTATCACGTCCGTTTCTAGAGCTTCCTACACCTTTCTTATGTGCCATGTATCTTTACACCTCTCTTTCGAGACTCAAATTCCCATTGTTACTAATCATCTGATAACTTTTAACCGATGCTTACAACTTCTAACTTTGTATATGGCTGTCTGTGGCCTTGTTTTTTCTTGTAGTCTTTTTTAGACTTATACTTGAAAACAATGACCTTTTTTGCTTTGCCGTGCTCTACTACTTTTGCCACAACTTTTTTACCTTCTACGATTGGCGTTCCAATTTCCGTTGTGCCATCTCCAGAGATCAGCAATGCATCAAATTCCAACTGTGCGCCTACTTCAGCATCCAGCTTTTCCACCTGGATCATGCGTCCAGCTTCTGCCTTATACTGTTTGCCGCCTGTTTGGATGATTGCATACATATTCGTTACCTCCTCTTACCCATACTCGCCGAATAAGGCACCTTCTCTCAGGATTTCCTAAGCCTTAAGTCGAGCGGCTCACTAAAATAGTTTACCATACGCCCAGTGCCCTGTCAACTTGTACCAAGAGATTTTTTCCTCTCCTATGTGCATTTTAACAGAAAACTTGTGCGTCATGTATCAGCTGATCCAGATCCTTCTTATCCACCACTTGCGTGATATTGATCTGCTCATAGAGCATATCCTTATTAGCCACAATATAGAACTTTTTATTCTCATAGGCGTCTAAAATTGCCTGATTGCTGTTGTTCTTCTCAATAATATATCGGGCAATGGATGGATGGGTCTCCACCACAAAGGTCTGAGGCGTGTCTTTATCAATTCTTCTGGCAATCTCCCGACGGACACGCAATGACATAGCCTGCTTAGAGTATACCTTGCCTCTTCCATCACAGTAGGGACATGTAACCTGCAAAAGTGTGGAGAGCTTGCGGCGCACCTTTTTCCGGGTCATCTCCACCAAGCCAAGAGAGGTAATGCCCAGCACATTGGATTTCGTCCGATCCCTTTTAAGTGCCTGTTCCAGCGCCTCTACCACCCGCTGCTTGTTTTCCTCGCTCTCCATATCGATAAAATCGATGACGATAATCCCACTGATATCTCGAATCCGCAACTGTCTGGCAATCTCCGCCGCCGCCTCAATGTTGGCGTTGACAATCGTCTCCTGCAAGTCATTTTCGCCAATGTATTTGCCGGTATTCACGTCGATTACAGTAAGCGCCTCTGTCTCATCTATCACCAAATAGCAGCCACTTTTGAGCCACACCTTTCTCTGCATGGCCTTGTCGATCTTACTCTCAATGCCAAAGTCATCAAAGATATTGGAGTCCGACTCATAATACTGAATTCTATCCTTCATCTCCGGCGTAGTGATGTTGGCCACCGCCACTACTTTTTCGTAATAATCCTTATCGCTGATCAAAAAACGATCTACATCTTCGGTAAACAGATCCCGCACTGTGCGAAATAGTAGCGTCTCCTCTGAGTGAATGAGCCTAGGGGCGCTGAGGAAATCCGCTTTGGACCGTATTTTTTCCCATAGTCTGGTTAAGAAGTTAATCTCCGGTTCAAAGTCCTCCTTTTGACCACCTACCGCCGCCGTACGCACGATCAGCCCCATGCCTTTGGGCTTGATCTCGCTTAAAATATCCTTGAGCCGTTCTCTTTCCCCTTCATCTTCGATTCTTCTAGAAACCCCGATGTGGTCCACTGTGGGCATGAGCACGAGTCTACGACCGGGCAGCGTGATGTGAGTAGTAACCCTCGCTCCTTTATTTCCCCCTGGCTGTTTCAAAACCTGCAGCATGATTTCCTGACCAGGTTTTAAGATATCCTGTATATTGGGAATTTTTAGCTTCCCCTCAATCTCCTCTTTTGCGTTTTCTTTGTGTTCAAATTCGAAGTCAGACTTATCCACCAGAATATCTCCAGCGTATAGAAAAGCATTTTTCTCTAGGCCCATATCCACAAAGGCCGCCTGCATTCCTGGCAAGATGTTGGCAACCCGTCCTTTGTAAATATTCCCAACAATGCGTTCTCTGCCTCGCAGCTCTACCTGGACTTCAGCTAGTTCCCCATCTTCTAGCAAAGCAATCCGCGCCTCATGTGGATTCACATCTGCTATGATTTCCTTTCGCATAATTGCATCTCCTTAAAACTATAAAAAACTTTTATTATCATGTCCAATCTGATTCCTTGGACTTCAATCACAAATTCATATACTTTTTTTCTTAGAGCATTTCCAAAGATGTGAGTTTACCTTTATTATAATAATAAAGATCTTTTCTTACAAGTTTTGACACGCCAAAAGTGGTGTCTCCTCCTGCCAATTGTTGTAGTAGCGTCTTAGGAGTGAGGGATTTTTCTCCGCTGCACATCAACATTGTGCGCAAGATTCCTGTTTCCGGGTCGTATTGGGCCATCTGAATCAGCGGGCGGATATCCACCTGCCGTACCCTTCCTTTTTTCTTTTTTTCTATCATACAGCTAGTAGATGCCAGTAAGTCCTCTAGCACCTTTTGAAATTCTTCTGGGTCTTGGGTGTAGATACCTATTTCATATTCACTTTCCGTTGCTGCTGCCATCAGTTTAGGCGAACCATCCTCGATTCTCCAGGCTTTTTGAATGGCAAGTCCCTCTGGCATAGATTGGCCCAGTGCCTCTTGCACTTTTTCAATCTCCAGATCCTCTATCAGTTGAAATTCCAGATAATCCCCTTCGGTCTCCATGCCCACTGGCAGAGCCGACGCAAAGGACATCACAATATGGGGGTTGAACCCCTCCGAATACTTGACCGGCAGCCCAGAGCGCCGCAATGCTCTACCCATCACCCGCTGCATATCCAGATGGGAGATGAACTTGGCATTTCCCCTTCTCGAAAATTTTAACCCTACTCTCATTTCACACAGCCTCCCACCTGCATGAGTCCACAGCCAGTACATCCACTTCTACAGTCGTGGGTCGTCTGTGCCTCTTTTGCTCTTTGATACTCCCTTTGCAGGTATTCCTTGCTCACATAACAGCTGATGTGGTCAAAGGGAAGAGGCTCTTCCAAGGGGATTTCCCGATTGGCATAAAAGCTTGGGTCAATTCCCGCCTGTTCAAAGGCCTTTTGATATAGCGCAAAGTCAAAAAACTCCTGCCAACTGTCAAACATGGCTCCATGCTCCACCGCATATGCTAAAACAGTTGCTAACCTTCTATCTCCTTTGGCAAATACCGCCTCTAAATAGCTTAAGTAAGGATCGTGGTAAATATACCGCACTCCCTTGATTGTGCTAAGCAGGCTCTTTAGATACTTCTGTTTTTCTTTGAGCTCTTCGATGGAATCCTGGGCACACCACACAAAAGGAGTAAAGGGCTTTGGCACAAAGCAAGAAGTGCTCACCGTCAGCTTCAAAAATCCTCTCCGCTTTTCCTTAGGAAGATTTCGAAAGATGGACACGATTTCCTGTGCCAGCTTGGCGATTCCCTCTATATCCTCTTTGGTCTCTGTGGGCAGCCCCAACATGAAATATAATTTCATAGTAGTACATCCAGACTCAAAAGCGTAGGTAGCCGCCCGCATGATGTCCTCATGGGTTACGTTTTTATTGATCACATCCCGCAGCCGCTGGGTACCCGCCTCTGGCGCAAAGGTAAAGCTGGATTTCCGTAGATCCTGCATTTTTTTTGCGTATTCCTTGTCAAAGGTGTCCACCCGCAAAGAGGGAAGGGAGACAGAAACCCTCTGCCCTCCCAGTTCATCCAGCAGCTGAGTTGCTAAATTTTCAATATCAGAGTAATCTGATGTGCTCAAGGATGTGAGGGAAATCTCCTCGTATCCTGTGTTTTTCACTATCTCCCTTGCTTCCTTCAGCAACGTTTGGGTCTTCTTTTCCCGCACCGGCCGGTAGATAAACCCTGCCTGGCAAAACCGACAGCCCCTAGAACAACCCCGAAAAACTTCCAAGTTTGCCCTGTCGTGGATGGTATTTACAAAAGGCACAATGGGCTTTAACGGGAAATATGCGCCATCCATGTCCAAAATGAACCTCTTATGAATAGGAAGCGACGCTGGTTTTTGGGCGGTTACCGTAGCAATCATTCCATCTTCCTGGTAATTCACTTCATACAGCTGTGGTACATAAATTCCCTGTATTTTCGCCGCTTCTTCTAAAAACCTCTTCTTATCCCACTGCAACTGTTTTTTTTGCTGAAGCAGATCCAGCAGTTCTCCTGTAACTTCCTCTCCTTCCCCAATGACGAACAGATCGATGAATTCAGCCAAAGGTTCCGGATTGTACGTACAGGCGCCACCGGCAATGATCAGGGGCATGTCCTCCCCTCTCTGGTTCGCCCAAATGGGAATATTGCTAAGCATCAGCATTTTGAGCACAGTGGTATAACACATTTCATAGGATAAGTTAAATCCCACCATATCCATCTGGGAAAGCTCTGTCCCCGTCTCCAAGGTGTAGAGTAAAAGCCCTACCTCCTGCATCTTCTGCTGCATGTCCGCCCAAGGCGCAAAGACCCGCTCCACATAAGTATCTTCTCTTTCGTTTAGCAGGTGGTATAGAATACTTGTCCCCAAATGAGACATTCCCACTTCATATACATCGGGAAATGCCAGCGCAAAGCGAAGGAGCCCCTCTGGGTTCTTTTTTACCATATTCAGCTCTCCACCTGTATACCTGGCAGGTTTTTCTACCAACGGGAGAATTTCTTCTAATTTTGTGCGATCGATCAATACCCTACTCCTTTAGCATAGACATTCCTAATTATATCGTTACATCATAACTTATATAATGTAACATTTTTTGCGGAAGTGGTCAACGTCTGTGAGCTTTGATCATGCCAATTTTTTGCCTCGCTCCCTTTTGTATCATGGCGTTCATGACCTCAGATTCATCTATCACGTCTACCATTTTCATATTCTGATCCAGCACACAGGCCAAGTTGTATTTTTTGTGATCAAAGTTTGCCACCACCTCACCAATAGGACGAGTGCTATCTGTGGCGTATACTTTTACATCCATCACATCTCTGCTTGCAAACCTGTTTTTCTTGCCAGAAAAAATTCTCGCCGACTCAAAGCGAGCGCTTTTCATCTCTTTAATGGCAGAATACACCATAAAGATCCCCATAAACCCACCGGTGGGATTGGCGCTTCCTGTAATGACCCAGTAGGCAGCACCTAAGGTGAGAAGGGTTCCCAGGATGATCCCCAGCCAGCCAGTAATTTGCGTGGCTTTTCGAAATCCAATTCTGCTGGCTAAAATCGCCCGAAAAATTCGTCCTCCATCCAAGGGCACGCTGGGCAGCAAATTCACACTTGCGATCATAATATTCGCCTGATAAAGGGCACTGCAAAGTCCACTGGTATCCCCACTATTATGCTGATATAGTAGGCACAGCGCCGCAAAGATCATATTGCTGGCCGGCCCTGCCGCCGCCACCATAATCTCCTTGGAGTACTCAATATTGGAGAGCCCGGCGATTTTCGCCGCACAGCCAAAGGGCAACACCTCAAAATACAAGATACGGTGCCCTAAAATGCGGGCAATTAAGCCGTGGGAAAGCTCATGCACTAGAATGACAATGGATAGACTCAACAACCCATTGGTCTCCACAAAGATAATCGCTGCCAGCAGTAGCGCCACAAACACGATATTGATCCTGATTTTTCCGTTAAAAAGTTTTAATGTCATTCCTTCATTCCCATTGCCAGCCCGTTCTGCCTCATCATCGCTAAGAATGCCTTTATTCCTTTAAGGGATCCACATATTTTCCGTCTATCAGCGTCTCCACATATAAACTTTCCCCACTGAGGGCTCCCAGTTCTTGGCCTGAGCTGATTTGTGTGCCCACTTCTACGTTGCTGTCTATCCCATCATAGAGGGTAATCGATCCATCTTGGTTTTGCATGACGAGCGTTGAGCGAATCTTTTTGGCGACGGTGCCGTCCTTCATGCAGATCACCTGCTGTTGATTATCTGAAGGTCGAATGGTCACCCCCTGATTTTGCTCGCTAAATGACTTCACTACTTCTCCTTCTAAGGGATAGTGAAAGGCCTCAATATTTCTGCTCATCACAGCCGTACTCTGTTGATCTTCTCCATCCGAATTTACAAATTTCAATTTTCCAATATCCTCATCGATGACGAAGTCGGTATTCACCGCATCCTCGATATGCCCTAAGATCATGTTGGTAAACGGCGTATCTGTGTATTTAATACCTACAACTGCTAAGGCGATGAGCCCACACACACAGGTATTGACCACGAGTTTTTTGTAACTTCTGGCCTCTTTTGCCTGCTGCTGTCTCTTTTGGTTCCCCTCATTGCTAGAAAATCGTATGCTGCTGATGCGTCTATGTACTGGATGGCGGTAAAGAGTACGCCTTGCAAAATTGCCAAACTTATCCGACTTTTGCTGCTGAATTTGTGTAACTTCTACCTGCTCTATTTTCTTCTTGCTCACTTCCCATACCCCTTTGCGTTTCCTAAAAGATCCTCATCTGTTTCTGTCCTCTTTTTACCCATTCTAATATTAAGTATATTCACAGCAGCTAAGTTCATGCTAAAAAACTCCTCCATAGGCCCTTCAAACCGCAAATAGCAGTTCCCGCTCTTCTCTGTGTTCTATAGACGCCTCATATTTATCCCCATTTTGAGGAAAATAAAAATGCCCGAGACTGATTTTCACACGTCCCAGGCATTTTTTACTTTGCTTTTGTACAAAATAATTTTATTACATTATACAGCTTTTGCGCCCTCTTCTAGCGCCTTTTCATTCATGGGGATCAGATGTGCTTTCTTTTCCCCAAAGGATTTTGCAAGGCGTGCGATTACGCTCTTGCCATCCACTAGGCCGGTCTTTTTCAGATAAGCCCCCAACATTACCATGTTAGCTGCCTTTTCTGTGCCCAGCTTTGCCGCAATTTCATTGCAGGGTACATAGTAAACCTCAATGTCGTCCCTTGTGGCCTTGATGTGAATCAGCGAGCTATTGATGAATAGTCTGCCGCCCTTTTTCACGCTGGACTCAAATTTTTCTAGAGAAGGCCGGTTCATGCAGATGACTGTATCTGCCTCCACTACGACCGGGGAACATACTTCCTCGTCCGAAACAATGACGCTACAGTTGGCTGTGCCCCCGCGCATCTCCGGGCCGTAAGAAGGGATCCATGACACATTTTTACCTTCGTCCATGCCAGCATATGCCAAAAGCTGTCCTAGCAGCAACACTCCCTGGCCGCCAAATCCTGCGGAAATTACTTGTTCTGTCATATTAATTTCCCTCCTTTTTCACGCCTAATGGATAATAGGGAATCATATTGTCTTCCAGCCATTTTAAAGCCTCTTTGGGCCCTAATCCCCAGTTGGTGGGGCAGGTGGACAGAATTTCTACCATGGTAAACCCTTTGCCCTCCATTTGATAGGTAAATGCCTTTTTGATAGCCTTTTTTGCCTTGATGATGTTGGGCACGTTGTTGAGCGCCACTCTCTCAATATAGTAGGCTCCTTCAATGGTAGCCAGCATTTCTGCCATTCTCAGCGGCTTTCCACAGTGATCAGCCTGTCTGCCATAGGGAGAAGTAGTAGTAACTTGGCCCTCCAGCGTGGTAGGCGCCATCTGGCCGCCTGTCATGCCGTAAATTGCGTTGTTCAAGAAGATGGTGGTGATTTTTTCCCCTCTGCCCGCTGCGTGAACAATCTCTGCCGCGCCGATGGAAGCTAAGTCTCCATCTCCTTGATAGGTAAAGATCAAATTTTCAGGATGCACTCTTTTGGCACCTGTGGCCACTGCCGGCGCTCTGCCGTGGGCCGCCTCGTACATATCACAGTCAAAATATTTATAGGCAAACACAGCACAGCCCACAGGAGCGATGCCCACTGCCTTATCCTGCATTCCCAGCTCTTCAATGCACTCTGCCACTAGTCGATGAGCGATGCCGTGGGTACACCCCGGGCAGTAGTGAAAGGGAACGTCTCTTAACATCTTTGTCTTGCTAAACACCTTTGCCATGGTTATTTGCCCTCCTTTATCTTCAGGATTTCGTTCAATACTCCATCTGGAGTGGGCACGTAGCCACCTACTACGCCGTAAAAATCCACCGGCTTTTTGCCGTTTACTGCTAGTTTCACATCTTCCACCATCTGGCCGGAGCTCATCTCCACCGTGAGGAAGTGCTTTACATGGTCTGCCGCTTTATTAATGGCCTCCATGGGGAATGGCCACAAAGTGATAGGACGAATTACGCCCACTTTAATGCCCTGTTCCCGTGCCGTTTTCGCTGCGCTCTTGGCCACACGGGAGGTCGTTCCATAGGCACAGATGGCGTACTCTGCATCCTCCATCATGTACTCTTCCACCATAACTTCATTTTTCTTGATGGTCTCATATACTGCCTGCAGCCGTTTATTGACAGCGAGCATTTCATCTGCTTCGATGTACAGGGAGTTCACCACTGCTCTCGGGCGAGATTTGTCAGACCATCCAGTAGCCGCCCAGTCCTTTTTAAATTCCTTAACAGGTCTCTCCTTAAACTCCACTGGTTCCATCATCTGACCCACCATGCCGTCTCCGATGATCATCACAGGGGTTCTGTATTCATCCGCTTTGTCAAAGGCGAGACCTACTAGATCTGCCGCTTCCTGCACCGATGCAGGGGCATATACGATCAGGTGATAGTCTCCATGGCCGCCGCCTTTGGTAGCCTGAAAATAGTCTCCCTGAGAGGGCAAGATTCCCCCAAGTCCCGGGCCACTGCGCACCATGTTTACCACGACACAAGGCAGTTCAGAACAAGCTAGGTAACTGATGCCCTCTTGCTTTAAGCTGATTCCAGGGCTGGAGGAAGAGGTCATCACTCTCGCTCCTGCTCCTGCAGCACCATAGACCATGTTAATTGCCGATACTTCACTTTCTGCCTGCAGGAAGCACCCACCTACTTGTGGCATTCTCTTAGCCATATATTCAGGTATTTGGTTTTGCGGTGTAATTGGGTATCCAAAAAAGAATCTACAGCCGGCTTTGATTGCCGCTTCTGCAATTGCTTCATTTCCCTTCATCAATGTTTTTGCCATTTTATTTCCCCTTTTACTTATAAATTTTACCGGACCAACCGGATCATATTCTGCAAATAAAGAAGCTATTTTTCCACTTCAAAGACCAGATCAGGGCACATTCTCGCGCAAGATGCGCAGGCAATACAAGCGCCTTGATCTTTAATGGAAATCGGGTGATAGCCCTTTGCATTTAGCTTGGATTTGTCCAGCTCCAAAAGATTCTTGGGGCAAGCGTCAATACAAAGTGTGCAGCCCTTACAAGCATCTTCGTTAATTATCAATTTTGCCATTTCTCTTCATCCCCTCTTACTTCTAAATTTTGCCGCACTGCCGAGGCTCCTGCGGCCATTGAGATAAATCTATCATCCACGCCCCCTGGCAGCCATTTTTTCTTTTCCATTGGCGCCTGGAAGCATTTCTTTCATAAATAACGAAAAGTCTGTCTAACAAGTACTTAGACAGACGCTAGGTCATACTTTATGCCATTTTCCTTCTATCACTACCCTAGCCTACTCTAATAATATATCATATTTCGCCCAGATATCAAATACATATTTTTTAAAAATTGCATGATTTTTGCATGTTTTTTTGATAAATGTTGAATTTTCTGTGAGTTTTGCAGCTTTTTTGCTTACAGTATCGATAGCGAATGCAACTTTTTTATTCTCATCTTGCAAACTCCACCTGTTTTTTCTCTGTTTGACAAATGGGCGAAAAGACCGTATCATAAAACTGTAGCAAGGTAGCGCCCTTTTCGCCAAAGGGCAGAGTATGTTTTATAAGGCAAGGAGTATGGTATGATGGCAAATATTCTCGTAGTTGGCCTGGGGCTCATCGGCGGTTCGATGGCCAAGGCAATCAAAACCAAGACCTCTCATCACGTAATCGGGATGGATATTTCCTCCCAAGTAGTCCAGCAGGCACTGGAAGAGGGCAGTATCGATGCCTCCTTTTCGCCAGACCAGGCAGGCGCTGTGCAAGTGGTGCTGGTATCCCTCTATCCCAAACAATCCGTGGATTTTGTAAAAGAGCATATTGGGCTGTTTTCTCCTCAGACGTTGATCGTGGATTTGTGCGGCATTAAACAGTACGTCTGTAGCCAATTAGATCCTATCTGTCAGAAGCACGGCCTTTTCTATATCGGTGGGCACCCCATGGCAGGTCGGGAGTTCTCTGGCTACCAGTATTCCCTGGCCACACTCTTTGAGGGAGCTAGCATGATCTTGACCCCTGGCAGTTGGATTCCAGAGCAGGTGATCTCCCAAGCGAGGGAACTCTTCCTCTCTCTGGGTTTTGGGAAAGTGGTGCAGACTTCCCCCAAAAACCACGATAAGATGATCGCCTTTACCTCTCAGCTAGCCCATGTGGTGTCCAACGCCTACATCAAAAGCCCCGAGGCGGATCAGCATGTGGGCTACAGCGCAGGGAGTTATAAAGACCTCACCCGGGTTGCCAAGCTCAACGAGGACATGTGGACGGATTTATTTTTGCTCAACAAAGGGCCTCTGCTCTCTGAAATAGAAAACCTGATTTTGCATCTTTCCCAGTACCGAGATGCCTTAGAGGCGGAGGATGCTCAGGGTTTAAAATCTCTCTTGCGAGATGGGCGCTTGCGCAAGGAGAAGATCGACAACATTTAACCTGGGAAATCCCATTTGAAACGAAGTGCTAACGGAAAGATAAAAGGCTCGCTGCGTGGCGGGCCTTCTGCGTTTCCTTTTTATGCATATAAACTTTAGATGGTATCGTCTTGCCAAGCAGGACGCATATAAATGTGTAGTGGCAGCAAACGCTCTGCCCGCTCCCCCAGCCTTTCCCGCAAGGGGCCAAGCAGGTCTTCTCTCACCCCGATGTACTTGACGGGCACTCCCTCCAGCTCTGCCACCTGATCCACCATTTCCATGGACTCTAAGATGTTATCTATTTCCGTCTCGTTGGCCAAATTGGTGTTGTTGATCAGCCCACTGACCGGTAGACGCGCCTTGTGGCTGATGAGATAGATCATCTCTCGAATGCTGTCGATGTCGTTTTGCAGCGGCCGGAGAGAGTTGATCACAAAGTAAAACGCCGTCTCGTCCTCATGGAGTGCAAACTGCTTTTTGAACACGCCAATGGCCGAAGCTCCTACCGGGTCTCCTCCCGCGTCAAAGATCACAATGTCGTAATCCCCATCAAATGCCGCGGCGATATCCGGCGGCAAAGAGGGCACGTCCACTGCCGTATTGGCAAAGCAGGGCTTGATTACTTCAATGCCTAAACTTTTCAGCATTTGCTCGTGCTCTGACGACCGAAAATAGGGATTGACGATATCTAGATCAATCATCAGCACCTTTTTCCCCTCCTTGGCACAATTCACCGCCAAATTCAGGGAGATCTCTGTCTTACCGCTGCCATAATTGCCAGCTAATACAGTATATTTTTTCATCTGTTCTCCTCACCTCTCCAGTTGCTCTTTTGCCGCCTCGCAGGAAGCAACGCATTCCCGGTCACATCCGCTGCAATTCCCGCCACATCCTGCTGCCTGCTCATAGTAAATGGTAACTGCATAGTGTGGACAAATGAGCTCACAGGCGCGGCATTTTGTAAAGCATTTTTCCTGATCAATTTGATAGTATTCTCCACTTTTATGGAGAGCATCAAATTTGCACACGGCTGTGCATTTATCGCATTTCTTGCACTTTCCGTAGTCGATTAAAACTAGCTTTTGAAATCCCATAGGATCTTTTCCCTTCCTATCGTCATTATTCTATATGCTTGGGGCAGGCAAACTGGATGATCAATTCCCTTGCCACCTTCCAGCCGTCCACTGCCGCAGATACGATCCCTCCAGCGTAGCCAGCTCCCTCTCCGGCGGGATAGATGCCGCAAATATTTGAGGCAAAGGACTCGTCCCGCATCAATCTCACCGGACTGGATGTGCGGGTTTCAATTCCCGTAAGCACTGCGTCCGGCTGAGCAAATCCCCGAATTTTTTGATCAAAGGCAATGAGTCCCTTTTGAATGCCATCGCTTACAAAGTCCGGCAAGCATTGGTGCAGCTCTGCTGGGACCACATAGGGCTGATAGCTGGGTTTTATTGTACCAAATTTCTGCGTCTTTTGGAAGTGGAGAAAATCTCCAACTCGCTGCGCTGGCGCCGCCATACTGCCAGACAGCCCAAAGCACAGTCTTTCATACTGCTGTTGGAGAGCAATTCCCCCTAGGGGATGAGCAGGCATATCCTCCGTGCCCACACTCACTACCACAGCACTGTTGGAGTTTTGGGCATCCCTCCTGTAGTAGCTCATCCCATTCACCGCCAAATGTCCTGGTTCTGTGGCAGAGCACACCACCTCTCCTCCCGGGCACATGCAAAAGGTGTACACCCCTCTATCGCCCTGTTGTGCCGAAAGATGGTATTCCGCTGCGCCCAGTCTAGGATGGCCGGCGAATTCCCCCAGTTGGCTTTTATCGATAAACTCCCGCTCATGTTCGATGCGAAGGCCAATGGCAAAGGGCTTTCTCTCCATCAACAATCCCTTTTGGTGAAGCATGGCAAAGGTATCTCTGGCGCTGTGGCCCACAGCCAGGACCAAGGCGTTGGTGTCCACCCTCTCTTGTCCGTCCGGAGAAGTGAGTACCGCTCCTGTGAGTTGTCCATCTGCCACACAAATGTCTGTGAGTTTTGTGTTGTAGCGAATTTCCGCCCCCATCTCTTTCAGTTTCTGTGCCATGTTATGTACGGTTTTGCGGATGTTCTCCGTACCCATATGGGGTTTTGCCATGGTGAGGATCTCCTCCGGCCCTCCAAATTCATGGAGCAGCCCTAGCACGGTATTGACCCTCGGGTCTTTGATGCGAGTAGTCAATTTTCCGTCCGAAAAAGCACCTGCACCGCCCAGCCCAAAGCACACGTTGTTTTCTGGATCCAGCATCCCCGTACTTTGCAGCGTTTCAAAGGCATTTATGCGCCCTTCCATATCCTGGCCTCTCTCTATGAGCAGCGGCCGGTATCCGTACAGAGTCAACAAGTAGCCACAAAAGAGCCCACACGGGCCCAGGCCCACCACTACCACACGTCCTTTTAGATCACAGTTGCCCGGTGTGAGCGGCTCTTCTTTCCATTCACTGTAGCACTGTGCGCCTCTCTTCTTTGCTCTGGCAATGGCGTAAGGATTCTCTATTCTAGCAACCAACGTATATTGAAAAAAGATATCACTTTTTTTCCGGGCATCCAGAGACTGACGTACCACCCGCAATGAGACAATATCTCCCTGTCCAATACCCAACTTTTTAGCTACTTGTTTTTTTAACACATCCTCTTGCTCCCGGATATGTTGTTTGATATTTTGCAAAATAAATTCCATGTTCTGCTTCTCCGTATAAAAAACAAGGCGGGCTGCTTTCTTCCCGCCTCATTCATCTTATTTGTCAACTGATCACTACCGTGACGTACTCAGTGCTGAGCTTTATATTCTCCTCATTAATGAGACCGTTTCCTTCAACGCCCAATTTCACCTTATGCGTTCCTTTTCCCAGCCCATCTACATCCACATAGACGTCAAAATCGCTCTTATTCATTTGCTCTAGTGTATTCACACCTGCGGTAATCGCTACATCCACTGTTTCAGGAGTTACCTCTACCGTGGTGCCACTGGTCCGATTCACTACAGAAATCTGTTTATCCGCAATGGTCTCAGTTCGCTGGATTTGGTCTATATTTACTACCACTTCCACTTCACTAACGCCGCCAATGATAGTAATCCCCTCTATTTGTCTGAGCTGCACCGTCTCAATCACGTTAGAATCCTTGCCCTCCACATTAATGGTCTCTGCATCAATGGAAGTGATTTGATCTAGCAGTTCTTGGGCACCTGCAATCTCCACACTGGAAGGCGTTACCGTAATGCTCTTCACCTCATAGCCAGTTTTCAGTTGATCCGTCCCAATCACCAGATTAGACGTGTTGATAGGCACCGTCTTTTTGGGCAATACTTCCATGCGCACAATCACAGACATAGCCTCGATTCCCGTCTCTTGCTGGTCAATCACGCTGCCATCTTCTGCCATTAGCACTGGGCGGTAGCTCTGATTGATGCTCTGGGTAATATCCGGGCCACTGAGCTGCACAGTTGCCTTTGCTACTTTTTCCACTTCACTTTGCGCACCGCTGACTTGTATTACATCAGGAGCGAGGGTAGGCTCTCCCAAATATAGATTCGAGTCCACGTCTCCTATAATCTCATACTCCACCGGCACGCTTTTAGCGAGCAAAGTATCCGTCTCTACCCGTACAGTGCTCGGAGAAATCTCCATATCGCTCACCAAGCCAAAGGTGGAATAGGCACTCACCTCCAGCTCATGGCTGCCGGCGCTGGTGATCTTGGAGAGGTCCACTGTGGCCTTTAGCGTCTCGTTTGAGACATTTTGCAGTTCACTTCTCTGAGCCGATACGCGGACACTTACTGTTTCCAGCAGACTATCTAAATTGCCCACTACGGCAAAACCATTTTCCTCTAACTCCTGTACGCCTGTGAAAGTCACCTCCACATTATTGACCGTCTTTTCTCTCACAGGGTTGGTCTCTACCATCACATAACTCCACAAAATCACTGCAAAGAGCACTGAGACAATTTTGAGCATTAAATTTTTTCGAAATGAATTTTTAATAAATGTCCAAATTTTTCTCATTTCACCGCTCCTTTGCTTTTTTGGCGGGCTCCTTTTGTCTTCTGCCGGGTAATGAGCACATCCTCCAAAATTTCTCTCAATTCAGCGGAGTCCAAATATCTGGTAAGTCTTCCCTCTTTGGCCATGGAAATCACGCCGGTCTCCTCTGATACCAAAATGGTAATGCAATCCGACACTTCCGAGATGCCAATTCCAGCCCGATGGCGCGTTCCCAGCTCCGAGGGCAAGTTTTTGTTGTCGCTCAATGGCAAAAAACATCCTGCCGCCACAATCACATCATCGTGAATGATCATAGCGCCGTCGTGCAGCGGTGTGTTGGGGAAAAAGATGTTCTCAATCAGCTCGCTGGAGATTGCCGCATTTAGAATCGTTCCACTCTCTATCACATCTCCCAGCGCTGTCTTCCGTTCAAATACGATGAGCGCCCCAATCTTATGTTTGGACAAATTTAAAACAGATTTAATGATCTCCTCTATCACATCCGAAAGGGTTTCCGTAGGGGTATGGTTAAAGGCGATATCGAAGATCTTTCCCCTTCCAATTTTTTCTAAAGCTCTTCTGATCTCCGGCTGGAATACGATAACCAGTAGCACTGCACCAGCATTGATGATGTAATTGAGTACCCAACTCATGGTCTGCAATTGCAAGTATTCACAGATACGGGCGACGATAATGATAATGCCCAAGCCTTTGATTACCTGCATTGCCCTCGTCTTTTTGGTGAATTTAAGCAAGCTGTAGATAATAATGGCCACCAAGGCCATATCCAATATATCTACAACAAAGTCAAAGCTGGCAAAACTGTTTTTGATGGTATCAATCAGTTGTGTCATCTCTATACCTACCTAACTTATAGCGTTAATGTCCTTCATTACAATAATCCAACTTTATGAACAGGCCATGAATATTTCATATCTTCCCTGAAAACATCAATTCGCATTTATCTATTACGGAACTCCTCTAAGCTATCTAAAATCAGCTGGTGATCTAGATGGGAGGGGAGACCGGAGACGGTTATCGTGCCCACAATCCCCACATTTTTAATGGCCAAGGGAAAGCTCCCGCCGCTGGCCCGATATACCAATGGATCTACACACCGGTCTTTGACCATGTCCTTTTGATTTTCCTCTAGCCAGTATTCCATATAAAGTGAGCTGGAGTGGAAAAAATTTACTACTTTGCTCTTTCCTTGAATCCATGCATCGTTGTCCGGTGCCGCTTCATCAAAGGAATAGTGGAACATCTGCTGTCCGTTTCTGGTGATATCTATAGCCACTGGCGCCTTTTCACTCTTGGCTTTCTCTATTAAAATGAGGCCCAATTGCAAGGCGTCCTCACAGGTAAAACGATCCAATTCGTATTCCTTCTCTTGCTTTTTGAGCTCTTCTAAGCTGTATCTTACGTCCTTCATGTTTCATTTCTCCTTTTTTATTCCTTTTCATCATACCATATTTTCCCCTATAAAAAAAGTTTTTTATGGGATATGAGTCTGATCTTTGGAGGATTTTACAGCGATGTTCCCTTTAAATACTTCTAGAAAAAAAGAGAGGCAAGCCTCTCTTTTTTTCTAGAATGTAATTTTATCTTCTAAGAACTTTTCCAGCTGGTCAATGCCAATTCTCACCTGCTCCATAGTGTCTCTATCCCTCACGGTTACGCAGTTATCTTCCAACGTGTCAAAGTCTATGGTAATGCAGTATGGTGTGCCAATTTCGTCTTGACGACGGTACCGCTTGCCGATACTGCCTGTCACGTCAAAGTCGATATTGTATTTTTTCAGCAGAGGCAGATAGATTTCATTGGCTTTATCCACTAGCTTCTTCTGTAATGGCAGCACTGCTGCCTTAAAGGGTGCCAGCGCCGGATGCAAGTGCATTACGATACGGGTCTCGCCATTTTCTAGCACCTCTTCATCGTATGCCTCACACAGGAAAGCCAACGCTACACGGTCAGCCCCCAAGGAGGGCTCAATGCAGTATGGGACGTATTTTTCGTTGGTGATAGGATCTTGATACACCATACTCTCGCCAGAGTGATTCATATGCTGGGTCAGGTCAAAATCCGTCCGGTTGGCAATGCCCCACAGTTCTCCCCAGCCAAAGGGGAATAGGAACTCAATGTCGGTCGTAGCGTCGGAGTAGTGAGAGAGCTCCTCTTGGCTATGGTCTCTCAGCTTCATATGCTCCTCTTGCATGCCCAGGGAGCGCAGCCAGTTGGCACAGGTGTCCTTCCAGTAGCCAAACCACTTAGGTGCCTCCTGTGGCGCGCAGAAAAACTCCAGTTCCATCTGCTCAAATTCCCGTGTGCGGAAGGTGAAATTTCCCGGGGTGATCTCATTGCGGAAGGATTTGCCGATCTGCCCAATGCCCATGGGCATTTTTCTCCTAGTGGAGCGCAATACGTTTTTAAAGTTGACAAAGATGCCCTGCGCCGTCTCCGGCCGCAAAAATATCTCCGAGGCGGTGTCCTCATTGACCCCTTGGAAGGTCTTAAACATCAAATTAAACTGCCGAATGGGCGTAAAATTGTGAGAGCCACAGGTGGGGCATGGGATGTGCTCGGTAATAAAGGCATGCATCTGCTCGTTGGTCATCCCAGCTGGGTCGATGTTTTCCCCATGCTCATAGGCATAATCCTCAATCAATTTGTCGGCGCGAAACCGCTCTTTACACTCCTTGCAGTCCATCAGCGGGTCGTTAAACCCTCCTACGTGGCCGGACGCCACCCAAGTCTCTGGGTTCATCAGAATGGCACAGTCCAACCCCACATTATAGGGACATTCCGTCACGAACTTCTGCCACCACGCCTTTTTCACATTGTTTTTAAACTCCACCCCTAGTGGGCCGTAATCCCAAGTATTTGCCAGGCCGCCGTATATTTCCGATCCGGGAAATACAAATCCTCTATTTTTGCAAAGGCCTACAATTTTGTCCATCGTCTTTTGGGAATGCTCCATTTCTACATCTTCCTCCTTTATCATTCCACTTTGCTTGTCGTCCATATTTTATTTGTATGGAAGGTTTTGCGTGGCAAAATCTCCTATTAGAGTTTCATCCAAGGGGCGGATACTCCCGCCCTTTGCTCTTGGGTGATATCCTTTCCCATATTGCGTGATAGATAAAAAGACCTTCTCATCCCTCACCCAAGGGACGAAAGGTCAGTTTCCGCGGTTCCACCCTTATTGACACCAAAAGGTGCCCTCTTTTTTCATGCGCCTGCTCTCATAGGTTGCCCCGCTTGATAGGCCGCCATAGTTTGCACCACCCACTATGTCTCTTCACTGCTCATCTATCCAGCTCGTTCCTCAGGCGTTTTATGCTATATTCAACGATAACATCATACCAAAATTATCTATTTTGTCAAGAGGTTTGCTCTGTCTCTTGTTCTCTTTGGCGGTCCAGCCTGGTATTTCTAAAGTAGAGCACCAAATCTGCCCCTACCATCAGCAAGTTAATCACGTAAAACACCAAGACATAGTTCACGTTTTCTCCAATGATTTTGGCTAATATGCCAAAGACATATCCCAACTCGATGATACATAAAAAGCTCAGGCTCTTGCCCTTGGCGCTTCTCGCTCGATAGGATTTGATGATAGAAGCCGGCCAAGCAAAGCCAAAGCTAATTACCATGAGCATCTCTAAGATTTCTGCCATATGTCTTCACCTCTAAAATGATCGCAATCGCATTTTTCTCTCATTTTTTCCTCCGGCTTATGCTGCGCTTTTAGCGCCAATGCATTAGTAAGTCCTGCAAGCATTTTCTGTGCCGAGAGAAAATTTACTACCCATATTTTACATTTTATTATATAATAAAACAAGTGATGATTGTGCCACATGAAAATGGTCTGGCGCGGCGGGAAAAAGCACCTGCCGGCTGTAATGTTTGGGCACAATTTGCGTAGAATAGAAAGGAAGTTTTGAGAGG
>ERZ780195.793-NODE-793-length-29695-cov-21.796896_pt1 | contig 29695 bp, 31 predicted proteins | sample MGYA00511017_ERZ780195 | MGnify/ENA primary metagenome ERZ780195 (study PRJEB29588, sample SAMEA2159974) | human gut metagenome | biome: human gut; feature: human-associated habitat; material: faeces | place: Denmark | collected 2008/2010 ...
GCGGGAGGGTGCGTCGGCGCAGGTGGCCGTGCCGTGGCCGCAGGACGCGCCCTTTCCGCTGACGGAGCTGTTCTGCTTCGCCTCCGTGGGGCAGCGGGAGGGAAAACGGTACGTTTTCTACGCCTTTTCCGGCAACTGGACGCCTCTTATGCCGGGAAAAACCCGAAAAAGCTGAAAAAAATCGCCAGAGGGACTACCACATCTTGTATATCTGTGCTATACTGCTGACAATCAGCGGCGTTTTTGCCGCAAGATCAGGAGGGTCAGCATATGAGATGTCCCTATTGCGGATACAAAGAGAGCAAGGTGGTGGACTCCCGCCCCGCCGACGAGAGCAGCAGCATCCGCCGCCGCCGGGAGTGCCTGTCCTGCGAGAAGCGCTTTACCACCTACGAGACGGTGGAGAGCCTGCCCATGGTGGTCATCAAGAAGGACGGCTCCCGCCAGAGCTTCGACCGCAGCAAGGTGCTGCGCGGCATCCAGCGCTCCTGCGAAAAGCGGCCCGTCCCCGTGGCGGAGATGGAGCGCATGGCCATGGAGATCGAGCAGGAGCTGCAGAACGCGCTGGAGCGCGAGGTCAGCACCGAGGTCATCGGCGAGAAGGTCATGGAGAAGCTGAAGAAGGCCGACGAGGTGGCCTATGTCCGCTTCGCCTCCGTCTACCGCCAGTTCAAGGACATCAACACGTTCATGAGCGAGCTGAACAAGCTGCTCAGCGAGAAGTAAGTCACAGGATATTCTTGATGCTGATCTGCTGCGTCTCCGCCACCATGCCCAGACAGGCGCGGAGCTCGGCCAGCGTGGGGCGCAGCTCCTCGCTGTCCGCCTGACACAGCAGGACGGCCCGGCGCAGCAGCGTCTCGGCGTTGTTGATGTCCCCGTGGGACACCACGATGTGCAGATAGACCTGATCGGCCTGCCACAGCTCGTCCAGCCGCGCCAGCGCCGCCGATGCCTCCTCTGGATGCCCGGCAGCGGCGGCACGGTCGGCGGCCATGACCTCCGCCTGCCACGCATGGCACCGGCGAGTGAGGTATACCGCGTTGCACACGGAGAAGGCCAGCAGCACCGCCAGCACGAACAGGGGGATACGCACCGCCTTCATCGGGCATCCTCCTTCAGCTGGCACACCACGCTGCCGCTCTCGTCCACCGACAGGAGGAACACGTCCCGGGCGTGCCTGATCTTCCGCTTCTGCAGCTGCTGACGCAGCCAGTTCTCATCCCGTCCGGCCAGACGCAGGTTCTCCGCCATGATGCGGCCGTCGTTGATGACCACCGTGGGCAGGAATACGTCGTCCTCCACGGTCACGGCCATCTGCCGGGCCGTCAGGGGCTGCTGGTCGGCCCGCAGCAGCACCGACAGGTGCCCGCTGGTCTCCAGCACCGCGTACTTCACGGTGTTGATGTCCAGCACGCCCTGCCCCCGCAACTCCTCCATCAGCTCGTCCAGCGTCAGGCGGTTGTGATGCATCACCTCCTGCCGGATCTGGCCGTCCTTGATGACCAGCGCCGGTTCGCCGCACACCAGCGACCGGAACCGCACGTTCCGCAGGCTGATGCAGCTGAACAGGGTGGACAGCGCGATCAGCGCCAGTATGGGCACCACGCCGTTGAGCAGCGGGATGCCGAAGTCCTGCATGGGCACCGACGCCAGATCGGAGATCAGCAGCGTCAGCACCAGCTCGATAGGCTCCAGCTCGCCGATCTGCCGCTTGCCGCTGAGCCGCAGGCCCGCGATCAGCAGCAGATACAGGATGACGGTGCGCAGAAAAGCAGTTGCCAAGCGATACACGCCCTTTCGTGGGGTATTTTTCTCAGTATGCCCCTGCGCGGCGGGAATATGCCGCGCGGTGTATGCATAGATACGCAGAATGTGAAAGGAGGATCTCGGACAAAAGCTCCGACACAAAGCGCCATGTGCCCATGGGCCGGCCTGTTTTTTCCGCGCCGCCATGGGATAACGAGGAGGAGAGTTTATCGAAAATTCGGCGGATGCTCTCCCGCGCCGTCCGGGCGCGCACGCAGCCAGCAAATATGCGGGCGACCGCAAAACAGAGGGGCTGCGGCCGGATGTGAGGACACAAATGGTCTGCGCGTTTGTTTCTCCGACAGATATCATATCTTTCAGGAGGAAAATCAAATATGTGTGGAATCGTGGGATATGTGGGCGCCCAGCAGGCGGCCCCCATCCTGCTGGACGGCCTGCGCCGTCTGGAGTATCGCGGCTACGACTCCGCCGGCATGGCAGTGTGCGGCCCGGAGGGGCTGTGCGTCCGCAAGGCCAAGGGCCGTCTGCAGGCGCTGGCCGATCTGACGGAGGAGGGCCGCGCCGTGCCCGGTACGCTGGGCGTGGGACACACCCGCTGGGCTACCCACGGGGAGCCCAACGACATCAACGCACACCCGCAGGTCAGTGAAAACGGCCTGTTCGCCGTTGTCCACAACGGCATCATTGAAAACTACGCCCTGCTGCGGGCGCAGCTGATGCAGAAGGGCTACACCTTCCGGTCCCAGACGGACACGGAGGTGGTGGCCCAGCTGCTGGCGTACTACTACGCCGCCAGCCACGACCTGTTTGAGGCGGTGACCAGCATGCTCTCCGCCGTGGAGGGCGCCTATGCCCTGGGCATCATCTGCGCCGATGCGCCGGACCGGCTCATCGCCGCCCGGAAGGACGCGCCGCTGCTGCTGGGCTGCGGCGACGGCGAGAACTTCCTGGCCTCCGACGTGACGGCGCTGCTGCGCCACACCCGGGACATCATGTACATGGACGACGGCGAGCTGGCCGTCATCACCGCCAGCGGCATCCGTGTCTATGACGAGCGCCGCCGCCCCGTGGAAAAGGAGCACCAGCACATCGACTGGGACGTGGACGCCGCGGAGAAGGGCGGCTATGACCACTTCATGCTCAAGGAGATCCACGAACAGCCCGACGCCATCGCCCGGGCCATCACCGGCCGCATCCAGAACGGCCGGGTGGTGCTCAGCGATCTGACCATGACGGACCGGGAGATCCGGGAGCTGGGCCGCATCTGCATCGTGGCCTGCGGCTCCAGCTATCATGTGGGCATGGTGGGCAAGTACAGCCTGGAGCGGATGCTCCGCCGCCCGGTAGAGGTGAGCCTCGCCTCCGAGTTCCGGTACAGCGACCCCATCGTGGGGCCGGGGGATCTGGTCATCGTCATCAGCCAGTCCGGCGAGACGCTGGACTCCATGGCCGCCCTGCGGGAGGCCAAAAAGCGGGGTGCCCGCATCCTGTCCATCGTCAATGTGGTGGGCTCCTCTATCGCCCGGGAGTCCCACGATGTGCTGTATACCTGGGCCGGGCCGGAGATCGCCGTGGCCACCACCAAGGCGTACAGCACCCAGATGGTGGTGCTGAACCTGCTGGGTCTGTACTTCGGCGATATCCTGGGCACCGTGGATCTGGACACCTACACCGCCATGGTGCGGGGCATCGAGGCGCTGCCCGCCCAGATGGAGAAAATACTGTCCGACACGGCGGACGTCCGTGCCGCCGCCCGGGAGCTGGCCGGTCACGACCAGGTCTTCTTCATCGGCCGCAATCTGGACTACGCCCTGTCGCTGGAGGGCAGCCTGAAGCTCAAGGAGATCTCCTACATCAACTCTGAGGCCTATGCCGCCGGCGAGCTGAAGCACGGCACCATCTCCCTCATCGAGGAGGGGACGCCGGTCATCGCCGCCGCCACCTACATGCCGCTGTTCGACAAGGCCATGAGCAACGTAGTGGAGGTGCAGGCCCGGGGCGCGCAGGTGCTGGCCCTGACCACCGAGGCCGGCGCGGCGCAGATGCACAGCCGGGTGGAGCGGGTGCTCACCGTTCCGGAGACGGAGACGATGCTGCTGCCGCAGCTGGGCGTGGTGCCGCTGCAGCTGCTGGCCTACTACATCGCACTGGAGCGGGGCTGCGACATCGACAAGCCCCGGAATCTGGCCAAGAGTGTCACCGTGGAATAAGGAAAAAGGGGGGGAGACGGACAAAAGCCGTTTCCCCTCTTTCTTTTTGCGCCGGGGTGTGCTATACTTAAAAATTGACTGAATACCAAGGAAAGGGCGTGTACGACATGCACGACGAGCTGCTGCGCCGGCTCAACGAGACAAGGACCATGTCCATCGTGGGCATGTGCAAGAACGCGGGCAAGACCACCATGCTCAACTGGATGCTCACCGGCGGCCATCTGCAGGGGACGCTGGGGCTGACCTCCATCGGCCGGGACGGCGAATCCACCGACGTGGTCACCGGCACGGAAAAGCCCGGTATCTTCGTGAAGGAGGGTACGCTCATCGCCACGGCCAAGGACATGCTGCGGCTGGGCGACGTGACCAAGGAGATCCTGATGACCACCGGCATCCCCACGCCGCTGGGGGAGGTGGTGATCCTGCGGGCACGCAGCGCGGGGTACGTCCAGCTGGCCGGGCCGTCCATCACCACCCAGCTGAAGTCCGTGTCCCAGTCCTTCTTTGAGCTGGGGGCCGACCGCTCCATCATCGACGGCGCGCTGGGCCGCAAGAGCCTGGGCGCCCGTGCCGTGGCGGAGGGCGTCATCCTCTGCACCGGCGCCAGCTATCACATGAGCATGGAGAAGGTCATCGCCGACACGGTGCATATCTACCGGCTGATGAACCTGCCCAAGGCGGCGGAGCTGCCGCCGGAGGCCGCGGACGGACTGGAGTCCTGCGTCAAGGAGCACGGCGCGGCGTTGGTCACCGGCGCCCTGACGGATACCATGGTGCTGCCCCTGCTGCGCAGCGGCGTGCTGCGGCGGTGCCGTCTGGTGGTGAAGGATCCCAGCAAGGTGCTGCTGTCCGCCGACACGCTGGATAAGCTGTCCGCCCGGGAGGTGGCGCTGGAGACGGAGGAGGCCGCCCGCACCCTGTGCATCACCGTGAACCCGGTGTCGGCCTACGGCTGGAAATTCGACAAGGACGAGTTCCTGCACCGCATGCGCGAGGCGGTGGAGGTGCCCGTCATCAACGTAAAGGAGGAATTGGCATGATCGAGATCCGATTTGAGGAGCGCGTGAAGATCGGCCTGCAATATGTGCTGGAGTCCCTGCACGGCTGCTCGCCCTTCGGGCAGGAGAAGATCCGCCGCCTGCGGTTCTATATGCCGGAGGAGAGGGCCGAGCTGGAGACGGAATTATATAATGTAGAGCAGGCTGCCGCCGCGGCGGAGCAGCTGAAGAACGCCTACAACAAGCTGATGACCGGCCTGTGCCAGATGAAGGACATCCGCACGTCCCTGCGCCGCTGCGCGGAGGGGGAGACGCCGGACCATGTGGAGCTGTTCGAGATCAAGGGCTACCTCCAGCGGCTGGACAGTCTGCGCCCGCTGCTGGCGGAGATCGATGCCGTTACCCATTTCAAGGGCATCGCCCTCCACGATCCCAAGCCCGCGCTGGCCATCCTGGACCCGGACGGCACCGGCAGCCGGGGCTTCTACATCCCCGACAGCGCTACCCCTAAGCTCAAGGAGGTCCGCCAGGCCAAGAAGGACGTGGAGGAGCGGCTGTTCAACGCCCAGACCGATGCGGAGAAGGACGACCTGCGCCTAAAGCGCACCCGCCTGTGCGCCGACGAGGACGCCGAGGAGATGCGCGTCCGCAGGGCCATGGGCGCCGCGCTGGCCCCCATGGTGGACGACCTGCTGGCGGACGCGGAGACCTCCGGCCGGCTGGATTTCATCATCCAGAAGGCGCTGTTCGCCGTGCGCTACGGCGGTATCCGCCCGGAGCTGACCGATGGTGAGCTGGAGCTGACCGACATGATCAACCCCGAGATCTGCGACCTGCTGGACCAGCAGGGACGGCGCTTCGTCCCCGTCTCCATCCGTCTGGAGCAGGGCGCTACCGTCATCACCGGCGCCAACATGGGCGGCAAGTCCGTGGCCATGAAGACCGTGGCTCTCAACGCTCTGCTGCTGCAGGCGGGCTTCCTGGTCTGCGCGAAGGAGGCACGGATGCCCCTGTTCCACAGCGTGAAGATGCTGTTCGACGACCTGCAGTCCATCCAGTCCGGCCTCAGCGGCTTCGGCTCCGAGATCGTCCAGTTCCAGAAGGCGCTGGCGGAGGTGGAGCAGGGCTACTCCCTGTTCCTGCTGGATGAGTTCGCCCGGGGCACCAACCCCGACGAGGGCGCCGTCATCGTGCAGGCCGTCACCCGGTATCTCAACGGCGTCAACGCCATCTCCCTGCTGACCACCCACTACGACAAGGTGGCGGAGTATGCCCGCCTCCACTACCAGATCATCGGCCTGCGGGACGTGGACACCGAGCAGATCCGCCGGGAGCTGGCCGTCACCAGCGAGGACGGCGTGGCCGTCATCGCCCGCCACATGAACTACGGCCTGTACCGGGTGGAGGGTCGCTCCGACTGCCCACGGGACGCGCTGAACATCTGCCGGATGCTGTCTTTGAAGCCGGAGATCCTCCGAATGGTGGAGGAAGCCTATTGATTTTCGCGGCGCGAAAAAAGTCGCGAAAAGGCTGAGAAAATTTTGCAGGGTGCAAAAATATTATTGTCAAAACTGTCACGAAGTCCCTTGACAAATGCCCCCAAAGCGGTATAATTTGAAAATAGAATTTCATAAATATCAGTCAATAGAGGCGCGGAGATCGGGGTACTGCTGTGTGTCGGGACGGGCACCCATATGATGCAGCGGGAAGGAGTTCTCCGCCGAAAGCGACAGACCGGCCTGGGGCCTGCCGCTTGGCAGCGCGGTGTAAGCGGCGCTGCTGTCATGTAGCGATACATGGAGCGCTATTGGTCAATGACCTTGACCGATAGCGCTTTTTTTCATACCCAAAAAGAAGCGGTAACGGCCGGATCTGGTGTTGAGAAATTGCACGTCCAAAATTTTGAAGGAGGAAAAACTTATGGAAAAGATGACTTCTATGCTCCGCCTGCGTATGAGCGCCAAGGATGCTCATTACGGCGGAAACCTGGTGGATGGCGCCCACATGGTCCATCTGTTCGGCGATGTCGCTACCGAGCTGCTGATCAAGTGCGACGGCGACGAGGGCCTGTTCTGTGCGTATGACAACGTGGAGTTCCTGGCTCCCGTGTACGCCGGCGACTACATCGAGGCCTATGGCGAGATCGAGAAGATCGGCAATACCTCCCGCACCATGAAGTTCGAGGCCCGCAAGGTCATTGTGTCCCGCCCCGACATCAGCGCCTCCGCCGCTGACGTTCTGGCCGAGCCCGTGGTGGTCTGCCGTGCCCACGGCACCTGCGTCACCCCCAAGGATTGCCAGCGCAAAAAGATCGAGAAGTAAGGGAGTGTCATGATGGAAAAGCTCATTATCACGGCCGCTATCTGCGGCGCTGAGGTCACCAAGGCCTCCAACCCCGCTGTTCCCTACACCGTAGAGGAGATGGTCCGCGAGGCCAAGTCCGCCTACGAGGCCGGTGCTGCCATCCTGCACATCCATGTCCGCAACGATGACGGTACCCCCACTCAGGACCGCGAGCGCTTCCGTGTCGTGATGGATGCCATCCGCAAGGAGCTGCCCGACGTCATCATGATCCCCTCCACCGGCGGCGCCACCGGCATGAGCCCCGAGGAGCGTCTGCAGCCCACCGAGCTGTATCCCGAGATGGCTACCCTCGACTGCGGCACCTGCAACTTCGGCGACGAGATCTTCGACAACACCATGCCCACCATGCGTGCCTTCGGCAAGCGTATGCTGGCCAACAACATCAAGCCCGAGTATGAGTGCTTCGAGATCGGCCATCTGGATACCATCCTGACCATGGCCAAGAAGGGCGAGGTCCCCGGCGCTCCCATGCAGTTCAACTTCGTGCTGGGCGTCAACGGCTGCACCCCCGCCACTATTCCCAACCTGTGCCATCTGGTGAGCCAGATCCCCGCCGGCTCCACTTGGACTGTCACCGGCGTCGGCAAGTCCGCCTGGACCATGGCTGCTGCCGGTATCGCCATGGGCGGCAACGTCCGTGTCGGCTTCGAGGACAACGTCTATCTGGGCAAGGGCCAGAAGGCCGCGTCCAACGGCGAGCTGGTGGCCAAGGTCGTCCGTATCGCCAAGGAGCTGGGCCGCGAGATCGCGACGCCCGCTGAGGCCCGCGAGATCCTGAGCCTCAAGCCCCTGAAGTAAGTACCTACATACAACAAACATATAAATTTTAGGAGGATATTACAATGGCTGAACTGAAAGGCAACAAGTACGGTTCCCACCGCGTTATCGAGCCCAAGGGCGTGCTGACCCAGGCTGCTTGGAAGATCGACAACGACATGAGCAAGGTCTACTCCAACGAGATCGTCTGCGACGTGACCTCCCTGAACATCGACTCCGCTTCCTTCACCCAGATCTCCGAGGCCTGCGGCGGCGATGAGAAGAAGATCGGCGAAATGATCCTGGGCATCGTCGCTGAGCGCGGCAAGCAGCAGAATCCTGTCACCGGTTCCGGCGGTATGTTCAAGGGCGTCGTCGCTCACATCGGCGAGGACCTGAAGAAGAAGCCCGGCTTCGACCTGAAGGAAGGCGACAAGATCGTTTCCCTGGTGTCCCTGTCCATGACCCCGCTGAAGATCGAGAAGATCCTGGCCATCCACAAGGATATCGACCGCGTGGACATCGTCGGCAAGGCCATTCTGTTTGAGTCCGCTCTGTACTGCAAGATGCCCGATGATATGTCCGAGCCTCTGGCCCTGGCCGCTCTGGACGTGGCCGGCGCTCCCGCTCAGGCCCGCAAGCTGCCCCACGAGGGCGACAGCGTCCTGATCCTGGGCGCCAACGGCAAGTCCGGCGTGCTGTGCGGCTGGGAGGCCATGAAGAAGGTCGGCCCCAAGGGCAAGGTCGTGGGCGTCGTCCGCAACCCCAAGCAGGTCCCCGGTCTGCTGGAGCTGGGCGTTTACACCGACGTCATCGTCGCCGACTGCACCAAGCCCGTTGAGGTCATGGAGGCTGCTCTGGCTGTCAACGATGGCAAGGAGTACGATCTGTCCATCTGCTGCGTGAACATCGAGTCCTGCGAGATGTCCGCCATCCTGCCTGTCCGTGACGACGGTATGGTGTACTTCTTCTCCATGGCTACCTCCTTCACCAAGGCTGCTCTGGGCGCTGAGGGTATCGGCAAGGACGTGACCATGATCATCGGCAACGGCTACACCAAGAACCACGCTCAGATCACTCTGGACGTGCTGCGTGAGAACCCCAAGCTGCGCAAGCTGTTCGACGAGAAGTACTGCTAAACGACTTCCTTCAAAAGCTGGGAGGCCCAAACGGCCTCCCAGCCTTTGACCTACACCGAAACATTTTGATTTTGTGAAGGAGAAACGACTATGAAGACTCGCAACGGTTTGTTCGCCGATGTTCCCGAGAATCTGTGGAACGACTGGCATTGGCAGGTCGCCAACCGCGCTGAGACGGTTGAGGATCTGAAGAAGTACATGAACCTGACTCCCGATGAGGAAGAGGGCGTCCGCAAGACCCTGGGCAAGCTGCGCATGGCTGTTACCCCTTATTACCTGTCCCTGATCGATCTGGACGATCCCTTCGATCCCATCCGCAAGATGGCTATCCCCCGCGCGGAGGAGCTGGAGTATGCCGATTATGAGGACGCCGATCCCCTGCACGAGGATACCGACTCTCCCACCCCCGGTCTGACCCACCGCTATCCCGACCGCGTGCTGCTGCTGATCACCGACCAGTGTTCCATGTACTGCCGTCACTGCACCCGTCGCCGTTTCGCCGGTCAGAACGACTGCGAAGTGCCCATGCAGCAGATCGACAAGTGCATCGACTATGTGGCCGCTCATCCCGAGGTCCGCGATGTCCTGCTGTCCGGCGGCGACTGCCTGATGGTCTCCGATGAGAACCTGGAGTACATCATCAAGCGCCTGCGCGCCATCCCCCATGTGGAGATCGTCCGTCTGGGCTCCCGCACTCCCGTTGTGTGCCCCCAGCGTATCACTCCCGAGCTGTGCGCCATGCTGAAGAAGTATCATCCCATCTGGCTGAACACCCACTTCAACACCCCCAAGGAGTTTACTCCCGAGGCTGCCAAGGCCTGCGCCATGCTGGCTGACGCCGGTATCCCCCTGGGCAACCAGTCCGTGCTGCTGGCCGGCGTGAATGACTGCATCCATGTGATGATGGAGCTGGTCCACGGTCTGGTCAAGATGCGTGTCCGCCCCTACTACATCTATGCCTGCGATCCTTCCCTGGGCCTGAGCCACTTCCGTACCCCCGTGTCCAAGGGCATCGAGATCATGGAAGCCCTGCGCGGCCATACCTCCGGCTACTGCATCCCCACCTTCGTGGTGGACGCCCCCGGCGGCGGCGGCAAGACCCCCGTTATGCCCAACTACCTGATCTCCGAGACCCCCCGCAAGGTCATCCTGCGCAACTTCGAGGGCGTCATCACCTCCTACACCCAGCCCGAGCACTACGTCCAGGATTGCCACTGCGACGTCTGCACCGGCAAGAAGAAGGTGGAGAAGACCGGCGTGGCATGGGTCGCCGAGGGCACCAAGCAGCGCTATCTGGAGCCCACCAAGCTGCTGCGCAACGAGCGTCACGTCAAGAAGTAAGAGAGAGGTTTAACTATGGAAAGCAAACTCGGCTTGAATATGGAGCTGGTCAACCAGGCGCGTGCCTCCGCTGCCAAGGTGGCGGACGACACCCAGCACTTTATTGACCAGCACACCACCGTCACGGTGGAGCGCGCTGTTTGCCGTCTGCTGGGTATCGATGGCATCAATGATATGGATGTCCCCCTGCCCAACGTGGTCGTGGATCACCTGATGGCCAACTCCCTGCTGCCCGCCGGCGCCGCGTGGGCCATCGGCAACGCCATGGTGGAGACCGGCAAGGATCCCCAGGGCGTGGCGGATGCCGTCAGCAGCGGCGAGTTGGATCTGAGCAAGATCCCCGCCCACTCTGACGCGGAGATCCGCGCGGCCATCACCCCCGTGGTGAACGCCACCGTGGACCGCATCAACAAGAACGTTGCCAAGCGCAACGCCTACCTGAAGGAGTGGGGCGATAAGGAAGGCCCGTACCTGTATATCATCGTGGCCACCGGCAACATCTACGAGGATATCATCCAGGCCAAGGCCGGTGCCAAGCAGGGCGCCGACATCATCGCCGTCATCCGTACCACCGGTCAGTCCCTGCTGGACTATGTACCTTACGGCGCCACCACCGAGGGCTTCGGCGGCACCTACGCCACGCAGGAGAACTTCCGCCTCATGCGCGCCGCGCTGGACGAGGTGGGCGAGGAGCAGCACCGCTACATCCGGCTGTGCAACTACTGCTCCGGCCTGTGCATGCCCGAGATCGCCGCGATGGGCGCTCTGGAGCGTCTGGACGTCATGCTGAACGACGCTCTGTACGGCATCCTGTTCCGCGACATCAACATGCAGCGCACCATCGTCGACCAGTACTTCTCCCGCGTCATCAACGGCTATGCCGGCGTCATCATCAACACCGGTGAGGATAACTACCTGACCACCGACGACGCCATCACCGCCGCCCACACCGTGCTGGCCTCCCAGTTCCTGAACGAGGCCTTTGCCAAGGACGCCGGTATGCGCGAGGAGCAGATGGGTCTGGGCCACGCCTTCGAGATGGATCCCGCTGTGGAGAACACCTTCCTGTATGAGCTGGCACAGGCGCAGATGGCCCGCGAGATCTTCCCCAACGCGCCTCTGAAGTACATGCCTCCCACGAAGTTCATGACCGGCAACATCTTCCGCGGCCACATCCAGGATGCCCTGTTCAACATGGTGACCATCCTGACCAACCAGCGGCTGTGCCTGCTGGGCATGATGACCGAGGCCATCCACACCCCGTTCATGTCCGACCGTGCTCTGTCCATCGAGAACGCCCAGTACATCTTCCGTACCATGAAGGATCTGGGCAGCGAGCTGACCTACAAGGAGAACGGCATCATCCGCAACCGCGCCAACGAGGTGCTGACCAAGGCCACCGATCTGCTGAAGGAGATCGAGAAGCTGGGCCTGTTCACCACCATCGAGAAGGGAATCTTCGCCGACGTGAAGCGTCCCAAGGACGGCGGCAAGGGCCTGGCCGGCGTTGTGGTCAAGGACGACAAATACTTCAATCCGTTCATTGAAGTCATGAAAGGCAAGGTGGGAGCATGAGCAGCGGACTGTACAACACCCATAAGATCGATTTCGATACCACGCTGGATCTGACCCGTCTGAAGCCCTATGGCGACACCATGAACGACGGTAAGGTGCAGACCAGCTTCACCCTGCCCGTCAAGGATGACGAGCGCGGTGAGGAGGCCGCCCGCCAGATCGCCAAGAAGATGGGTCTCGAGGAGCCCAACGTGGCGTACCACGCCGCGCTGGATAAGGAGTTCACCTTCTATGTGGTCTACGGCAGCTGCGTCCACTCCGTGAACTACGAGGATATCCATGTCATCACCGTGGAGTCCGACGTCATGAGCATGGAGGACACCAACGATTACATCCGTGAGCATATCGGCCGCAAGGTCGTGATGGTCGGCGCCTCCACCGGCACCGACGCCCACACCGTTGGTATCGACGCCATCATGAACCGCAAGGGCTTCGCCGGCCACTACGGTCTGGAGCGCTACGAGATGATCGAGGCCTACAACCTGGGCTCTCAGGTCCCCAACGAGGAGTTCATCAAGAAGGCTCTGGAGCTGAAGGCCGACGTGCTGCTGGTCTCCCAGACCGTTACCCAGAAGGATGTGCACATCCAGAACCTGACCAACCTCATCGAGCTGCTGGAGGCCGAAGGTCTGCGCGACAAGTTCGTCGTCTGCTGCGGCGGTCCCCGTATCACCCATGAGCTGGCCAAGGAGTTGGGCTTCGACGCCGGCTTCGGCGCCGGCAAGTATGCCGACGACGTGGCGTCCTTCGCTGTGACCGAAATGGTCAAGCGCGGCATGAAATAAGATCCTCAGCGAAGCGGAGAGCCGCCTGACCGACTCTCCGCTTTTTGCGCAAAAGTACATTCTGTAGGTAAATTTGCGCAAAAACAACATGGCAGTCCCTTGCATTTTCGTGCAAAGGGTGCTATGATGCTATTGTTAGGAAAGTCACGAAGCGGGAGTCTTCGCGACTGTAAACCACCGCCCGGCCGCCGCATCCGCCCCGACCGCTCGGTGGCATAAAACAAGGAGGAACAGAAATGGCAAAGAAACCTGTACTGACTGCCAAAGAGGCAGCGGCAATGATTCCCGATGGCGCTACCATTATGTGCGGCGGCTTCCTGGCCTGCGGCCAGGCCCGTGCCATCGTCAAGGAGCTGGTAGCCCGCGGCACCAAGGACCTGACCCTGATCGCCAACGATATGGGCCGTGCCACCGGTCCCAAGGGTGAGGAGTTCTTCGGCATCGCGGAGCTGATCCACAATCATCAGGTCAAGCGCGTCATCGCTACCCACGTCGGCATGACCCCCGAGGTCGGCCAGCAGAACACCGAGGGCACGCTGGAGGTCAACCTGCTGCCCCAGGGCACCCTGGCTGAGTGCATCCGCGCCGGCGGCGCCGGTCTGGGCGGCGTGCTGACTCCTGTCGGCATCGACACCCTGGTGGAGGAGAGCCCCTTCTGCCTGGGCCGTCAGACCATCGACGGCAAGGATTACCTGCTGATGAAGCCCATCCACGCCGATTTCGCCCTGCTGGGCGCTTACAAGTGCGATGAGTTCGGCAACTGCTGGTACAAGGGCACCATGCGCAATTTCAACGTTGTCATGGCCACCGCCGCTGACACCGTCATCGCCGAGTGCGAGTACATCGTTCCCGTGGGCGACATCGAGCCCGAGAACATCCATACCTACGGTATGTGCGTTGACTACATCGTGGAAGGAGACAGAAAGTAATGGAAAAGTCCGAGATCAAAGGCTTTATCGCCAAGCGCTGCGCCAAAGAGCTGAAGAACGGCGACGTCGTGAATCTGGGCATCGGCCTGCCCACCCTGATCCCCAACTATCTGCCTGAGGGCGTCGAGCTGATCATCCATGCTGAGCTGGGTATCGTCTCCGCCGGCGCGTCCCCCAAGGAGGGCGACGCCAATTACGATCCCTACCACGTTGTGGATGCTGGCGGCAACCCTTCCTCCGTGGCTTACGGCGGCGGCTTCATCGACTCCGCCACCAACTTCGGCCTGATTCGCGGCGGCCACGTGGACGCCTGCTTCCTGGGCGCTCTGGAGGTTGACGCCGAGGGCAATCTGGCCAACTGGATCATCCCCGGCAAGAAGATGCCCGGCATGGGCGGCGCCATGGATCTGTGCGTCGGCGCCAAGCACTGCATCGTCTGCATGGAGCACACCGCCAAGGGCAACCCCAAGATCTTCGAGAAGTGCCGTCTGCCCCTGACCGCTTCCCACTGCGTGAACAAGATCATCACCGAGATGTGCGTGTTCGAGGTCACCAAGGACGGTCTGCTGATGACCGAGATCAACCCCGAGTTTACCGTGGACGATGTGAAGGCCGCCACCGCTGCCCCCTTCACCGTTGCCGCTGACCTCAAGAGCATGATCGACTGATCTGCCCTTGCCGAAAAGAGCAAAAAGAAAAGGCCCCAGAGGGCCTTTTCTTTTTGCTCTTTTTTACTTCTTCAGGCGCTTGTCGCACTTCTTGCTCAGCCAGGTGCCCAGACTCTGGAACACCTGCACCAGCAGCACCAGAATGACCACCGCCACCAGCATCACCAGATACTTGTACCGGTAGTAGCCGTAGTCGATGGCAATCTTGCCCAGACCGCCGCCGCCGATGATGCCGCTCATGGCGGAGTAGCCCAGAATGGTGGTCAGCGCGATGGTCACGTTCTGGATGAGGGAGGGCACGCTCTCCGGGATCATCACCTTGCAGATGATCTGCATGGGCGTGGCGCCCATGCTCTGGGCGGCCTCGATGATGTTGCCGTCCACCTCCCGGAGACTGCTCTCCACCAGACGCGCCACAAAGGGGAACGCCGCCGCCACCAGCGGAACGATGGTGGCCGTGGTGCCCACGGCGGTGCCGATGAGCAGACGGGAGAGGGGGAATACCATGATCATCAGAATCAGAAACGGGATGGAGCGCAGCAGGTTGATGATGACGTTCAGCACCTGCATCAGCCAGCGGGGGAGGGGCAGCACGCCGTTTTTCTCACCTGCCACCAGCAGCACGCCCAGAGGCAGGCCGATGACCAGCGACAGCGCCGTGCTCACCACGGTGACATAGAACGTCTCCCACACGGCGAAGGGCAGGGTGGGCAGCGCGGTCATCAGATCCTGCACGGACTGCGGGGAAAACAGATCGTTGTACATGCTCACTCCACCTCCTCTACCTGTACGTTGGCCACGTTGTGGATAAACGCCACGGCCTTGTCGAACTGACTGCTGGGAATACCCAGCATCATGCTGCCGTAGACCTTTTCAGACAGCTTCTGGGTGCTGGCGGAGATGACGTTGCAGAAAATGCCCTCCTCTGCCGCCAGCCGGGCGATCAGGGGGATGCTGGTGGTCTTGCTGTCCTTGAACACCAGCCGCACCAGCTTCTCCTCCGCCGGGTCGTACACCTGTGCGTCGGCGCCGCCGGGGAACACCAGCCGGCGTCCGGCCGCGGATTTGGGCGCGGCGAACACCGTGCCCACCAGCCCGGCCTCCGCCACCTGGCCCTCGTCCAGAATGGCTACATGGCTGCAGATCTCCTTCACCACGCTCATCTGGTGGGTGATGACCACCACGGTGATGTTCAGCTTCCGGTTGATGTCCCGGATCAGCTCCAGGATCTGCCGGGTGGTGTTGGGGTCCAGCGCGGAGGTAGCCTCGTCGCACAGCAGCACCTTGGGATGGGTGGCCAGCGCACGGGCGATGGCGATGCGCTGCTGCTGGCCGCCGGACAGCTGGGCCGGGTAGGCGTCCGCCTTATCGGGCAGACCCACCAGCTCCAGCAGCTCCCGGGCCCGCTGCTCGGCCTCGCTCCGCTTCACGCCTGCCAGCTCCATGGGAAAGCACACGTTCCGCAGGCAGGTGCGCTGCATCAGCAGATTGAACCGCTGGAAGATCATGGTGATCTCCCGACGCGCCGCCCGCAGCTGGGCAGGGGTCATGGTGTCCAGCCGCTGGCCGTTGACGATGATCTCGCCGCTGGTAGGCTTCTCCAGCAGGTTGATGCACCGCACCAGCGTGCTCTTGCCGGCGCCGGACATACCGATGATGCCGTAGATGTCGCCGTCTTCGATGGTGAGGGAGACGTCCTTGAGAGCGTCTACCCCACCGGATGTACCGGCATCAAATGTCTTGCTGACATGCTTCAGTTCGATCATGGACGTCTCCCTCCTTTCTCACTTACTTGGTGGTCAGCGCATCCAGCGTGGTCTGCTTGCCGCCGTACAGGCCCATGGGCTCCACATGGACGGCGGAGATGGAGGCGATGTGGGTGCCGTTCTGGGCATTGAAGTCCTCCAGATAGGGCAGGTGCTGGAAGTAGTTGGCGTCCACGGTGCCGTCGTCAACGACAGTGTTGGGCACCACATAGTCGTTGTAGGTCTGGATGTCCAGGGTGATGTCCTTGGCAGCCAGGATCTCCTTGACGACCTCCAGGATCTCGGCGTGAGGCGTGGGGGAGGCGGCGATGGTGATGGTCTGGCCCTTCAGGGCGTCGTAGTCCACGCTGGCGTCATAGCCATCGGTGGGATTCTCCACCACGGAGATGACGGAGCCGTTGTAGGTCTCGCTGATGTAGTCGGCCACCTGCTGGCTCTCCAGCGCGGCCTTCAGAGCCAGGATCTTGGGCTCGTTCTCATTGCCCTCCTTGACGGCCAGAATGTTGGCGTAGGCGGAGGCGCTGCCCTCGATGAGCAGGGAGTCGGTGACGGGGTTCAGACCGGCATTGATGGCGTAGTTGCTGTTGATGACAGCGTAGTCCAGATCGGGCAGCATATTGGGCAGCTGAGCGGCCTCAGCCTCCACGATCTCCACGTTATAGGGATTGTCCACGATGTCGTTCTTGGTGGCGGTGATGCCGGCGCCGTCGGCCAGCTTGATGATGCCGTTCTCCTGCAGCAGCAGCAGGGCGCGGGCCTCGTTGGTGGTGTCGTTGGGGACGCCGATCTTGACGGTGGTCTTGGTGTCGCCGTTGTTGTCGGCGCTGTTGTCCTTACCGCCGCAGGCCGTCAGGCTCAGGGCCAGGATCAGGGTCAGGGCCAGAGCGGCCAGGCGGGTAAAGGTATTACGTTTCATGTTCATGTCTCCTTTTCAAATATGGTTTGAAGGAATGTATGATCTTGCTGACGGCGCGCCGCGGGACTGTGCACATGCCCCGCTGCCCGCCGGAACAAACAAAGAGGTGTGCCGGGCAAAATAAAAACAGCGGCAGGTCGATCGACCTTCCGCTGCTTGCTCACACACCGGCTTTTTCAAGCCGTCAAACAGTTTTTGGAAAGCAACCGATCATTCTGGGCGCGCAGAAACATGCACATGGACATCATACCCATGCACATCTCGCACATCATCATAGCCATGCTGCGACGCTTCATGTTGCTTTCCTCCTCACTGTATTTTGCCGAAGCTGGGCGCATCATACCGCTTTTGCCGGCAAATGTCAACCCTTTTTTCGCGTTTCTGCATTTTTTCCAAAAAACCTACATATGACGTAGGTGTTTTCGTGCCATCTGCCATGACGCAAATTCTTCTTGCACAAACCACAAGATGGTGTATAATAGAACGGTGTAAACCACAACAGGGAAGGGGAGATGACCGTGTCGTCCCGTGTTTTCGATCTCATCGCGCAGGAGGAGCTGCGGCAGGAGACCACCGTGGAGCTGATCGCCAGCGAGAACTTTGCCAGCACGGATGTGCTCCGGGCGGTGGGCAGCTGCCTGACCAACAAGTATTCCGAGGGCTATCCCGCCCACCGCGCCATGGGCAATCAGGGCCGCTATTACGGCGGCTGCCATGTGGTGGATGAGCTGGAGGAGTACTGTATCGCCAGGTGGAAGGAGGTCTTTGCCACCGACTACCATGTGAATGTCCAGCCCCACAGCGGCTCGTCGGCCAATCTGGCGGCGTATATGGCGCTGCTGCAGCCCGGCGACGCGGTGCTGTCCATGAGTCTGGCCAACGGCGGGCACCTGACCCACGGCTCGCCGGTGAACTTCTCCGGCAAGCTGTACGACCTCCACTTCTACGACGTGGACGCCGACGGCTTCATCGACTACGACAGCATGGCGCGCCTGGCCCGGACGCTGCGGCCCAAGCTCATCATCGCCGGCGCGTCGGCGTACAGCCGTACCATCGACTTTACCCGCTTTGCCGCCGCCGCGAAGGAGGCGGGGGCGTATTTCATGGTGGACATGGCCCACATCGCGGGGCTTGTGGCGGCGGGGGAGCATCCCAGTCCCTTCGGTCTGGCGGATGTCATCACCTCCACCACCCACAAGACGCTGCGCGGCCCCCGCGGCGGCCTGATCTTCTGCCGCCCGGAGCTGGCGAAGAAGGTGGACAGCGCCGTGTTCCCCGGCACGCAGGGCGGCCCGCTGCAGCATGTCATCGCCGGTAAGGCGGTGGCGGCGGAGGAGGCGCTGACCCCGGCCTACCGCACCTACGCCCACAGCGTGGTGGAGAACTGCAAGGCCATGGCGGCGGCGTTTACGGCCATGGGCTACCATGTGGTCACCGGCGGCACCGACAACCACCTGTTCCTGCTGGATCTGACGGACACCGGCCTCACCGGCCGGGAGGTGCAGGAGGCGCTGGACGCCTGCGGCATTACATTAAATAAGAACTGCGTCCCCGGCGACAGGCGTCCGCCGTCCCAGACCAGCGGTGTCCGCATCGGCACCGCCGCCATGACCACCAGAGGCTACACGGCGGAGGATTTCTGCCGCGTCGCCCGCCGCATCGACGAGGTGATCCGGGGCATGATGGCGGAGAGATCCGCCGTACAGGCATAAGAAAAGCCACCCTCCGGCAGGGTGGCTTTTCCTATGCCGTATTTTTATGGAAAGAGCCGTCCGGCAGGGCGGCTCTTCTGCGTGTGGGGGCGTCCTGCCTTTACACGGATTTTACAAAGACGTGATTTTTCACTTTACACAGCCTTCCTACAATGAGAGCGTACACAGGAGATATCCAAAAAATACGAAACGAGGTAATGCTTTTATGAAAAAGATCATGGCATTGGTACTGACCGCGGTGATGGCGCTGGCACTGCTGGCGGGCTGCGGCGGCAAGACGAACGACAACACAGATAACAACGGCGGCGACACCGCAAACAACGGCGGCGCGGCGGCCATCAGCGGCACGGTGTCCACCGACGGCTCCACCTCCATGGAGAAGGTCATCGGCGCACTGAGCGAGTCCTATATGGCGGCCAACAAGGACGTCACCGTCAACTATAATCCCACCGGCTCCGGCTCCGGCATCACCGCCGTGCAGGAGGGCACCTGCGACATCGGCCTTTCCTCCCGCGCCCTGAAGGACGAGGAGAAGGCAGCCGGCCTGCAGGAGACGGTGCTGGCCTACGACGGCATCGCCATCATCGTGCACCCCGATAACCCCGTCAGCGACCTGAGCATCGAGCAGATCGCCCAGCTGTACACCGGCGAGATCACCAACTGGAAGGACGTGGGCGGCAATGACGCGCAGGTAGTGCTCATCGGCCGCGAGGCGGCCAGCGGCACCCGCGATGGCTTCGAGTCCATCACCGGCACCAAGGACAAGTGCCAGTACCGGCAGGAGCTGACCTCCACCGGTGATGTCATCACGGCAGTGAGCCAGAACCCCGACGCCATCGGCTATGCCTCCCTGGCCTCCATCAAGGACAGCGTGAAGGCGCTGAACGTGGACGGCGTGACCCCCAGCGAGGCCAGCGTCAAGGACGGCAGCTACAAGGTGCAGCGTCCCTTCGTGCTGGTGACCGTGGAGGGCAAGGCCCTCTCCCCGGCGGCACAGTCCTTCTTCGACTATGTGACCTCCGCTGACGCGGCAGACATCATCGCCAAGGCCGGCGCGGTAGCGGCCAACTGAAAGTAAGGCGCGGCAGGCGACGTCCGGAGACGGGCGCCGCCTTGCCCCGTATACGGAGGTACGCACATGAAAGCGAAACGATTTATGGAAAACGCCATACACGGCTGGTTCCTGCTGATGGGACTGGTGACGGTGGGCTGCGTGCTGCTGATCTCGGTTTACCTCATCATCTCCGGCATCCCGGCCATACGGGAGATCGGGCTGGTGAAGTTCCTGTTCGGCCCGGTGTGGGACTCCAACGCCGCCACGCCGCAGTTCGGCATCCTGCCCTTTATCCTCACCAGCATCTACGGCACGGCGGGAGCCATCCTGCTGGGTGTGCCGGTGGGCTTCATGACCGCCGTGTTCCTGGCCAAGATGGCGCCGCCGAAGCTGAAGGCGGCGGTGTCGGCGGCGGTGAGCCTGCTGGCGGGCATCCCGTCTGTGGTATACGGCCTGGTGGGCATGCTGGTGCTGGTGCCGGGCATCCGTAAGGTGTTCCGGATCCCCGATGGCTCCGGCCTGCTGGCGGCCATCATCGTGCTGGCCATCATGATCCTGCCGTCCATCATCAACGTGGCCATGACGGCACTGGAGGCGGTGCCGCGGGAGTACGAGGACGCCTCGCTGGCGCTGGGGGCCACGGCCACGGAGACGTGGTTCCGGGTGTCCGTGCCCGCCGCCCGCAGCGGCATCGCCGCAGCGGTGGTGCTGGGCGTGGGCCGCGCCATCGGCGAGGCCATGGCGGTGATGATGGTGTCCGGCAACGTGCCCAATATGCCGTCCCTCTTCGAGAGCGTGCGGTTTTTGACCACCGCTGTGGCCAGCGAGATGGGCTACGCGGCGGCGGGCCTGCAGCGGCAGGCACTGTTTTCCATCGCGCTGGTGCTGTTTCTGTTCATCATGCTCATCAACGCGGCGCTGAATTTCTTCCTGAAGCGCAGTAAGGAGAAGTAAGACATGGACAAGACGAATTTTTCCGCCCGCCGCCGGGCGTGGGGCGTTATGATGCGGGGGCTGATGGTGCTGTGCGCGGTACTGACCTGCGCGCTGGCCGTGTTCCTCATTATCTATGTGCTGGCCAAGGGCGTGCCGCATCTGAGCTGGGAGCTGCTGCGCACGAAGCCCAGCTATCTGGAGGGCACCATCGGCATCCTGCCGGACATCATCAGCACCGTGTGCATGGTGCTGACCACGCTACTGGTGGTGCTGCCGGTGGGCGTGTGCGCGGCGGTGTACCTGACGGAGTACGCCGCCAACCGGCGGCTGGCAGCGGCCATCGAGTATACGGCGGAGACGCTGTCGGGCATCCCCTCCATCATCTACGGACTGGTGGGGCAGATGTTCTTCTGCCAGTTCCTGGGGATGAAGAAATCCCTGATCGCCGGCGCCATGACGCTGGTGATCATGAACCTGCCCACCATCATGCGCACCACACAGGAGAGCCTCAAGACCGTGCCCCAGAGCTATCGGGAGGGCGCGCTGGGTCTGGGCGCCGGAAAGTGGCGCACCATCCGGACGGTGGTGCTGCCGGGCTGCGTGGACGGCGTGCTGACCGGCTGTATCCTGGCGGTGGGCCGCATCCTGGGCGAGACGGCGGCGCTTCTGTATACGGCGGGCTTCGCCCACACGCTGTATAACGGCCTGAAAAACACGCTGGAGGGTTCCGGCGCGACACTGTCCGTGGCGCTGTATGTCTATGCCAAGGAGCAGGGCGAGTTCGACGTGGCCTTCGCCATTGCCGCCATCCTGATGGCGCTGACGCTGCTCATTGATCTGGCGGTGAGCCTGACGGGGCGGTATTTCAAGAAACGGAGGAGCCTATGAGCGATATTATCACGGTGGAGGGGCTGGACCTGTGGTACGGCAGCACCCAGGCGCTGCACCATGTGAGCATGGACATCCCGGAAAAGAGCATCACCGCCCTGATCGGGCCGTCCGGCTGCGGTAAATCCACGTTCCTCAAGACGCTGGACCGGATGAACGATCTGGTGCCCGGTGTGCGCATCGAGGGTACGGTGCGCTACGACGGCAAGGACATTTTCGCCGCGGATGTGGACGTCAACGAGCTGCGGCGGCAGGTGGGCATGGTGTTCCAGAAGCCCAACCCGTTCCCTATGAGCATCTATGACAACGTGGCCTACGGCCCCCGCACCCACGGTGTGCGGAACCGGGCCAAGCTGGACGAGATCGTGGAGCAGTCCCTGCGTTCGGCGGCCATCTGGGACGAGGTGAAGGACCGGCTGAAGAAAAACGCGCTGGGCCTGTCCGGCGGCCAGCAGCAGCGCCTGTGCATCGCCCGGGCGCTGGCGGTGGAGCCGCAGGTGCTGCTGATGGACGAGCCTACCTCGGCGCTGGACCCCATCTCCACATCAAAAATAGAAGAGCTTGCAATGGAGCTGAAAAAACGGTACACTATTGTTATCGTGACCCACAATATGCAGCAGGCGCTGCGTATTTCCGACCGAACCGCGTTTTTCCTGCTGGGCGAGCTGATCGAGTACGATGATACGGAGAAGATGTTCTCCACGCCGACGCAGAAAAAGACCGAGGATTACATCACGGGGAGGTTTGGATAATGAGGAGTCGTTTTGACGAGCAGCTGGCACAGCTGCACCGGGAACTGATCGAGATGGGCGCACTGTGCGAGCGGGTGATCGCGCTGGCCTCCCGCGCCCTGACCACCGGGGACGAGTCGCTGGCACAGCAGGTGCCGCCGCTGGACCGGGAGATCGACCGGAAGGAGCGGGACATTGAGAACCTGTGCCTGCGGCTGCTGCTGCACCAGCAGCCGGTGGCCGGCGACCTGCGGCGTATCTCCGCAGCGCTGAAGATGATCACGGACATGGAGCGCATCGGCGATCAGGCCGACGACATCGCCGAGATCGTGCTGTATCTGGAGGACGTGCCGGCGGAGAGCCACGAGCTGCTGCGCAAGATGGCGGAGGCCGCCATCGGCATGGTCAGCGACAGCGTGGACGCCTATGTCCGGCAGGACGTGGCGCTGGCGGAGCAGGTCATCGCCGATGACGACACGGTGGACGATTATTTTGAGAAGGTAAAACAGGCGCTGATCCGGCGCATCGCCGACGATCCGGCGGAGGGCGGCACGGCGCTGGATCTGCTGATGATCGCCAAGTATCTGGAGCGCATCGGCGACCATGCCACCAATATCGCCGAGTGGGTGGAGTTTTCCGTCACAGGCGTACACAAGGAGGAGTGACCCATGATCTGGTGCGTGGAGGACGACGCCAGCATCCGAGACATCGAGGTATACGCACTGAACTCCACCGGCCTTGCAGCGGAGGGCTTTGCCGACGGCGCCGCCTTCTGGCAGGCACTGCAAAAGACCCAGCCGGAGCTGGTGGTGCTGGATGTGATGCTGCCGGAGATCGACGGCATCCAGCTGCTGCGGCGGATGAAGGCCGACGCGGCGCTGCGGGAGATCCCCGTCATCATGGCCACAGCCAAGGGCGCGGAGTATGACAAGATCCAGGGCCTTGATCTGGGGGCGGACGACTATCTGGCCAAGCCCTTCGGCGTCATGGAGCTGGTGTCCCGGGTCAAGGCGGTGCTGCGCCGGTGCAGGCCGCAGCCGGTTGCGGTGCTGCGCTGCGGCGGTCTGGTGGTGGACGAGCAGGAGCATACCGTCACCGCCGATGGCGTCCGGGTGGTGCTGACGTACAAGGAGTACCAGCTGCTGCGGCTGTTCCTGTCCCATCCCGGCACGGCGTTTACCCGCGACCAGCTGATGGAGCAGGTGTGGGGCATGGACTTTTACGGCGAGAGCCGGACGGTGGACATGCATATCCGCACGCTGCGCCAGAAGATCGGCCCCTACGGCGGCTGTATCGAGACGGTGCGCAGCGTAGGCTACCGATGGAGGGCACAGCCATGAGTACCATGACAAAGCGCATTTTCCGGGCTACGCTGCTGGTGGGCGTGGCGGTGCTCATCGCCAGCCTGGCGCTGGTGATGGGCGTGCTGTACAGCTATTTCGGCCGGGTGCAGGAGTCCCAGCTGCGGGACGAGCTGAGCCTGGCCGCCGTGGGCGTGGAGAAAAACGGCACGGACTATCTGGCGGGGCTTCACTCCGATCAGTACCGCATCACATGGCTGCGGGCGGACGGCGTGGTGATATACGACACCCAGGCGGACGCGGAGAGCATGGAAAACCACGCCCAGCGGCAGGAGGTGCAGCAGGCGCTGGCCACCGGCGAGGGCGAGAGCAGCCGCTACAGCGACACGCTGCTGCAAAAGACGGTGTACTACGCCAAGCGCCTGCCGGACGGCACGGTGCTGCGCCTGTCCGCCGTCCGGGTGACGGCGGGGGTGCTGGTGCTGAACATGCTCCAGCCCATTTTGCTGGTGCTGGCGGCGGCGCTGATCCTGTCGGGCGTGCTGGCCGGACGGCTGGCGCGGCGCATCACGGAGCCGCTGAACCGGCTGGATCTGGAGCATCCGCTGGAGAATGACACCTACGAGGAGCTGGCGCCGCTGCTGCGGCGCATGGAGCACCAGCGCCGTCAGATCGATCAGCAGATCGGCGAGCTGCGGCAGCGGTCGGAGGAGTTTGACCAGATCACCGGCAGCATGAACGAGGGACTGGTGCTGCTGGACGAGGCGGGCACTATTCTGAGCATCAACCCGGCGGCGCGTCGGCTGCTGGATGCGGACGGCGACTGCGTGGGCCAGGATTTCCTGACAGTGGACCGGGACGTGACCATGAGCGACGCGCTGCGTCAGGCGGCGGAACAGGGACACAGCGAGTTCCGCGGCCAGCGGAACGGACGGGAGTACCAGTTCGACGTGACCCGCATCCAGACGGATGGCCGCACGGCGGGCACGGTACTGCTGGTGTTCGACGTGACGGAGCGGGCATTTGCCGAGCGGAACCGGCGGGAGTTCACCGCCAACGTGTCCCACGAGCTGAAAACGCCCCTGCAGGGCATCATCGGCAGCGCGGAGCTGCTGGAAAACGGCATGGTGAAGCAGGAGGACGTGCCCCGTTTCGTGGGGCATATCCGGGCGGAGGCCCAGCGGCTGGTGACGCTGATCGGCGACATCATCCGGCTGTCCCAGCTGGACGAGGGCGAACCGATGCCCACGGAGTCTGTGGAGCTGCTGGCGGTGGCCCGGGAGGCGGCGGAGAACCTGCGCAGCGCGGCGGAGGCCAGGCATGTGGCGGTGGAGGTCACCGGTCAGCCGGCGTCCGTCTCCGGTGTGCGGCGTCTGCTGTACGAGATTGTGTTCAACCTGTGCGACAACGCCATCAAGTACAACACTGACGGCGGCCGCGTGGAGGTGGAGGTGACCCGCGATGGCGGCACCGCCGCCGTAACGGTGCGTGACACCGGCATCGGCATCCCACCGGAGCACCAGAGCCGCGTGTTCGAGCGGTTCTACCGGGTGGACAAGAGCCACTCCAAGGCCTCCGGCGGCACGGGACTGGGCCTGTCCATCGTGAAGCACGCCGTGCAGTATCACCACGGCACCATCCAGCTCAAAAGCGAGGTGGGGAAGGGCACGGAGATCCGCGTCACGTTCCCTGCGGAATAAGAAAAGCGGCGCGCCCGGCGGGCGCGCCGCTCCTGCCGTCCTGCCGCCAAATGACGCGGGAGTGTTGACAAGCGGGAGCGGCGGGCGTATAATGGACGAGATGTATAACGAAGATTATGCAACATCGAGTTTAGAACGAGCGGCGCGAATGGCGCGCCGCAGCGCGAGACAGACAGGAGAGTACATTATGCTGAAAATCGAGCATCTGACCAAGACCTACGGGGAGAAGAAAGCGGTGGACGACCTGAGCCTGCACATTCAGGCGGGGGAGCTGTACGGCTTTATCGGACACAACGGCGCGGGCAAGACCACCACGCTGAAGGCGGCGGCGGGCATCCTGCAATTCGACGCGGGAGAGATCTGTATCGACGGCAAGTCCATTCGGACGGAGCCGCTGGCCTGCAAGCGGGAGATCGCGTATATCCCCGACAACCCCGACCTGTACGATTTTATGAGCGGCATCAAGTACCTGAACTTCATCGCGGATATCTTCGGCGTCAGTGCCGATGACCGCCAGAAACGCATCCGGGACTATGCGGCGCGGTTCGAGCTGACGGAGGATCTGGCCCAGCCCATCGCCGCCTATTCCCACGGCATGAAGCAGAAGCTGGCCATCATCGCCGCGTGGCTGCACCAGCCCAAGCTCATCATCATGGATGAGCCCTTTGTGGGGCTGGACCCCAAGGCGTCCCATCTGCTGAAGGGCATGATGCGGGAGCTGTGCGACCGGGGCGGCGCCATCTTCTTCTCCACCCATGTGCTGGAGGTGGCGGAGAAGCTGTGCGACAAGGTGGCCATCATCAAGGGCGGCCGGCTCATCCGCTCCGGCACCATGGAGGAGGTCAAGGGCGACGACTCGCTGGAGCAGGTCTTTCTGGAGCTGGAGGATGAGACGTGATGCTGAAGATCCTGGTAAAAAAGCAGCTGACGGAGATCTTCCGCAGCTACTTCTACAATCCTAAGAACAACAAGTCCCGCTCCAAGGCGGCGGTGGCGGGCTATATCGCCCTGTTTGTGGTGCTGATGGTGGGCGTGCTGGGCGGTATGTTCACCATGCTGGCGCTGGGGCTGTGCGGGCCGCTGGCCGCCGTGGGCATGGACTGGCTGTATTTCGCGCTGATGGGACTGCTGGCCGTGCTGCTGGGCGCGTTCGGCAGCGTGTTCAACACCTATTCCGGCCTGTATCTGGCAAAGGACAATGACCTGCTGCTGAGTATGCCCATCCCGGTGGACACACTGATGGCGTCCCGGCTGCTGAGCGTATACCTGATGGGCTTCATGTACAGCGCGGTGGTGATCGTGCCGACGGTCATCGTCTACTGGGTAGTGGTGCCTGTAACGGCGGGTGCGGTTCTCGGCGGCGTGCTGCTGGTGCTGCTCATCTCCGTTTTCGTGCTGACGCTGGCGTGCGCGCTGGGCTGGGTGGTGGCGAAGATCAGCCTGAAGCTGAAGCACAAGAGCTTCGTCACCGTCCTCGTCTCGCTGGTATTTTTCGGCGGCTACTATTTCTTCTATTTCAAGGCACAGACGCTCGTGGAGGACCTGCTGGCCAACGCCGCCGTGTACGGTGAAAGGATCCGGGGCGCGGCCTACCCGCTGTACCTGTTCGGCAGGGTCGGCGCCGGAGACGGCGCGGCGATGCTGGTGGTTTCCGCGGTGGTGCTGGCACTGTTCGCGGCGCTGTGGGCACTGCTGCGGCGCAGCTTTTTGAAGATCGCCACCGCCACGGGCCGCACAGAGCGCCGGCGGTATCGGGAGCAGGCCGCCGTGCGGCGCTCCACCGGTGCGGCGCTGCTGCACAAGGAGCTGGGGCGGTTCACCGCCAGTCCCAACTATATGCTCAACTGCGGCATGGGTATCCTGATGCTGCCGGTGGCGGGCGGGATGCTGCTGTGGAAAAGCGGCGAGCTGACGGCGGTGCTGCGCGCCGTGCCGCAGATCTACAACGCATTGCCGGTGCTGCTGGCGGCGGTGGTGTGCATGATGGCCGCTATGAACGACATGGCGGCGCCCTCCGTCTCCTTGGAGGGCAGATGCCTATGGCAGATGCAGTCGCTGCCGGTGACGCCGTGGCAGGTGCTGCGGGCCAAGCTGACCATGCAGCTGCTGCTGACCGCGGCGCCGATGGCGGTGTGCCTTGTCTGCGCGGCGCTTGCCGTGCCGATGACGGCGGCGGAGCTGGCGATGCTGACGGCGGTATCCCTGCTGTTTACGGCGTTCTCCGCGCTGCTGGGGCTGTTCCTCGGTCTGCGGATGCCCAACCTGACATGGACGCGGGAGATCATCCCCATCAAGCAGAGCGCCTCCGTGGCCATCGCCCTGTTCGGCGGCTGGGGGTATGCGGCGGTGCTGGGCGGCGGCTACCTGCTGGCGGGCTGGCACCTGGGGGCGGCGCTGTATATGGGCTGCTTTGCCGCAGCCACGCTGGCGGCATGCATCATGCTGTACCTGTGGCTGAAAAAGCGGGGCAGCGCAGTGCTTGCATCACTGTAGGAGCATATAAAGAAGGAGCCATCGCGCCAGCGGCGCGATGGCTCCTTCTTGTACGGCTTACAGGTGGTTGCGGGCGTGGCGGCAGATGGCCTCAAAGCTGGTCTGGCTGATGTCATGCTCCATTTTGCACGCATCGCTCTCCGCCGTTTCCTCGTCGACGCCCAGCGCCATGAGGAACTGGGTCAGGGTGTGGTGCCGGTCCAGCATGCTGGCGGCAATGGACATGCCCCGCTCCGTCAGGGTGATGAGACCGTCCTTGTCCATGGTGATGTAGCCGTTCTCCCGCAGCCGTTTGGTGGCGTAGGTGACGCTGGGCTTCGTGACCCCCAGCTTGTCGGCGATATCGATGGAGCGGATGTAGCCGTGCTCCTGCTGCATCATCAGCATGGCCTCCAGATAGTCCTCAGAGGCGCGTAATATCTGCATAAGTTCACCAACTTTTCATTTCAGAATACAGATAGGTTAACACAGTTTGACCAAATTTGCAAGCGTGTAATTTTTTTTCTTTACACCTCTTGACAAAATGGGTTAGAGCGGCTAAACTATCTGCGTCAGTTAGATAGTGCTAACTACCTGCGGAGGGCGGCAGTGACAGCCATTCTTTTTCAGACACAGGTTAGTGCAGACTAACCACGGAAAACGGAGGGATCGTTATGATGCCGTTGGCACTGGCCGACGTAGGCACGGAGAACCTGATCCGCAAGGTGGGCGGTTCTCCCGAGGTGAAGAAGCATCTGGAGGATCTGGGCTTTGTGGCCGGCGGCACCGCCACGGTGGTGGCCGCCATGGGCGGCAACATCATCGTCAAGGTGAAGGAAGCCCGCGTGGCCATCAGCGAGGAAATGGCCCGGAAGATCATGGTGTGAGCAGATCAAAAAAGAAATTACATAGAAGGAGAGAGCAACGATGAAAACATTGCGCGAAGTAAAGATCGGAGAGACCGCCAAGGTCGTGAAGCTCCATGGCGAAGGCCCGGTGAAGCGCCGGATCATGGACATGGGCATCACCAAGGGCGTGGAAGTCTACGTCCGCAAGGTGGCCCCTCTGGGTGACCCCATGGAGGTCACCGTCCGCGGCTACGAGCTGAGCCTGCGGAAGGCCGACACCGAAATGATCGAGGTCGAGTGATTTTTGTAAATGTGAGTCGATAAGACTGACCGAAAGGAGAGACATATGGAAAAACAAATCAAGATCGCGTTGGCGGGCAACCCCAACTGCGGTAAGACTACCCTGTTCAATGCGCTGACCGGCTCCAACCAGTTCGTTGGTAACTGGCCCGGCGTCACGGTGGAGAAGAAGGAAGGCCGCCTGAAGAAGCACGAGGACGTGGTCATCATGGACCTGCCCGGCATCTACTCCCTGTCCCCCTACACGCTGGAGGAGGTGGTGGCCCGTAACTACCTGATCAACGAGCGCCCCGATGCCATCCTGAACATCATCGACGGCACTAACCTGGAGCGTAACCTCTACCTGACCACCCAGCTCACCGAGCTGGGCATCCCCGTTGTCGTCGCCATCAACATGATGGACGTGGTCCGCAAGAACGGCGACCAGATCAACGTGGCGGAGCTGAGCCGCGAGCTGGGCTGCAAGGTGGTGGAGATCTCCGCCCTGAAGGGTGACGGCATCATGGATGCCGCCGAGGCCGCTGTGGCGGCTGCCG
>ERZ780195.798-NODE-798-length-29555-cov-19.787932_pt1 | contig 29555 bp, 29 predicted proteins | sample MGYA00511017_ERZ780195 | MGnify/ENA primary metagenome ERZ780195 (study PRJEB29588, sample SAMEA2159974) | human gut metagenome | biome: human gut; feature: human-associated habitat; material: faeces | place: Denmark | collected 2008/2010 ...
GCCATGACCGGAAACCATTGCAATTACTACTCTTTTGGGGTTTTGCTCATGGCTGTGGCTACCAAAGAAAAGGAGTTGATACCATGCCGAAGAAACGAGCTAACGGCGAAGGCAGCATCCGCAAGCGGAAGGATGGCCGCTGGGAGGGCCGCTACACCGCAGGCTGCGATCCCACCACCGGCAAGCCTATCCACAAGAGCGTCCTCGCCAAAACCCAATCCGAAGCCAAGGAAAAGCTCAAGCAGGCCATCGCGGAGGCTGAAAAGCTGGACATGAGCCGCGCCAAGTCCTACACGCTGGGCGCGTGGATCAAGCTGTGGTACGAGGTCTACGCCGAGCCGCGCCTGCGGGAGAAAACCAAGGACTACTATCTCAACTACATCGACAACCACATCATTCCGGAGCTGGGCAACACACCGCTGGAAAAGCTAACCACCATCCAGATCCAGAAGTTTTACAATGACCTGCAGAAATCCGGACGCATCCAACGCTATACCCACATCAAGCTGAAGGACAAGGGCCTCAGCACCCGCGTGGTGCGGGGCATCCACACGCTGCTGAACAACTGTCTGGAGCAGGCGGTGGCGGAGCGGCTGCTCCTCACCAATCCTGCCAAGGGCTGCCGCCTGCCGAAGCTGGAAAAGCGAGAGATGAAGATACTGCCGGAGGACAAGATCGGTCCGTATCTGGCTGAAGCAGAACGGCGCGGGCTGCTGGTGGCCTTCTATCTGGAGCTGACCACCGGTCTGCGCCGGGGCGAGCTCCTCGCCCTGCTGTGGACGGACTTGGACGTGGAGAATATGACCATCTCTGTCAGCAAGCAGGTAAACCGTATCAACGGTGAGCTGGTGGTCAGCCAACCCAAGACACCCAACTCCATCCGCAAGCTGGCCATCCCGCAGCGGGCGGTGGAGCTGCTGGTGGAGGAACACAACAAGCATCCACACCGTCCCTACCTGTTCGTATCGCCCAAGACCGGCACCATGTTCGACCCGGACTCCTTCCGGCACACCCACGAGAAAATTCTAAAGGCCATCGGCGCGGAGCACATACGCTTCCATGACCTCAGGCACACCTTCGCAACGCTGTCCCTCAAGTACGGCGTGGACGTCAAGACACTGTCCGGCGCGCTGGGCCACTACGACGCGGGCTTTACCCTCAGCACCTACACCCACGCCACGGAGGGAATGAAGCGCTCCGCCGCCGACACCATCGGCAGCGTCATCAGCCAGACCATGTAGCCCGCAAAAAAGCCGGAAAGGGACGGATGATGCCATCCGCCCCTCTCCGGTGCTTTCCTGACCTTTCGGCTTTTGGGTCAGCGTTTGGGTCAAGCGAAAAACGCCAAAATGCCGCGTCACTATTTGAAGACATAAACAGAAAAAGTTCCTAATTTCTTGCGAAATTAGGAACTTTTTGGTGGAGACTGCTGGACTCGAACCAGTGACCTCCTGCGTGTGAAGCAGGCGCTCTAACCAGCTGAGCTAAGCCTCCATATTCGGCAGCCCGAGACGGATTGCCGAAGTGGTGACCCGTACGGGACTCGAACCCATGTTACAGCCGTGAAAGGGCCGTGTCTTAACCACTTGACCAACGGGCCGTATTTGTTTGTCGAGGGATACCGGAGAGATGCTTGCGCATCTCTCCGGTCTGGTAGCGGCGACTGGATTTGAACCGGTGACACTGCGGGTATGAACCGCATGCTCTAGCCAACTGAGCTACGCCGCCATGTCGTCCTCGACAGGCACGAGTTACTATACCACACGCAAGCGTCCTTTGTCAACAGTTTTTTGCAAAACCGGGAGAAAAAAGGAGGGGATGCGGCCTGCGCCGCATCCCCGTACCTGTTTCAAGCGCTTAATACATGCCCATGCCGCCCATGTCGGGAGCGGCGGGAGCCGGAGCGGGGGGCTGGGGCTTGTCGGCCACCAGAGACTCGGTGGTCAGCACCATGCCGGACACGCTGGCTGCGTTCTCCAGGGCGCTGCGGGTCACCTTGGCGGGATCCACGATGCCGCTGGCGATCATGTCGCAGTACTCCTCCTTGTAGGCGTCGAAGCCGTAGCCGTTCTTGCCGGAGGTGCGCACCTTCTCCAGCACCACGCTGCCGTCGATGCCGGCGTTGGCCGCGATCTGGCGGATGGGGGCCTCCAGGGCCTTGGCCACCAGCTGCACGCCCACGCGCTCGTCGCCCTCGGTGCTGCTCAGCAGACCGGTGACGGCGGGAATGACGTTGACATAGATGGTGCCGCCGCCGGCCACGATGCCCTCCTCAACGGCGGCCTTGGTGGCGTTCAGCGCGTCCTCGATGCGCAGCTTCTTCTCCTTCATCTCCGTCTCGGTGGCGGCGCCCACCTTGATGACAGCCACACCGCCGGCCATCTTGGCCAGACGCTCCTGCAGCTTCTCCTTGTCATACTCGCTGGTAGTCACGCCGATCTGGGCGCGGATCTGGGCCACACGGTCCTTGATGGCCTGGGGATCGCCCATGCCGTCCACGATGATGGTGTTCTCCTTGGTGACCTTGATCTGACGGGCGCGGCCCAGCATGTCGATGGTGGCGTCCTTCAGGGTCAGGCCCAGCTCCTCACTGATGACCTGGCCGCCGGTCAGCACGGCGATATCCTGCAGCATCTCCTTGCGGCGATCGCCGAAGCCGGGCGCCTTGACGCACACCACGTTCAGCACGCCCTTCAGACGGTTCACCAGCAGGGTGCTCAGGGCTTCGCCCTCCACGTCCTCGGCGATGATGAACAGCTTCTTGCCGCTCTGCAGCATCTGCTCCAGCAGGGGCAGGATGTCGCTGATGACGGAGATCTTCTTATCGGTGATGAGGATATAGGGATCGTCCACCACGGCCTCCATCTTCTCCATATCGGTGGCCATGTAGGGGGTGATATAGCCGCGGTCGAACATCATGCCCTCCACCACCTCGCTGTACGTCTCGGCGGTCTTGGACTCCTCGATGGTGATAACGCCGTCGGCGGAGACCTTCTCCATGGCCTCGGCGATGAGCTTGCCGATGGTCTCGTCGCCGGAGGACACGGTGCCCACGCGGGCGATGTCGGCGGTGCCGTTGACCTTCTGGCTCTGCTCCTTGATGGCGCTGACAGCGGCCTCCACGGCCTTGGCCATGCCCTTCTTCATGACGATGGGGTTGGCGCCTGCGGCCAGGTTCTTCAGACCCTCGTGGATCATGGCCTGTGCCAGCAGGGTAGCGGTGGTGGTGCCGTCGCCGGCCACGTCGTTGGTCTTGGTGGACACCTCGCGCACCAGCTGCGCGCCCATGTTCTCAAACGGATCGTCCAGCTCGATCTCCTTGGCGATGGACACACCGTCGTTGGTGATCAGGGGCGTACCGAACTTCTTATCCAGCACCACGTTGCGGCCCTTGGGGCCCAGCGTGACCTTAACGGTATCGGCCAGCTGATTGACACCGGCCTCCAGAGCCTTGCGGGCCTCGTCGCCGCGCTTGATGATCTTAGACATATAACTTACCTCCTACTCTTACTCCACGATGGCCAGGATGTCGCTCTGCTTGACGATGATGTATTCCACGTCCTCCAGCGTCACCTTGGTGCCGGCATACTTGTCGGTGATGACCTTGTCACCGGCCTTCACGGACATCACGACGGTCTTGCCGTCCACGGTGCCGCCGGGGCCTACGGAGATCACCTCTGCCACGGAGGGCTTTTCCTTGGCGGAACCGGTGAGGATGATGCCGCCCTTGGTGGTCTCCTCCGGCTCGGTCATTTTCAGCACCACGCGGTCAGCAAGCGGTGTCAGTTTCATAGCTGCTTCCTCCTTATATACTCAATATTGAAAAACAAAGTCAGCGTTAGCACTCAAACTCTTGGAGTGCTAACGCTGCTTATCATACCACACTATACGGGATTTGCAAGGGGGAAACGGGAAAAATTTGAAAAATTCACAAAATGTTCAACTGCGCAGCGGCTCCCGGGCGGTGCGGTTGCAGCTGCACCCGGCGGGGCCGAAGAAGTTCAGCTTCTTGTCGGCCATTTTGATGGTCACGTCCTGATTGACCACGCTCTCGCCGTCCAGACAGGTGACGATGTCCTCCTTGTCCGAGTGGATGCGGACGACCCGGGGGGTGGAGCAGTGGGCATAGTCGGGGAATTTGTGGTATTCGCCCTTGGAGTACGGCCCCACGAACTTCAGGAACGTCCGGCGGTTCACGGCCTTCACCACCAGCGTGTTCAGCACGCCGTCGTCCATCCGGGCCTCGGCCACGGGCATGAACCCGCCGCCGTAGTACCGGCCGTTGCACACCGATACCAGGGACCAGTCGCCCTCCATGACCGTGTCATCCAGCGACACGATCCAGTGGGAGCCGATGCCCTTGAACAGGAAGTTCACTGCCAGCGAGTAGATGTAGCTGCTCTTGCCATCCAGCAGGGGGCTTTCGCTGTACTTATGTACGTCCCGGGCCACCCGGGCGTCGATGCCGGAGCAGGCAATGGTCAGGGCGATGCGGCCGTTGACGTCGATGGCGTCCATGGGGAACTGAGGCCCGTCCCACAGATTTTCCGCGTCCCGGAACTTCTCCAGATCGTCGCCGAAGTTCTTGAGGAAGTCGTTGCCGGTGCCCACGGGGATGACGGTCATGGCGGCGTTGTCGTAGCCGATGATGCCGTTGGCCACCTCGTTGACGGTGCCGTCGCCGCCGCAGGCGTAGAACCGCAGCTCCTCGCCGCTGTCACACAGTCGCCGGGCGATCTCCGTGGCGTGGCCCTGCTTCTTCGTCAGGATGCACTGGACGTCCAGATTGTGCTTTGTCCGCAGCGCATCAGCCATGTCGTATATTTTCTGGCGGCTGTCCACCTTGCCTGCCGTGGGATTGATGATGAAAACGTGCTTCATCTCGGGAGCCCCCTCCAAATAAGAGTTTAAGAATTTCTTAGTATTGTACCATGCCGCCGGAAAAGAAAGTGAACAAATTGAAAATAAACGGCCCCGCCGGCAAATTTATCTGCGCCGCTCACACGTTGCCGTACATGAACACGTCACACTTGATCATGCCGTTGTACAGCTTGCGCTTCTTGGCCGCCGGCCGCCCGAAGGCCCGCTCGAACTCCGTGTGGCTGCTGAGCACCAGCGTCCGCCAGCCCTCCGGCAGCGTCCGCCACACCTTTCCCAGCATGCGGTACAGCTCCTCCGCCTCCTGCCGCTCCAGCAGCCGCTCGCCGTAGGGCGGGTTGGTCACCAGCTGGCCGTATCGGCTGTCCCGCCGGAATTTTGCCGCGTCCGCCACCTCGAAGCGCACGCAGTCGTCCACCCCGGCCTTCCGGGCGTTGTCCCGCGCGATGTCCACGGCCCGGGGATCGATGTCGCCGCCCCAGATGTCGTACTGCCCGTGGAACTCCTTGTCCTGGGCTTCGTCCGCCGCGTCCATCCACGCCTCGGCGGGCAGGAATGCCCACCGCTGGGCGTCGAACCGCCGGTCAAGCCCCGGTGCCCGGTTCTTGGCGATCAGCGCCGCCTCGATGGGAATGGTGCCGCTGCCGCAGAACGGGTCGCAGAACGGGTCCCGCCCCCGGTAGCGGCTGAGGGTCACCAGCGCCGCCGCCAGCGTCTCCCGCAGCGGCGCCTCCACGCCCACGGCCCGGTAGCCCCGCTTGTACAGCCCCTCGCCGGAGGTGTCCAGACAGATGGCGGCCTCGTCCTTGAAGATGGAGAACCGCACCTGATACTTCACGCCCGTCTCCGGGAACTGCTCCAGCCCGTAGGCGGCCTTCAGCCGCTCCACCATGGCCTTTTTGATGATGCTCTGGCAGGCGGATACCGCGTGGAGTTGGGAGGAGATGGCGTAGCCCTTTACCGGGAACGCCGCGTCCCGGGGCAGATAGTCCTCCCAGGGGATGGCGCGCACGCCCTGAAACAGCTCCTCGAAGCTGCGGGCGGGGAACTGCCCCAGCACCAGCATCACCCGTGCGCCGCAGCGCAGATTGATGTTGAGCCTGGCACAGTCCGCCGGCGTACCGCGGCACATGATGCGCCCGTTTTCTGCCTGCACGTCCTGCAGTCCCAGCCGCTTTACCTCGTCGGCCACCAGCTTTTCCAACCCCAGCAGGCAGGGGATCATATATGTCACCATAGACGGCGCACCTCGCTCGTTCAAATTCGTACCCATCAGTATACCTGACTTTCCGCCGCTGTGCAACCCGCTTCGCCGGAAAAATCCTGTGGCATTTTCGGGGGGAATCCGTTATAATGAGGAATGTAAACCTCAGGTTGCGCGGCTCCCAGCAAAAAATCGGCCGGCGCAACTTCAAGGTGATAGACAAAACCGGCGGAAGTGCTACACTGTCGGCAAGAGGAACGGAGGAACGAGCCTATGTCATTCGGAGAACAGCTGTCGGCAGTGCGCCGCCGCAGCGGCCTGACCCAGGAGCAGTTTGCCGAGCAGCTGCAGGTCTCCCGCCAGGCGGTGAGCAAATGGGAGTCCGGCCGGGGCTACCCGGAGATCGAGAAGATACTCTATATCTGCAACCGCTATCAGGTCTCCATCGCCGACATGTTCGCCCAGGAGGCGCCGGCCCCGGCCCCGTCCGCCGCGCCGGAGCTGCCTGCCGCGGCGGAGCAGCCCCTCCCCCGGGAGAGCCTGCATAATGCGTTTTCCGCGTTCCTCACCAACCTGTCCCCGAAAAACAAGTGGATGGCCGGGGGTGTGCTGCTGGGCGTAGGCGCCCTCAGCGGCCTCATCGGCCTGTGCCTGAAAGGAGGAAGCACGGATATGTCTACCATTATCTGGATCGCCGCCATCGTCATCTTCGGCGTGGCCGAGGCGGCCACGGCGGGGCTGACGTCCATCTGGTTCGTGCTGGGCAGTGTGGCGGCGCTCATCGCGGCCATCTGCAACGGCCCCATCTGGCTGCAGATCGCCCTGTTCTTTGTGGTGTCCATCGCCACGCTGGCGGCCACCCGCCCGCTGGTGACGAAGCTGATGAAAAAGGACATCAAGCCCACCAATGCCGACCGTGTTCTGGGCGGCTCGGCCCGGGTCACGGAGCGCATCGACAACGATGTGCCCACCGGCGCCGTCTACATAGATGGTAAGACCTGGTCTGCCCGCAGCAGCACAGGAGAGATCATCGAGCCTGACGCCATGGTGCGTGTCGTGCGTATGGAGGGCGTCAAGCTGTACGTGGAAAAGGAGATGTAAATGCCGTACTTCATCAAAGGCCTGCTGGTGGTCCTCGCCTTTGTCGTCACACGCATCGTCCATCTGACCCGCAAGCACAAAAAGGAAAAGCAGCACAACAACACGGAGAAAGAATAAGGAGGAAAAGCATATGCCGTACAATATGCCCGGTACCATCGCCATCATCATTCTGGTCGTTCTCGTCCTGGTGGTGGTCGTCAGCTGCATCAACATCGTCCAACAGTCCAAGGCCTACGTGGTGGAGCGTCTCGGCGCGTTCCACAGCGTCTGGGGCGTTGGTCTGCACTTCAAGCTGCCGTTCATCGAGCGGGTGGTGAAGAAGGTCAGCCTCAAGGAGCAGGTGGCCGACTTCGATCCTCAGCCGGTCATCACCAAGGATAACGTCACCATGCAGATCGACACCGTCATCTATTTCCAGATCACCGATCCCAAGCTGTACACCTACGGCGTGGAGTATCCCATGTCCGCCATCGAGAACCTGACGGCCACCACCCTGCGCAACATCATCGGCGAGCTGGAGCTGGACCAGTCCCTCACCAGCCGCGACACCATCAACGCCAAGATGCGCTCCATTCTGGACGAAGCCACCGACCCCTGGGGCATCAAGGTCAACCGCGTGGAACTGAAGAACATCCTGCCGCCCCGCGAGATCCAGAACGCCATGGAAAAGCAGATGAAGGCCGAGCGCGAGCGCCGCGAGTCCATCCTGCAGGCCGAGGGCGAAAAGGCCAGCAAGGTGCTGATCGCCGAGGGCGAGAAGCAGTCCGTGCTGCTGCAGGCTGACGCCGCCAAGCAGGCCAAGATCATGGCCGCCGAGGCCGAGGCCCAGTCCATCCTGAAGGTGCAGCAGGCCATGGCCGACTCCATGCGGCTGCTGAACGAGAACGCCCCCAACGATCAGGTCATCAAGCTCAAGGCGCTGGAGGCGCTGGAGAAGGTGGCCGACGGCAAGGCCACGAAGATCATCATTCCCAGCGAGATTCAGGGCCTGGCCGGTCTGGCCGCCAGCACCAAGGCGCTGCTGGACGGCGAGAGCAAGTAACGCCATGGCCAAGAAAGAGCAGCGCTTTATCAAGGTCATGGAGGACAGCGGCTTCATCAGCAGCAGCGAGGTGCTGGTGGATACCCAGACCGGCGTACAGTACCTCTACCACGCCGTGGGCAATTCCGGCGGGCTGACACTGCTGGTGGATGCGGAGGGCAAGCCCCTGCTGTACCATAAGACGCCGGACGCACCGGAATTCTGAACCCGAAAGGGCAGGGCAAAGCCCTGCCCTTTTCCGCACTGCGCGTATTTGCCGCCGGAGGCAGACGCGCGGAACACCTAAAAAACAACGATGAGAAAAGGAGGCGCCCATGCTGCAATATCTGTTCTTTATGACCCGCATCTGTCTGACCGACTTCCACTCCCTGTGGGCGGTGCCGGTGGCGCCGTTCCTTACGCTGCTGGCGCTGCGGCTGCTGCTGGGCGGCGGGCAGCCCTGCCGGGGCCTGCTGTTCATCCTGCCCGCCGCGTTTCTGGCGGTCAGTCTCATCAATTTGCTGGCCTTCTCCACGGAAAACCTGACGCTGCTCTCCTTTGTCACCGGCCTTCCGTGGCTGGAGCCGGGGCTGCTGTTCGGCTGGCTGGGCCTGCTGACCGGCACGGCCATCGCCGCCCTGCTGCCGCAAAAACCCTTATCGGAAAAGGAGTCGTGACCCTGTATGTACTATCTCTTTGCCAACGGCCTGCAGCCGCTGCCCGCGCCGCCTTCGGACTGGCGGGGCGTGCTGGCGGTGCTGACGCCTCAGGAGCTGCATGCCGCGGCGCTGCCCCCAGGTCTGCCCGCCCCCACCGCGCCCGCCGATCCCCACGAGTCCCAGTTCTGCTGGCTGCGTATTGACCGCGCCGGCATCGCCGGGCACCTGCGGACGCCGCCGCGGGCCAACCAGTCCGCCCGCCGCCTCAGCTTTTCCTGGGCGGATGGGAGCCTGCTGGTGACCGACCACGACCATGCGGCGGCGGACTGCATCGCCCGCCTGACAGAGCAGAGCGCCCCGCCGCCCGACGGCCCGGACAGCTTCCTGACGGCGCTGCTGCTGTATCTGATCCGGGACGATCTGCCCTACATCCAGCAGCTGGAGAGCCGCCTGACCGTGCTGGAGCAGGCGGTGCTGGACAACGACACCGGACGGTTTCTCCACCGGATGAGCGTGCTGCGCAAGGAGCTGAACCGCACCAACCGCTACTATGCCCAGCTCAGCGACTTCGCCTCCTCCCTCATGGAGGATGCGGAGGAGCAGCTGTCCGGCCACAGCAAAAAGCGGCTGAACCACTTCCTGCGGAAGGTGGAGAACCTGCGGGGGGAGACCCGGATGCTCCACGAGTACGCTACCCAGATCAGCAGCGAGTATCAGGCGCAGGTGGACATCGCCCAGAACCGGGTGATGAAGGTGCTGACCATCGTCACCGCCATCTTTCTGCCCCTGTCCCTTATCGCCGGGTGGTACGGTATGAACTTCGAGAGCATGCCGCTGCTCCACTGGCGCTGGGGCTATGTGACGGTGGCGGCGGTGTCGGCCCTGGTGGTGGCGCTGCTCATCTGGTATTTCAAGCGAAAAAAGTGGTTCTGAGGCACTTCATCATGCATGCATGATGAAGGAAAACCGGAAATTAAAACCGGAAATTCAGGAAATTATTATTTCAGGATGCGAAGGGGGCGGCGCAGCCCCCGGCAACAACAAAAAGAGCTGCCCGCGCCATACCGGCGCGGGCAGCTCTTTTTCAGTTATGGGAAACAGCAAAAACCCGGATATGCAGGAAAATTCCAGATATTTACAGTTTCGTCACCATGGGGATGATCATGGGGCTGCGCTTGGTGGTCTTGTAGAGATAGCTGGACACGGCGGAGCGGACGGTGCGGCACACGTCGCCGTCGTCCCGGCGCTTTTTGGCGGACATGCCGTCCACGGTGTCGGTGGCGATGCGGCGCAGGGTGTCCAGCAGCTCCTCGGACTCCTTGACGTAGACAAAGCCGCGGGTCACGATCTCCGGCGGGCACAGCAGCTGGTGGTCGTGGCTGGACATGGGCAGCACGATGACCACCATGCCGTCCTCCGCCAGCAGCTTCCGGTCGTTGAGCACCACAGCGCCCACCTCGCCTACGCCGCTGCCGTCCACGAACACCTCGCCGGCGGGGACGGAGGTCTCGCACTTGATGTGCTTGGTGGTCAGCTCGATGACGGAGCCGTTTTCCGCCACCACGATGTTGTTGGGGTGCATGCCCATGCTCTCCGCCACGCGCTTGTGGATCTGGAGCATGCGCTGCTCGCCGTGGAGGGGGATGAAGAACTTGGGCTTTGTCAGGGCGTGGATGATCTTCAGCTCCTCCTGGCAGGCGTGGCCGGAGACGTGGAGCATGTCGGCCTTGTCGTAGACCACATCGGCGCCCTTGCGGAACAGCTCGTTGATGACGCGGCCCACCGTTACCTCGTTGCCGGGGATGGCGCTGGCGGAGATGATGACCTTGTCGCCGGGGCCGATGTCCACCTGCTTGTGGGTGGAGAAGGCCATGCGGTACAGGGCGCTCATTTCCTCGCCCTGAGAGCCGGTGGTGACGATGACCTGCTGGTTCAGGGGCAGGCCCTTGATGCGGTTGATGTCCACCAGCGTGTTCTTAGGCACCTTCATATAGCCCAGCTCCGTGGAGACCTTCATAATGTTCTCCATGCTGCGGCCGGTGACGGCCACCTTGCGGCCGCAGGCCGCCGCGGCGTCCAGCACCTGCTGGATGCGGTGGACGTTGCTGGCGAAGGTGGTGACGATGATGCGCTTGTCGCAGCCGGTGAACTGCCGCTTGAACGTGGCGCCCACGGCCTTTTCGCTCAGGGTATAGCCGGGACGCTCCACATTGGTGGAGTCGGCCAGCAGCGCCAGCACCCCCTGCTTGCCCAGCTCGCCGAAGCGGGCCAGATCGATGACCTCACCGTCGATGGGGGTGGAGTCGATCTTGAAGTCGCCGGTGTGGACGATGGTGCCCATCCGGGTGTGGATGGCGAAGGCCGCGGAGTCGGCGATGGAGTGGTTCACATGGAGGAACTCCACCTGGAACTTGCCGGCCTTCACGGTCTGGCCGGCCTCCACGGTGATGAGCTTGGTGGAGTTCACCAGACCGTGCTCCTGCAGCTTCAGCTTGATGAGCCCGGCGGTGAAGCGGGTGCAGTAGATGGGGGTGTTGATCTGCTTGAGCACATAGGGGATGGCGCCGATGTGGTCCTCGTGCCCGTGGGTGATGAACATGCCCCGCAGGCGGCTGTGGTTCTTCACCAGATAGCTGACGTCGGGGATGACGCAGTCAATGCCGTACATGTCGTCGCCGGGGAAGGCCATGCCGCAGTCCACGACGATGATCTCGCCGCCGTACTCGTAGGCGGTCATGTTCTTGCCAATCTCGTTGAGGCCGCCCAGGGGGATAATCTTCAGTTTTTCTGCCATAAATGTCAAATACTCCTTTGCTTGTACAGATACCGCACAGCCCGGCAGGGCGGAAAATGGCCGCAGCAAAATAAAGGCGGTCCGCCCGCTGTCCGGCCCTGCATCGCCGGAGGGGGAGCGGAGTGTCGCCCAGCCGCTACTGTGGATGGTTTGTAAGAGGTCGCCCTCTTTTTTCTATGTGATCGCAGGCACACGCTCTGCGAAACAACCAAAAAAGACGCGCATTTTTCTGCGCTTTTCACAAAGTATACCACACTTTCCGGCGTTTGTACACCCCCAACTTGCCGACAGCCTTCGACAGCGGCGGAAAAGAGACAAAAACCGGCGGGATCCGACGGCGTTCGACGGATTTTTCCGCAAAGCCGCTATTGTCGGCGGGGAAATTCTGTGCTATAATCAATTGCTATATTAAATTGGAGACGTGTTCCCATCACCAAGAGAAGGGACGCCTTTCGTATTCCTGTACCGGGAGGAGGAACGCCTTTTGAGCAAAAAGATCATCCGCGGATTCCGCACGAATATGGCGCTGTACGGCATGTGCCTCATCGCCTTCGTCATCGTGACCATCCCCTTTGAGCCGATGCTGGCGCTGGGAGAGGCGGCGGTGGCCGCCGTGGTGCTGCTGGTGGGCAGCCGACGCAACAAGATGGCGCAGGCGTCCGTGCGGCAGTACATGGACCGGGTGTCCGGCGGCATGGACTCCGCCCGCTCCAGCAATATGCTGTACGCACCGCTGCCCATGCTGGTGTTCGACGTGACCACCGGCGAGGTGCTGTGGAGCAACGATATGTTCCTGCAGCTCACCAGCCAGAAGGAGAAGATCTTTGAGATGCTGGTGGACACGGTGGTGCCGGATTTCAGCTATCGCTGGCTGCTGGACGGCAAGCGGGAGTATCCGGAGCTGTTCCACTGGAACGGACGGATCTACCGGGTGTTCGGCGCGCTGAGCCATCCCGAGGAGATGCAGCGGGATCAGAACCCGTTGGCCACCACCTATTGGATGGATGTCACCGACAGCGAGGAGATGCGCCAGACGCTGGAGCTGACCCGGCCGCTGGTGGCCATCCTTATGGTGGACAACTACGAGGAGCTGATGAAGGCCTGCCCGGAGAGCAAGCGCTCGGCGGTGCTGGCCGCGCTGGAGGAGCAGCTGAACAACTGGGCGGCGGACTCCGGCGGGCTGCTGCTGGGCTACGACCGGGACCGGTATCTGTTCGTGTTCGAGGAGAAGGACTACGGCGGCTACACCGAGAAGAAGTTCGACGTGCTGGAGAAGGTGCGGCAGGTGCAGGCCGGCGAGGGCGTGTCCGCCACGCTGTCCATCGGCGTGGGACGGGACGAGAACAGCTTTGACCAGTTGTTCAAGAACGCCTCCCTGGCGCTGGAGATGGCCCTCAGCCGCGGCGGCGACCAGGCCGTGGTGAAGGACCGGGTGAATTTTGAGTTCTACGGCGGGCGCAGCAAGACCACGGAGAAGCGGACGAAGGTGAAGTCCCGGGTCATGGCCAACGCCCTGGGCGAGCTGATCGACGACGCCAAGCAGGTGTACGTCATGGGCCACAAGTACGCGGACATGGACTCCGTGGGCGCGGCCATGGGCGTGTACTGCATCGCCCGGAAGCGGGGCAAGAAGTGCCAGATCGTCATAGACACCGAGAACAACGCCGCCCATCCGCTGATCCGGAGGATGCTGGAGCAGCCGGAGTATGCCGGGGTGCTGATCTCCGGCGGCGAGGCGTTCCTGAAGTGCCAGCCCGGCGCGCTGCTGGTGGTGGTGGACACCAACCGGCCGGAGAGCGTGGAGTCCGAGGAGATGCTGGAGACCTGCAACCGGGTGGCGGTCATCGACCACCACCGCCGGGGCAGCAGCTACATCGAGAAGATGGCGCTGAACTACCACGAGCCGTATGCCTCCTCCGCCAGTGAGCTGGTGGCGGAGCTGATGCAGTACCTGCTGGAGCCGTCCGACGTGCTGAAATGCGAGGCGGAGGCGCTGCTGGCGGGCATCGTGCTGGATACGAAGAACTTTACCAACCGCACCGGCGGCCGCACCTTCGAGGCGGCGGCCTACCTGCGGCGGCTGGGCGCCGACACGCAGGACGTGCAGCGGCTGTTCCAAGGGGATCTGCAGTCCATGATCGACCGGTACGCCATCATCCGGCAGGCGGAGCTGTACCACGATGACATCGCCGTGGTGGCGCTGGAGGAGGAATGCGACCGGGTGACGGCCGCCAAGGCCGCCGACGAGCTGCTGACCATCCGGGGCATCAAGGCGTCCATCGTCCTGTACAAAAAGGGCGACGGCGTATACATGTCCGCCCGGTCCCTGGGCGAGATCAACGTGCAGGTCATCCTGGAGGCGCTGGGCGGCGGCGGCAATTCCACCACCGCCGGCGGACAGGCGGACAACATCTCGGTGGACGAGGCCAAGGCAAAGCTGCTGGAGGCCATCGACCGTTACTTTGAAAACTGACGAAAAGGAGATAGAGCACCATGAAAGTCATTCTGAAGCAGGACGTGAAGGGCAAGGGCAAGAAGGGCCAGCTCATCGAGGCGGCGGAGGGCTATGCCCGCAATTTCCTGCTGCCCAAGGGCCTGGCGGTGGAGGCCACCCCCGACGCGGTGAACACCATGAATTTGCAGGCCAAGGCCAAGGCCAAGGCGGACGCGGAGGCCAAGGCGGAGGCACTGGCCATCGCCGAGAAGCTCAAGAGCTGCCAGGTGAAGATCGCGGCCAAGGGCGGCGAGGGCGGCAAGCTGTTCGGCGCCGTCACCGGCAAGGAGATCTCCGGCGCCCTGAAGGAGCAGTTCGGCATGGACGTGGACGGCAAGAAGCTGGTGCTGGAGCAGCCCATCAAGAGCTTCGGCAGCTACGAGGTCAAGGCCAAGCTGGGCTTTGAGGTCAGCGGCACGGTGTACGTGCTGGTCATCGAGGAGAAGTAACCACCTGCATCATCACGGAGAGGAGGCCCGTATATGGCTGCGGACGAGCTGCTGCTGCGGCAGGCACCCCATTCGCCTCAGGCGGAGCAGGCGGTGCTTGGCTCCATGCTCATCGACCCCGACTGCATCAAGGACGTCATGGACAAATTGCAGCCGGAGGACTTCTATCTGCGGGCCAACCGCGATATTTTTGAGACCATCTATCATATGTTCGTCTACTCCCGGCCCATCGACGGCGTCACCGTGGCGGGGGAGATGGAGAAGAACGGCGTCTATAACGACAATACAAGAGACTATCTGCTGCAGCTGATGGACGTGACGCCCACCAGTGCCAACGTTATGGAATATGTGCAGATCGTGCTGGACAAGTCGCTGATGCGGCAGGTGGCGTCCGCTGCCGGCAGCATCACCGCCATGGTGCAGGAGGGCACCGGCACCGCCGGGGACATGCTGGAGTCGGCGGAGCAGAAGGTGTACGCCATCCGCCGGGGACGCAGCGCCCAGAACATGGTGACGGTGGGCATGGTGCTGCAGGACGTGATGGCCCATCTGGCGGAGCTGACCGCCAGCGGCGGCAAGACGCTGCCGGGCCTGTCCACGGGCCTTTCCGCCGTGGACGCCAAGATCAACGGACTGAACAAGTCCGACCTGCTGCTGCTGGCCGCCAGGCCCGGTATGGGCAAGACCAGTATGGCGCTGAACGTGGCGCTGTCGGCGGCGCGGGAGTCGGGCAAGACCGTGGCCATCTTCTCACTGGAGATGTCCCGGGAGCAGCTGGTGACCCGGCTCATCGCCAGCGAGGGGCTGGTGGAGAACACCCGTCTGGTGACGGGCAACCTGCGGGAGAGCGACTGGCAGCGCATCGCCGAGGCGGCGTCCTCCCTGAGCCGGATGGACATCCGTATCGACGACAACCCGCTGCTGACGGTGGCGGATATGAACGCCAAGTGCCGGCGGCTGGACAATCTGGGACTGGTGGTCATCGACTATCTGCAGCTGATGACCTCCGCCGGCGGGAAGGGCTACTCCGGCGAGAACCGCCAGCAGGCGGTGTCGGATATCAGCCGTATGCTGAAGATCATGGCCAAGGAGCTGCAGGTGCCGGTGCTGTGCCTGAGCCAGCTGAGCCGTGCCAACGAGAAGCGGGACGACAAGCGGCCCATGCTGTCCGACCTCCGCGAATCCGGCGCCATCGAGCAGGACGCGGATATCGTGCTGTTCCTGTACCGGGACGACTATTACAACAGCGATTCGGAAAAGCGCAACGTGGCCGAGTGCATCGTGGCCAAGAACCGCCACGGCGAGACGGGCAAGGTGGAGCTGCGGTGGATGCCGGAGTACACCGCCTTCGGCACGCTGGAGAACCGCTACGACGATGAGGAGTGAGCCATGGACCTGACACCGTGGATGGAGCGCTGGCACATGCTGCCCGAGGAGGGCGGCATCGTGCTGTGCGGCGTGTCCGGCGGGCGGGATTCCATCTGCCTGCTGGACTATCTGCATAAGCTGGGACAGCGGCAGGGCTTTACCGCGGCGGCGGGGCACCTGAACCACCTGATGCGGCCCACCGCCCAGCGGGACGAGGACTTCGTCCGGGCGTTCTGCCGGGAGCGGGGCATCCCGTTCTACACGGAAAAGGCCGATGTGTACGGCCTGTGCGGCACATGGGGCCTGACGGTGGAGGAGACGGGACGCCGGGCGCGGTACGACTTTCTGCAGCGCACCGCGGCGGCCATCGGCGCGGAGCGGATCGCCACGGCCCATCACCGGGACGATCTGGCGGAGACGGTGATATTGCAGCTGCTGCGGGGCACCGGGCCGCAGGGACTTACCGGCATCCCGCCGGTACGGGGCAATATCGTCCGGCCGCTGCTGGACACGCCCCGGCGGGACATTGAGGATTATATCGAGGAAAACGGACTGACCTACGTCACCGATGAGACCAATGGCGACACGGCCTACGCCCGGAACCGGCTGCGGCTGGAGATCTGGCCCATGCTGGAGGGCATCAACCCGGAGGTGTCGGCCCACATCGCCCGGACAGCCGGCATCCTGCGGCGGGAGAACGCCTATCTGGATGAGCTGGCGGCGGCGCGCCTGCCGGAGACGGGGTGCGCCGTGGACTGCGGCGCGCTGCTGGCGGCCCCGGAGGCCCTGCGGCCCCGGATGCTGCGGCTGCTGCTGGAGCGGCTGGGCACGGGGCGGAAGGATCTGGGCGCCGTCCACCTGGAGGCGCTGGAGCGGCTGGCCGCCGGAGAGGGCGTGCTGGCGCTGCCCGGCGGCGCGGAGGCGGTGAGCCGGGGCGGCGTGCTGACGATGCGTGCAGCGGAGGCGGCTCCGGCGGAGACGGTGCTGCGGGAGGGGGAGAATCCCTTCGGCGCGGCACATATCGCGGTGAGCCGGAGGCCCATGGAGGGCGGACTGGCGCTGCGGTGTGGGCCGGGACAGGTGCTGACAGCCCGGTGCTGGCGGCGGGACGACCGGCTGACGCTGGCGGACAGCCGGGGGCAGCGGAGTGTCAAGCGGCTGCTGGCCGAGCGGGGCGTGACCCTGGAAAGACGGGAGACCATACCGGTGCTCTGCGTGGACGGCGTCATCGCCGCCGTGTGGGGCGTGGGCACAGACAGGAAATTCCTGCCGGAGACATCCGGTGAGAACATATATATTATAATGGGAGAAAACTAACGGAGGATACAACGTATGGCAAAGAGCAATATGGATCAGGACATCTTGAAGGTCCTGCTGTCCGAGGAGGAGATCAAGGCCCGTGTGCAGGAGATGGGCGACGAGCTGTATGACGCATTTCAGGACAAGAACCCCATGTTCGTGGGCGTTCTCAACGGGTGCTTCATCTTCATGGCGGATCTGGTGCGGGCCACCCAGCTCAAGAGCGAGCTGGAGTTCATCGGCGTGTCCTCCTACAAGGACGGCACCAAGTCCTCCGGCGTGGTGCAGATCACCCGCGACCTGCAGCGGGACATCAGCGGCCGGAACATCATCATCGTGGAGGACATCCTGGACTCCGGCAACACCCTGGCGTTCCTGAAGAGCTATCTTATGACCAAGGGTGCGGCGTCCATCACCATCGCCACGCTGCTGGATAAGCCCGCCCGCCGGGAGAAGCCCATCAAGGCCGACTACGCCGGCTTTGTGGTGCCCGATGAGTTCGTGGTGGGCTACGGCCTGGACTACGCCCAGCAGTACCGCAACATGCCCTACATCGGCGTGCTGAAGCCGGAGGTATACAGCAAGTAACACCGCGCAGAGAATATACGGAGCGTATAGCGCGGGACGGGAAGAAAACAGGAGGAAGGACGAGCATGGAAAAGAAGGGCGGTAAGCGCTTGGCGCGGAAGGAAGACAGCGGACGGCGCACAGCGGCGGCGGACGTACATCCGGCGGCGGAGGAGACCAGAGAGCTGGAGGATGTGCCGGCGGAGGGCGTGACCACGGACAGCGCACCGGAGACGGCAGAGCTGCGCCCGGCGGAGGGGACTTCGGAGACGGAGAACGCGCCGGCGGCGGAAAAGACGCCGGAGGCGGCACAGCCCGCAGTGAGCCGGGGACGGCGCCTGTGGAACGACTACGGCTATCTGGTGGTGACGCTGGCGGTGGTGTTCGTGCTGTTCCGGGTGCTGCTGCAGCTGTCCTATGTGCCCAGCGGCTCCATGGAGACCACCATCCCCACCAAGTCGCTGAACATCGGATGGCGGCTGCCCTATGTGGTGGGCGATCCGGTGCCGGCGCGGGGCAGCATCGTCACGTTCTGGGACGAGGAGCTGGGCAAGGTGCTGGTAAAGCGGGTCATCGGCCTGCCGGGAGACGCCATTACCTTCGAGGGCGGCTTCGTGTATATCAACGGGGAGAAGCTGGAGGAGGAGTATCTGCCGGTCAGCGGCATCACCACCAGCGAGAAGGAGCGGTTTGACGTGCCGGAGGGCTGCATCTTCGTGATGGGCGACAACCGCACCGGCTCCTACGACAGCCGGCGTTGGGAGAATCCGTATATCCCGGTGGACCAGATCCAGGGCCGCGTGCTGCTGGCCGTCTCCATCGGCTCGGAGCAGAGCTGGCAGGGCATCCGCTGGATCGCGTAAGGGGGAGAGGATTTGGAGAAAAGACGGTTTGGCGTCACCGGACTGCTGTTGGTGGTCCTGGTGGTGATATTCGTGGGATATATGGCCGGGAACATGCGGCGCTCCGGCGATATCCCGTACAGCCAGATGCGGGCGCTGTTCACAGAGGAGAAGGTGCAGTCCTTCGCCATCGAGGACGCGCGGCTCACCGCCGCCCTGCGGGACGGCACCACGGCCACCTGCGAGCTGTACAGCTTTGACGCATTTTACGAGGATCTCAACGATCTGGTGGTGGAGCAGAGCGAGGCGGGCATCATCGAGGCCTATGACTACCACGCGGATCACTCCACCAACTGGGTGCAGGTGCTGCTGCCCTATGTGCTGGGGGTGCTGGGCTTCATCCTGCTTCTGAACCTGATGAACCGCATGGCAGGCGGCGGCCCGGCGGCCAACGACAAGATGGCCCGCTTCGGCGAGGCCCGCACCCAAAGTCTGCCCACGGGCAGCAAAAGGGTGACGTTCAAGGACGTGGCCGGTGCCGACGAGGAGAAGGAGGAGCTGGAGGAGATCGTCCAGTTCCTGCGGGATCCGGAGAAATACACGGCACTGGGGGCACATATACCCAAGGGCGTGCTGCTGGTAGGCCCTCCGGGCACCGGCAAGACCCTGCTGGCCAAGGCCGTGGCAGGGGAGGCGGACGTGGCGTATCTGTCCATCTCCGGCTCCGATTTTGTGGAGATGTATGTGGGCGTGGGCGCCAGCCGCGTCCGCGACCTGTTTGAGCAGGCCAAGAAGCAGGCGCCGGCCATCGTGTTCATCGACGAGATCGACGCGGTGGGCCGCCAGCGCGGCAGCGGCCTGGGCGGCGGCCACGACGAGCGGGAGCAGACGCTGAACCAGCTGCTGGTGGAGATGGACGGCTTCGCCGTCAACGAGGGCGTGGTGGTGCTGGCCGCCACCAACCGGGTGGACATCCTGGACCCGGCGCTGCTGCGGCCGGGACGGTTCGACCGGCAGGTGTATGTGGGCCTGCCCGACATCAAGGGCCGGGAGGACATCCTGAAGATCCACGCGCGGGGCAAGCCGCTGGCGGAGGACGTGGAGCTGGGACGTGTGGCCCGCAGCACCGCGGGCTTTACCGGCGCCGATCTGGAGAACCTGCTGAACGAGGCGGCGCTGCTGGCCGGACGGCGGGACCAGAAGCTCATCACCGAGGATGTTATCCACGAGGCGGTGATCAAGGTCATCGCCGGTCCGGAGAAGCGCAGCCGCGTTATCCCGGAGATCGAGCGGAAGCTGACGGCCTACCACGAGGCGGGACACGCCGTGGTCATCCACGCTCTGCCCGACCACGATCCGGTGCATCAGATCACCATCGTGCCCCGGGGCCAGGCGGGCGGCATGACCATCTTCCTGCCGGAGGAGGACCGCTCCTACCGCTCCAGGGCGTATATGACGCAGCAGATCGTGTCGCTGCTGGGCGGCCGGGCCGCCGAGGAGATGGTGCTGGGCGATATCTCCACCGGGGCCTCCAGCGATATCCAGCGGGCCACTGCCATCGCGCGGAAGATGGTGGGCACCTACGGCATGTCGGAGCGGTTGGGGAACGTGGCCTTCGATGCCGGCACCGATGAGGTGTTCATCGGCAAGTCCATGGGCCACACCCGGCCTTACTCGGAGAAGACGGCGGCGGAGATGGACGAGGAGATCCGCGCCATCATCGACGGCGCCTATCAGCAGTGCAGGGACATCCTGACAGCGTACCGGCCCCAGCTGGTGGCCGTGGCGGAGTACCTGCTGGTGCACGAGACCATGGACGCGGAGACGTTCGAGAGCTATTTCAGCGACAGTACCGCCGCCAAGGACGGCGAATAAGAGACGAAAAAGAGGCCCTGCGGCGGCGCCGCAGGGCCTCTTTTGTGCATTTGGTGGGGAAGAAGCTGTGAGAAAGTCAAAAAGTGCGGGCTGTGTTTGGGCAAAATGACGAAACGGGTGTCCGTGAGGGAAAGACATATGTCGGGAACGTGGACGGGGGAACGGCGCAATTGTGCGTGACAGGGGGACAAAACCGGCGGAAAAGCGGCGGAAAGCCGGTACTGCGCCGGGAAAACGGCACGTTTTTTCGGAGTAACTCACTATTGTAATTGCGGGTCTGTTCCGATAAAATGTGAACATTCTATGGAGCGCCGGTTTGGGAAGGTGCTCCGGAGAAAGCTTAGGAGGAAAATGAAATGAAGAAGTTTTTTGCAATGCTTCTGGCGCTGGTCATGGCACTGAGCCTGGTGGCCTGCGGCCAGCAGGGCGGTCAGCAGGACAATGACGGCGACCAGCCTGCCGGTAACGACGCCCCCGTGGCCTATGTGCTGGCGGAGAAAGGCGATACATACTCTCTGGGTCTGGCCAGCAACTTCCAGACCGCTTTCGAGAAGCTGGGCGGCACCGTTGTGATGGAGACCTTCCCCACCAACACCACCAACTTCTCCGACTATCTGCAGAAGGCCATTGATAAGGGCGCTGACGTCATCTTCGCCCCCAACTCCATCACCGTGGCCTCCAGCCTGCTGCCCCAGGCCAACGACCTGGGCGTGGAGTGCCCCATCATGGCCGGCGACACCTGGGAGTCCTCCGTCATTCTGGACGGTATGGCCAACACCGGTCTGGATGTGTACTGCTCCACCTTCTTTGATGAGAGCGACTCCAGCTCCACCGCCGCGGCCGACTTCGTCAACGGCTTCAAGGCGTGGCTGAACGCCGATCCCAGCGCCCTCACCGATAACGGCGGCAACGACATCGTGGCAGCCGTCTCCGCACTGGGCTTCGATGCCTACAACGTGGCCGTGGCTGCTATCCGCGCCGCTGCCGAGGCCAAGGGCGCCGACATGACCTCCGTGGACGTGGCCTCCGCTCTGTGGACCCTGACCTATGACAACGCCGTTACCGGCAAGATCCAGTTCAATGCCACCGGCGACGCTATCAAGAACTGCGCTTACATCAAGAAGGCCGCTGCCGACGGCTCCAAGTTCGAGTTCGTCAAGACCCAGGAGGTCGAGAACAGCGACGTGCAGGCTACCGGCTTTGACTACGGCGACGCTGCCGGCGTGAAGCTGGACACCGCCAACCACAAGATCGTCATCGGCGTGTATGAGCCTCTGACCGGCAACAACGGCGGCGGCGGCAAGCAGGAAGTGCTGGGCATGAAGTACGCCAACTCCCTGGACAACAAGATCGAGATCGCCGGTGAGGAGTACACCGTGGAGCTGTACGTTTCCGATAACGGCTCCCTGGAGGAGAACGCCGTGTCCGCGGCTTCCGCCATCGTGTCCTCCGGCGCCCTGATCTCCCTGGGCTCCTACGGCTCCGGCGTGTCCATCGCGGCGGCCGACACCTTCGCAGAGGCGCAGATCCCCGCCATCGGCGTGTCCTGCACCAACGCGTCTGTCACCGACGGTCACGACTGGTACTTCCGCATCTGCTTCCTGGATCCGTTCCAGGGCTCCGTCATGGCCCAGTTCGCCTGGGATATGGTGGCTGCGTAACATCCTGATTTCGTCCGCAGAAGTACGGTGGCTCACACCACCGTACTTCTTTCGGTTTGAGAGGTGACATTCATGAATCTGACTCCTTACCTGATCCGAGGGCTGGCGACGGGCGGACAGTTCGCGCTGGTGGCCATCGGATACACCATGGTATATGGCATCCTGAAGCTCATCAACTTTGCCCACGGCGATCTGTTCATGCTGTCGGGCATCATGATGATCTATCTGGCGGCGTCCTTCCCCACCATGCCCATGTGGGTGACCATCCTCATCATGATCGCCCTGACGGTGTTCGTGGGCTTCGCCATTGAGAAGTGCGCCTATTCCCCGCTGCGCACCGCGCCGCGTATGTCCGTGATGATCTCCGCCATCGGCGTCAGCTACCTGCTGCAGAACCTGGTGTGCTACATCACCGGCGGCCTTGCCAAGCAGTTCCCCGAGATCCCCCTCATCAGCCAGAGCGTCCGGGTGTTCGGCGTCAAGGACAAGCTGGCGGTGTTCATCTCCCCGCTGGTGGCGGTGGTGCTGATGGTGGTGCTGGTGCTCATCATCAACCACACCAAGTTCGGCATGTCCATGCGGGCGGTGTCCAAGGACTTTGAGACGGCGCAGCTCATGGGCGTGAAGATCAACCGCGTCATCTCCATGACGTTCATCATCGGCTCGTTCCTGGCGGCGGTAGGCGCGCTACTGTACTTCGCCAAGAACACCGGCATCAACCACATGGCCGGCTCCACCCCCGGCATCAAGGCATTTATCGCCGCGGTGGTGGGCGGCATCGGCTCCGTGCCCGGCGCGGTGGTGGGCGCACTGCTCATCGGCGTGGTGGAGAGCCTGGCCAAGGCATTCGGACTGGCGGATTTCAGCGACGTCATTTCCTTCGCGCTGCTGATCATCATTCTGGTCATCAAGCCCACGGGCCTCTTCGGAGAGAAAACGACGGAGAAGGTGTGAGAAGATGAAAACGACATTTTGGGAGAAAAACAGGCGCACCTTCTGCAACCTGATCCTGGTGGCGGTGCTGGTGGCGCTGGTGGGCTGTGTGGACGCCTTCGCGCCGTCCTCGTCCATGTGGTTCCCGGTGCTGCGCAAGGTGTGCACCTTCGCGCTGGCGGCGGTGGCCATGAACCTGCTCAACGGCTTTACCGGCCTGTTCTCGCTGGGTCAGGCGGGCTTTATGCTGCTGGGCGCCTACGCCTACGCCATTCTGACCATCCCGGTGGAGCTGCGGGGCACCGTGTTCCGCAACTACGGCGACAGTCTGGTGCAGTTCCAGATGCCGCTGGTGCTGGCGCTGCTGGTGGCCGGTGTGGTGGCCGCGTTCTTCGCGTTTCTCATCGGCCTGCCGGTGCTGCGGCTGAAGAGCGACTATCTGGCCATCGCCACACTGGGCTTTGCGGAGATCGTCCGCGGTCTGGTGCAGCTGAGCCAGTTCGGCCCGCTGACCAACGGCCCCGACCCGCTGAACAACTTTACCGCGCCGAAGAACGTGATGCCCTACGCCGCCATTGCCGGTGTGTGCATCCTGCTGATCGTGCTGCTGATCAACTCCACCTACGGACGGGCGTTCAAGGCCATCCGGGACGATGAGATCGCCGCCGAGGCCATGGGCATCAACCTGGCCCGGCACAAGATGATCTCCTTCGTGGTCAGCTCCTTCTTCTGCGGCGTGGCCGGCGCCATGCTGGCCATGTGCAACACGTCGGTATCCTCCGTGTCCTTTACCACCAGCATGACGTACCAGATCCTGCTGGTCGTGGTGGTGGGCGGCATCGGCTCCGTGTCCGGCTCCATCATCGCGGCGTTCATCTACTACGCCAGCAGCGAGTGGTGGCTGCGGTTCCTGGATCTGGAGACGTACACCGCGGCGGGTACCCGTATCCCCCTGCTGGGCTACGGCTTCCGCATGGTGGTGTTCTCCGTGCTGATCATGATCGTGGTGCTGTTCTTCCGGAAGGGCATCATGGGCACCCGTGAGGTGTCCGTATACGATGACGTCCGGGCGGCGGGACGCTTCCTGAAGAAGCTGTTCGGCGGCAAGACGGCGAAAGGCGGTGCGGCATAATGGCGGAAATGAAGAATGTGCTCCGGGTGGAGCATGTGACCATGCAGTTCGGCGGCGTGGTGGCCGTGGACGATCTGAGCATGGAGGTCAACGAGGGCGAGATCGTGGCCCTCATCGGCCCCAACGGCGCCGGTAAGACCACGGCGTTCAACGTCATCACCGGCGTGTACGCCCCCACCAACGGACAGGTGCTGTTCAACGGGAAAAAGGTGGTGGAGAACCACCCCCGGGGAAAGATGCGCCGTCAGTACAAGGGCAAGCATCTGGGCGAGTACAAGGCGGTGCTGGAGCCGACGCCGGATAAGCTGACGAAGATGGGCATGGCCCGGACGTTCCAGAACATCCGGCTGTGGAAGTCCATGACCGTGTTTGACAACGTGCTGATCGCCAAGCACCTGCGCCGCAGCAGCAATATGTTCACCGCCATGTTCCGGCTCAACGCCAAGGAGGAGGCGCGGCAGCGCGCCGAGGTGCTGGAGCTGCTGCGCGTGGTGGGTCTGGAGGATGTGAAGGACGAGCTGGCCACCAGCCTGCCCTACGGCAAGCAGCGGCGGCTGGAGATCGCCCGGGCGCTGGCCACCGACCCCAAGCTGCTGCTGCTGGACGAGCCGGCGGCGGGCATGAACCCGCAGGAGACGTTGGAGCTGGCGGAGTTCATCCGGGAGATCCGGGAGAAGTTCCACAAGACGGTGCTGCTTATCGAGCACCACATGGATCTGGTCATGGACATCGCTGACCGCATCTATGTGCTGGACTTCGGCGAGCTGATCGCACAGGGCACACCGGCGGAGATCCAAAACAACGAGCGCGTCATCGACGCTTATCTGGGGGTGGCAGAAGATGCTGAAGATTGAGGACCTGCATGTTTCCTACGGCGGTATCCGCGCGCTGCGGGGCATCAGTCTGGAGGTGCCCGACGGAAAGATCGTGACGCTGATCGGCGCCAACGGCGCGGGCAAGTCCACCACGCTGCGCACCATCTCCGGCCTGGTGAAGGCCGAGAGCGGCTCCATCACCTACGACGGCAAGGAGCTGCTGGGCATGCCCATCAACAAGATCCTGGAGCTGGGCATTGCCCAGTCCCCGGAGGGGCGGCGGGTGTTCCCCAACCTGACGGTGCTGGAGAATCTGAAGATCGGCGCGTACCTGCGCAAGGACAAGGACGGCATCGAGAAGGACATCAAGTGGGTCTATGAGCTGTTTCCCCGGCTGGAGGAGCGGCACTGGCAGCAGGCGGGTACCCTGTCCGGCGGCGAGCAGCAGATGCTGGCCGTGGGCCGGGCGCTGATGAGTCGGCCCAAGCTGCTGATGATGGATGAGCCGTCGCTGGGTCTGGCGCCGCTGGTGGTGCAGGGCATCTTCGACATCATCCGCACCATCAACCAGCAGGGCGTGACGGTGCTGCTCATCGAGCAGAACGCCAACATGGCCCTGAAGGTGGCCGACTATGCCTATGTGCTGGAGACGGGCTGCATCACCAAGTCCGGTACCGGCGCGGAGCTGCTGGCGGACGAGTCCATCAAGGAAGCCTATCTGGGCAAGAAAAAGAGCTGAACAAAAAAGAACACCGCTTCACGGCCGTGAAGCGGTGTTCTTTTTTGTTCAGGGAGTCGTCTGGAAGTAGGCACGGGTCTGGGCGATGTTCTGCTGGATCTGCTGGCGCAGATCCTCCAGCGAGGCGAATTTCCGCTCGCCCCGCAGGCGGCGGCAGAAGTCCAGACGGATGGTCTGACCGTAGAGGTCGCCGTCAAAGTCCAGCAGGAACGTCTCCACGGAGACGGCGTCGCTGTCGGACACCGTGGGGCGGGTGCCTACGTTGGTGACGCCGGCAAAGCTGCGGCCATCCGGCAAGTAGACCCGGGTGATGTATACGCCGTGGGCCGGCACCAGTACATGGGGCGGCATGGTCAGGTTCACCGTGGGGATGCCGATGGTGCGGCCGATGCGCTGGCCGTGCTCCACCGTGCGGCTGAGGCAGTGGCGGTGGCCCAGAAATTCGGCGGCGCGCTCCACATCCCCCGCCTCCACCAGCGTGCGGATGTAGGTGGAGCTGACGGTGATGCCGTCGTGCACCACCTCCGGGATGATGTCGCAGCCCAGGCCCAGCTGGGCGCATTTCTCCTGCAGGAGCTGGGCGTTTCCGGCGTTTTTGTGGCCGAAGCGGTGGTCGTGGCCCGCCACCAGATGCACCGCGCCATAGCGCTTGACCAGCAGCTCCGTGACGAAGTCCTCCCACGACATGATCATCATATCGCGGTCAAAGGGGGCCAGAATGATCCGGTCGATGCCGTAGAGCCGGCGGATCAGGCTCTGCCGGTCCTCCGCCGAGTTGATGAGGTACACCGGCTGGCCGGTGACCACCTCCTTGGGCGGGCGGTCGAAGGTAAAGACGGCAGGCTCCGCGCCCAGTTCACGGGCGCGCTCCGCTGTTTTTTGCAGCAGGGCGCCGTGGCCCCGGTGTACGCCGTCGAAAAAGCCGAGGGCTATCACAGTTCGTTCCAAGGTGTTCACGCTCCGAAAAAGTTTTTCAGGGAAGTCAGGGTGCCGTTTTCCGCCCGGCTCAGGCAGAGAAATGTGCCGTCGCCATCGTAGACGCGGTACAGGCCGTCGGGCACGTCCGCCGTCAGGGGGTTGCCGCAGCGGCAGCGCCGCTCCGCCTCCGGGGAGGGGACGGCATAGGCGGGGTATTGGCGGAACAGGGAGTCGGTGGGAGCCAGCAGCGCCTCGCCGTGGGCCTGCACCTCCTCCAGGGTGTGGCTGTCCGCCAGGGTGAAGCCGGCGGCCATGGTGCGCCGCAGAGAGCTCATGCAGCCGCCGCAGCCCAGAGCCTGTCCCATGTCGTGGCACAGCGTCCGGACGTAGGTGCCCTTGGAGCACAGCACACGCAGCAGCCAGTCGCCCTGCGCGTCCTGCCCCAGCAGCTCCAGCTCGCGGATGGTGACGGGGCGGGCGGGGCGCTCCACCTCCCGGCCCTGACGGGCCAGCTGGTACAGCTTCTGGCCGTTGATCTTGATGGCGGAGTACATGGGCGGCACCTGCAGCAGCGCCCCGGTGAAGCGGGGGAGCAGGGCCTCCAGCGTCTCGCGGGTCACGGAGACGGGGCGCCGCTCCAGCACGTCGCCGGAGGTGTCCTGCGTGTTGGTGACACAGCCCAGATGCAGTCCGGCCACATACTCCTTGTCGCCGGATTCGGCGAAGGACACGGCGCGGGTGGCCTGTCCCACGAACACCGGCAGCACGCCGGTGGCCATGGGATCCAGCGTCCCGGCGTGGCCCACCTTTCTGGTTTTCAGAAGGCTCCGCAGCTTGCCGCACACGTCCATGCTGGTCCAGCCGGCGGGCTTGTCGATAATAATGATACCGTTTGCCATAGGTTATCCGACGACCTCCTGATAGGAGCGGAGCACGGCGGCGCGCACCTCGTCCATGGTGCCGTTGACCGTGGCGCCGGCCGCGGCCTTATGGCCGCCGCCGCCCAGCCGCTGGCAGACGGCGCTGGCGTCCACCCGGGGGCCGGTGCGCAGGGAGATCTTGACGACGCCGGGCCGCAGCTCCCGCAGGGTCACGCCGCAGTCGCTGCCCTCTACCAGCGCGGCAAGGGAGCTGAGCTCCTCGATGTCCGCCTCCGTGGCGTGCAGCTCCTGCCGCAGGGACAGGGGGATGGTCATGACCACCACCCGGTCGTGGTCGAAGAGGGTCATGTCCGCCGTCATGCGGGACTCCATGGCAAGGCGGGTCCTGCTCTTGGTGCGGAACAGCGCCTTGTTCACGGGGGCGGCGTCGATGCCGGTATCCAGCAGGGCCGCGGCGATGCGATGGGTCCGGGCGGTGGTGTTGGAGTAGACGAAGCAGCCTGTGTCCGTACTGACCGCGACGTAGAGCGGCAGGGCGACGGCAGGGGTGAGCTGTCCCAGCTCGACCGCCAACTCATAGAGAATTTCGCCGCAGGCGGCGCACTCGGGATGCACACAGCTCTCCTTGCCGAAGCCCTCGTAGCTCGGGTGATGGTCGATGGCGAGGTCGACGCGCGTTTTGAACATCTCGGCATTGTCGGGGAACAGGCTCAGCGCGGCGAGGTCGACGGAGACGACCGTCTTATAGTCAAAATCGTCCGCGACCCAATACTGCTCGACGTACTGCTCGAAGTGCTCGGTCGTCTCGCGGTTATAGAGGATGCCCGCGGTCTTGTCCATCTGGCGCAGCATGGCGCACAGCGCCGCCGCACAGCCGAGCGTGTCGCCGTCCGGACGGCGATGGGTGAGAATGAGGTACTTGTCGTGCGCGCGGAGGTATGCCGCGACTTCGGAAACGGTCATTCCTGCTCATCCTCCGTGTTCAGTGTTTCGTTTTCGGGGTTCGCGGGCTTCACCACGCGCGGGTCGCGCAGCATCTCTAAGATGTGCGCGCCGTATTCGATGGAATCGTCCGCGATGAACTGCAGCTCCGGCGTGTAGCGCAGCGACATGTTCGCGCCCAGCTCGCGCCGGAGATAGCCCGCCGCGCTCTTGAGACCGCGAATGACGTCCTTTTCGAGCGACTTTTCGAGAACGCTCACGTAAATGCGCGAATAGCGCAGGTCGCTCGTCGTGTCCACATGGGTAATGGTCACCATGCCGCTCTGGACGCGCGGGTCCTTGAGCGTGCGGAAGAGCGAGCTGAGCTCGCGCTGGATCTCTTCATTGATGCGTCCAATGCGATTGCTTGCCATTTTTATTCCTCCTTTTTCTCACAAACCATCTATGCATCAAAACAAATTTTTAATGCACACACCCCTACCTTAAGGCTTCTAAACATTGCGCCGCGCACGGCGCAAAAATCTTGATCTGTATTTCTGACGACCTGTGCGTCAGAAATACACTTTACAGGCTGCAAACGTGCGAGCGCAGCGAGTGCGCTGCCGCAGCCTGAATCCTACTCAAAAATTCGCTTCGCGGATTTTTGAAGTCTTACTGCTCGATTTGTTCCATAACGTACGCTTCAACAATATCGCCGACCTTGATGTCGTTGTACTTTTCGAAGCTCAGGCCGCACTCGTAGCCCTGCGCGACTTCCTTGACGGAGTCCTTGCAGCGCTGGAGCGAGGCGAGGTGCCCCTCGTGGACGACGATGCCGTCGCGCACGATACGCACGTCGCACGCGCGCTGGATCTTGCCGTCGGTGACATAGCAGCCCGCGACGGTGCCGACGGACGAGACCTTGTAGGTCTGGCGAATTTCGGCGTGGCCGATGATGGCCTCGCGGAACTTGGGCGCGAGCATACCCTTCATAGCGGCCTCGA
>ERZ780195.799-NODE-799-length-29529-cov-14.250763_pt1 | contig 29529 bp, 30 predicted proteins | sample MGYA00511017_ERZ780195 | MGnify/ENA primary metagenome ERZ780195 (study PRJEB29588, sample SAMEA2159974) | human gut metagenome | biome: human gut; feature: human-associated habitat; material: faeces | place: Denmark | collected 2008/2010 ...
TATTGGACAGTCTGCAGTGTGCGCAACTACCTCAAAGCCCGGTGCAGCCTCTGCAATTCTGTCGAAATGGCTCATCCAGCATACTGATTCTGATGGCAGATCCTTGAACATCACGCCGTTTGCAGAATATGTGATTTCTGTCTTTCCATACTCTCCAACCTCCGGTGTGATTACCTTTCCGCCTAATTTATGCATCATAAGCTGTGCACCGTAGCAGATGCCAAGCACCGGTATTCCCAGCTCAAACAGCTCTTTCCGGTATGATGGTGAATCCTCTTCATAACAGCTGTTTGGACCTCCTGTAAGGATGATACCCTTTGGATTCATTTCTTTGATTTTCTCAATGTCTATTTTGTATGAGTAAATCTCACAGTACACGTTGCACTCGCGGACACGGCGCGCAACAAGCTGATTGTACTGACCACCAAAGTCTATGACTATGACCTTTTCCTGATCCATGTTTTCCTCCTAATTGTTTATTCGCTATGCTGCTGTTTTACAATCTTTGAAACGTCACGTAATTGCTGTTTGCCACACTGTGGTGTAAACAATAACAAAAACATAACATATGTTATCTGCTGCCATCTCATTGATTACGTAAAAGCAACATGTATTCTTATGTCATTATAGATTACGGAGTGCTTATCTGCAAGCGATTTTGTTAAATTTCTGTTTTGATTTTATGTGCAATTACGTTATAATGAGTTATAAACACTTTTATAGGCTGGGAGGTTTCATCATGAGTTTTAAAATAATCACTATAAGCCGAGAGTTTGGCAGTGGCGGTCGCTTTATCGGCGAGCAGATTGCTCAAAAATGCGGCATTGAGTTTTACGATAAAAAAATAATTGAGCATGTGGCAAAGGAGCTCGGTATCTCTGAGCAGATTGTCGCAAACCAGGGCGAATATGCACCTGCCGGAAGTATTTTTTCATATGCATTTGTGGGGCGCGACATCACAGGAGTTTCTCTTTCAGACCAGATTTTCAATATCCAGCAGAAGCTCATCAAGGATATTGCGCAAAAAGAGCCATGCGTTATTGTGGGACGTTGCGCAGACTACATTCTTTCTGACAGGGATGATGTGCTGAATGTTTTTATAGAGGGAAATAAGCCTGAGAAGGCTGCAAGAATAAAAAAGCTCTACCATAAGAGCGATGACGAGGTCAAAAAGCTGCTAAAGGATGTCGATAAAAAGCGCTCGGTAAATTACCGATACTTCACCGACAAGGAGTGGGGCAACAGGAAAAATTATGACCTGGTGCTAAACAGCTCTGTGCTTGGATACGATAAATGTATTGAGCTCATCGCATCCGCATACGCTTAATTCACTTAAGATACATCTTTCCAGCGGTTAAGAAACCGTTTTCTTATTATATTACGAAAAGCGTAAATAGAATTACAACCTGTGTGTAATATTAAAAATACTCCCGCATAAACTGTAACAACAGAATATGCAGGAGTATTTTTTGAAATCATATATTGAGACAAGGGCGGTGGAAATCGCCAACTACATAGTTGAAAACAATGCCACGGTGCGTCAGGCTGCAAAGCAGTTTGGCATCAGCAAATCCACTGTGCACAAGGATATCACGGATGCTGACAGGCTGCTTCGCATAGACCCGGAGCTTGCCGCAAAAGCGCGTCACATTCTCGATATCAACAAGTCCGAACGCCATATCCGCGGCGGACTTGCCACCAGAGAGAAGTATCTGCATCTGCCTCATGTGCATGCCGGCTGAGCGCATGGAGGCTTCTATCCCGGCATTAGCAGGTGCGCTGTTTTCCGTACATCTGAGGCTTTTCGTTAATTCAAGACCTGTGTCACATGACTTGTGAGCACGCCGTACAGCCACTTGCCCTCATCGCTTAGATCCTCATAGGTAAAGCCGCTTGTCTTATCACAGGCAGGTGTTAGAAGCGCTGATTTTTCGTCCTTATTTGACAGATTCCAGCACACATAGCTGATGCCGTAGCTGTCAAGCAGGCTGATCCAGCTGTTTGCGGAATCTATGTCCACCTGACCGTTTCCGTCGGCGCTGCAGATGCCAAACTCTGATACAAATATCGGCAGTCCGGCGTCTGCCGCCGATTTTAGCTTGTTTTGCAAGTCATCCTTGTGGGTTGCGGCATAGAAATGCAGTGTATACATGATATTATCATAGCCTGTGACAGGGTCCTTGACTGCCTCATCCACATCCTGGCTCCAGTTAGGTGTGCCTATCAGTATGACTGCATCCTTGTCGTAGCTTCTGATTGACGGAATGACCTCGCTGGCGTAAAACTTCACATCTCCCCAGGTCGCACCTTTGCACGGCTCATTGCAAATCTCGTAAATCACGTTGTTGTATGAGGCATACTGCTGTGCCATTTTGGCAAAAAATGTCTTTGCCACATCACTGTAGCGGTTTGGATTGCCCTCGTTTAGCACATGCCAGTCGATGATGACATACATGTCGTTGTTGAACGCGTACTGCACTCCGTTTTGCACAAGTGTCTCAAGCTGCTGCCTGTCACCATCTGTGCAGTAGCCACCGCTTTCGTAGGTGTACATGGCGAGCCTCACCACGTTTGCTCCAAAGCTTTTCAGCGTGGCAAAGCAATCATTGGTCACATACTGTGGATACCACGCAAGACCGTGTGTGCTGACTCCGCGAAGCTGCACCTCGTTGTCATTTTGATCAACGAGCTTGCTACCCTCCACATGCAGCTTACCGTTTACTGACGGACAGGCAAGAACTGAGCTCTCCTGTCCGTTTTCTGTGGTGAGCTGCTCTGTATCAGCCATATTCTGATTTTCTGTACTGCTTTGCGTACTGTCCTCAGTATTATTTTCTGCAGAATTCACCGACTCAGTGGCTTTCTCATCCGTCTGTGACTCTGTCTCTTTGTTGCCCTTGTAAGATGCGATATCAGCAGTCTTAACATGATGAGAGCTGTGACGCTTTGTGAATTCATCATATGCAAACTGGTTCTCAAAAAGAGGTTCCATACGTTCAACCTCGAACTCAAGCTTAATCTTTCCTTTGAGTCTTGCGATGATGTCTTCTACAGGAACACATACATCTTCACTGTAATTCATTGCTGAACCAACAGCAGCAAATAAGTGTGAATGGTCAGGAGCAATAATTTCATCCGGACCTAAGCTTAATGTACGGATAAATGCCTGTCTTAACTCTGATAAGAAATGAAGTGGTCCGCCTAAGAATGCAACATTACCACGGATTGGCTTACCACATGCAAGACCACTGATTGTCTGGTTAACAACAGCCTGGAATATAGATGCAGAAAGGTCTTCCTTAGTTGCACCTTCATTGATAAGAGGCTGGATATCAGTCTTGGCAAATACGCCACATCTTGCGGCGATAGGGTATATTGACTTATAGTTCTTGGCATATTCGTTAAGTCCCATTGCGTCTGTCTGTAACAGAGTTGCCATCTGGTCAATGAAAGAACCTGTACCGCCGGCACATATTCCGTTCATTCTCTGGTCAATACCGTTAGTAAAGTAGATAATCTTGGCATCCTCACCACCAAGCTCGATTGCAACATCACACTGTGGAGCATAATCCTGAAGGGCAGTAGACACGGCTACTACCTCCTGTGTGAATGGTACTTCTAAATGCTTGGCAAGAGTAAGTCCGCCTGAACCTGTGATAACAGGATATACTTCAAACTCACCAAGTTCTGCCACTGCCTTTTCAAGAAGTGACTGGAGTGTTTCCTGGATATTCGCAAAATGCCTTTCATAATCAGAAAATAAAATATTATTATTATCATCTAAAACAGCGATTTTTACAGTTGTTGATCCAATATCAATACCTAATTTGAATTTGTTCATAACCTAATACAGCTGTAGCTGTCCTCCTTAAAATAAATATACAAAAGTTACCCATTGCATAGTGACTTTGGCGAAAAAACGCAGAATATGTCATTTTCTATGCAACTTATGCATTATAGAGTAAAATGGAATAAATTTCAATATTAATAGGAAATAATAAAATAGCTTTAATTATTTATGGTGGATATTTTTATTAAAATTTAAGAACTTAAGAGTAAGTTTAATTGACATCATATTGTTTTGTTTATTATAATTTCTTGTATATGATTATGAATTATTAGTCTGTAACATGTGTAAGACTGAAAGGAACATTTTATGAACTGGTTTGCTAAATTTGAGAAAAAATTCTCTAAGTATGCGATTAAGAATCTTATGTTTTACATCATTGTCCTTTATGCAATAGGATTTGTGATGAATACATTTTTTAATGGATTATATGACGCATATTTTTCACTTGATTTTGCTATGATTTTCAAAGGACAGGTATGGAGACTCATCACATTCATATTACAACCGCCTTCTAACAGCATAATATTTGTGGTATTTGTGCTGTATTTCTACTATCTGATTGGTTCGGTACTTGAAAGAATATGGGGCTCGTTCAGATTTAATGTATACTTCTTTACAGGAGTTATCCTTAATATACTTGCATCACTTATTATCTATCTTATATGGGGATTAAGCTTTAAATTAAGTACGAATTATATTAATCTTGCCTTGTTCATGGCATTCGCTATGGAGCAGCCGGATATGGAGGTTTTATTATTCTTCATTATCCCAATCAAGATTAAATGGATGGCAATACTTGATGCTGTAATATTCGGAATTACTATAGTATTCGGATATCTTGTGCCTTTTCTTCCAAGAAATGTATGGTACAGCCTGTATGCAGCAGGTTTTCTTGCACCATCAGCAATTATGTGTTATGCCAATGCAACGGCGGCGCTTGTGTCAATGCTGAATTTCATAATATTCTTCTTCCTGTACAAGAAAGGCCCTGCAAAGAGCAGTACACAGAGAAACTTCGACAAAGCAATGAGAACAGCAAAGAAAGCACAGCAGAACGCCAGAAAAGACTATTGGCAGCAGAATAGTGGCAACACTCAGGGCAATGGTGGCACACAATCTGGCACATATAGTTCTGCGTCATCAGATAACAGAACACAGCAAAGTCAGACACAACACGCAAAGCGCGGCGTGCCGAAGCACAGATGTGCAGTATGCGGAAGGACAGAACTTGACGACGAAAACCTCACATTCAGATTCTGTTCAAAATGCGCCGGCAACTACGAATATTGTTCCGATCACTTATATACCCACATCCATGTAACCGGGGATAAACAGTAACCATCTGGGGTAGAAGTGTAAGCAAAGAGAAACAGGGATGGTGTCAGAATTGAATTTTCTGAGTTGTGTGGGAGTTAAAGCCAGAGTTTGCGAAGCGCGGTTCAAAAAATCGCGTTCAAGCGAAGCGCGTTGATTTTTTGAACAAAAAAGCGAAGCAAAAACTGGCTTTTACTGCCACTAAACGAAGAAACCTGAAAGACTGACACTGTCCCTGTCTCTCTTTGCGTATCCTTCCACCCCCTAAAAAGCTTGTTAAATAAAAAACTTAGTTGATTTGACACGCAAATATGTTATTATATTGTAGGTATGTGTTTGAAAAGATTTTAATTATTTTGGAGGAAACAATGAAAAAGACTAAGATTATTTGCACAATGGGTCCTAATACTAACGACAGAAACCTTATTAAGGATCTTGCGTTAGCAGGAATGGATATTGCAAGATTTAATTTTTCTCATGGTGACCATGAGGAGCAGGCAGGAAGATTTGCCTTAATTAAAAGTGTAAGAGAAGAACTTAATATCCCTATTGCAACTCTTCTTGATACTAAGGGACCTGAGATTAGAACAGGTGCTGTTAAGGATGACAAGAAGGTTACACTTGTTGAGGGACAGAAATATACATTAACAACAAGACAGGTGCCAGCAGATGATAAGATTAATATGGTAACTTATGCAGGTCTTCCAGAAGATGTTACTACAGGTAATATTATTCTTATCGATGATGGTCTTATCGAGCTTAAGGTTGATAAGGTTGAAGGTACAGAGATTGAATGTACAGTAATTAATGGTGGTGAGCTTGGTTCTAAGAAGGGTGTTAATGTTCCTAACGTAAGCATCAGACTTCCAGGCATCACAGAGAAAGATAAGGAAGATATCATCTTTGGTGTTGAGCAGGGATTTGATTTTATCGCAGCTTCATTTGTAAGAAATGCAGCATGTATCGAGGAAATTAAGCACCTTCTCTGGGAGCATGGTTCAGATATCCCAGTTATTGCTAAGATTGAGAATGCCGAAGGTATTGCTAATATAGATGATATCATCAGAGTTGCTGATGGTATCATGGTAGCCCGTGGCGATATGGGTGTTGAGATTCCTGCTGAGGAAGTTCCACACGTTCAGAAGGAAATCATCAAGAAGTGTAATGCTAAGTATAAGCCAGTTATCACAGCTACACAGATGCTTGATTCTATGATTAGAAATCCAAGACCTACAAGAGCTGAAGTTACTGATGTTGCTAATGCTATTTACGACGGAACAGATGTTGTTATGCTTAGTGGTGAGACTGCTAATGGAAAGTACCCATTAGAGGCTGTTAAGATGATGGTTAAGATTGCAGAAAGAACAGAGCAGGAGATTAAGGGTCATTCAGTAGAATATTCTAATCTTCACAGCAAGAGAAGTATTTCAAGCGCTGTATGTAATGCTGCAGTTCAGACAGCAGATAACCTTGGAGCTAAGGCTATTATCTGTCCTACAATTTCAGGATTTACAGCAAGACTTACATCTAAGTTAAAGCCAGAAGCTGAGATTATCGGATGCTCTCCATACGATAATGTTCTTAGAAAGATGCAGATTTACTGGGGGGTTAGACCTCTTAAGACAGCAACAGAAGCTTCTACAGATAAGATTATTGAGCATGCATTAGTAGTTTCTGAACATGCTGGTTTCGTAGAAGAAGGAGATACAGTAATTGTTTCTGCTGGTATCGCTACATCTTCTGATCCTTCATCTAAGAGAGGACTTACTAACACAATGAGAGTAGTTACAATCTAGTGTTAATTTGATACATTTGTTTCGGAATGAGGCTTGATTTTAATATTCTATTATGTTATAAGTAATACACAATTAATATTACAAAGCGTTGATGGAAACAAGTAGGTTATTACTGAACTTACAGAAAGCAGCCGGTTGATGAGAGGCACAAGGGTAAGGGTAACTGAATACATTCCGGAGCGGCGAACTGAAAGCATATGCAAGTAGGGGCAGCCGGAGTAGCACACGTTATAGTGCATAAGTCCATGTTGGTGGACTTAATGAGGTGGCAGATGTGAGTCTGTCATGAATAAAGGTGGTAACACGTAAGTTCAGGCTTTCGTCCTTTTAAAGAAGGGCGGAAGCCTTTTTTGTAAGCAATGAGCCATGCAAGACAGAATGTGCTTGCACAGATTCTGTCTTATATGGCGAATGCAGATAATGAACAACGGAGCACGAAGTGCGGGAGTTGTGAATTATCAAGGCTCGGGAGCAGCAAAGCTGCGGAGAGACTTGGCTTACAAATTTGCGCGAGTAGCGATGAGAATACAAGCGGAAATCTCACAATCATGCTTGCATGAATTGTGAGATTATCGCTTGCATTCGAGGAGCACCGCGACAACGACAGAACGAAGTTCTGGAGTATGCGCTGCGAGCGCGAGTAGCGATGAGAATTCAATCAGATGTGCTCGCGAGTAGCAATAAGAAAAATGAAAAGAGAGGAAACAAAAATGACACTTTATGACGAATTAGTTGCAAGAGGTCTTATTGCACAGGTAACAGATGAAGCACTTATCAAAGACCTTATTAACAATGGAAAGGCTACATTTTACATTGGATTTGATCCAACAGCAGACAGCCTTCATGTAGGACACTTTATGGCACTCTGCCTTATGAAGAGACTCCAGATGGCAGGAAATAAGCCAATCGCACTTATTGGCGGTGGAACAGCTATGATTGGTGATCCATCAGGACGTACAGATATGAGAAAAATGCTTACACCAGAGCAGATTCAGCACAATGTTGACTGCTTCAAGAAGCAGATGGCAAGATTCATTGATTTCTCAGATGACAAGGCATTACTTGTTAATAATGCTGACTGGCTTCTTAATCTTAACTATGTAGAACTTTTAAGAGAGGTTGGAGCATGCTTCTCAGTTAATAACATGTTAAGAGCTGAATGCTACAAGCAGAGAATGGAAAAGGGATTAAGCTTCCTTGAGTTTAACTACATGATTATGCAGTCATACGATTTCTATATGTTATACCAGAAATACGGCTGTAATTTACAGTTTGGTGGTAATGACCAGTGGAGCAACATGTTAGGTGGAACAGAGCTTATCAGAAGAAAGCTTGATAAGGATGCTTCAGCTATGACAATCACACTTCTTCTTAACTCAGAGGGTAAGAAGATGGGTAAGACAGCTTCAGGTGCTGTATGGCTTGATCCGGATAAGACAAGTCCTTACGATTTCTACCAGTACTGGAGAAATGTTGATGATGCAGATGTTCTTAAATGCATCCGTATGCTCACATTCCTTCCACTTGAAGAGATTGATAAGATGGATAGCTGGGAAGGTGCTCAGCTTAACAAGGCTAAGGAGATTCTTGCTTATGAGCTTACAAAGCTTGTTCATGGTGAGGAAGAAGCTAAGAAAGCAGAAGCTACAGCAAAGGCAATCTTTACTGGTGGGGATGCAGCTAACATGCCTACAGCAAAGCTTGAAGCAGACAGCTTTACAGATGATGAAATTGATGCAATTAATCTTGTGTTTGGAGCAGGACTTGCAACAACTAAGTCAGAGGCCAGAAGAACTATCCAGCAGGGTGGTGTTTCTGTAGATGGAGAGAAGGTAGCAGATATAGCAGCTAAGTTCCCTAAGAGTATGTTCGAAGGAGACGGAGTAGTTGTTAAGAAGGGTAAGAAATCTTTCGTTAAAGTATCTGTTAATTAATTGTTTCCCTGAAAAGGAAGGATTATGAAAAAAGATGAGATTACAAGGGTGAGGCTTTTAAGCCTCGCCGTTCTTATGGCTTTGAGTCTGTTTATTTTACTTGTTCTTGTAGGAAATAATGAATTCGGACAGATAATCAGTAAAATGAATAATAATTCACTTAATATTTCTGAAAATCAGAATTCAGTATACAATCTGTATTACTATACGGGATTTAATGTTGTATATCAGTTATTTTTCTCACTGACGGTATTATTTACGGCAGTATCACTTACAGGAATTCTTTTAAGAATAGGCAACACGGGTATAATTGCTTCTGTTGCTGCTATATTTAATATGATGACTGGAATATTGCTTTTAATGGCAAGAATATTGGAGTCGTCATCATCAATGCACGCATGGATAGATTCTTTCTATATTGATGGTGTGGTAAAAGGACAGATTGAGACAGCACAACTGATGGATAAAATACCTGCGTTGTATATATTGTTGGTGATTTTGGGAATACTTGAGCTGATGATGGTGAAAAGCTCCGGTATCAGACACATAAAAATGTTTTCTAAAAATAAACAGACTAACGCAGTGGTTTTTCTTATGCCTGCTCTTGTTATATATGTGTGGGAAGGCTTTATAAGAAGGAATATATTGTCAGAAATTATAAAAAATGGTGATTCCCAAAGAATGACAGTTAATGAATATCTTACCGGATATTATATTGGTAATAAAATATTCTTTAACTGGTCATGGATGATAATGCTTTTAATAGCAACCATTCTTTGTATAATTATACAATCAGGTATTATCAAGGGATTAAGCGGCAGGGCAGGAATGTTGGCAGGTATCGGTATTCCGGCACTTGTAACGATAATGCCATCTGTAATATATGCATTTAACCCGCCTGCACTGTTTGGATATATTACGCTGGATATATCGTTATGTGATATGACTGATAACGCATTTTACATGTATCTTGTAACTTTCTGCGTGTGCATGACGGCTGCATACATACTGATATATCTTGTGATAAGCGGGCTTCTGGATATGAGAAAGCTGGCAGGGATATTTGTTATAAATGTTGTTATAAGTGTAATTCTTATGATTATTGTTTCGGGCAAATCTTCACTTGCAATCCAGTATATGCCGTGGATAGTGGCAGACTGCGCATCAGTTATACTGGCGTTTATATGTGTGGCTGTTAAGCCTGTTAATAAGAAAATGGCTGAGTTATGCGGTGCCCCCAAAAAAGTCTGACTTTTTGGAGCACCGCATGATTAAATTCTGATTCAGCCATTATTTTATAACTGTTTTATTTTGCTTATGTCGGTGTCTGCAATCATTGAGTAGTTAGTGTAGTACACAACGAATCCCGGTTTGGCACCGGCAGGCTTTTTAACTTCTTTCTTTAATACATAATCGACTTCAACTTTTTCCTGCTCACGGCCTTTAGAGTAATAGGCGGCAAGGCTTGCTGCTTCTTCAAATGTCCTGTCAGGAACTTCCTTTCCATCTGTTTTAAGAAGTACATGAGAACCTGGCATCTGCTTGGCATGAAACCACCAGTCATTACCATTGCCTGTCTTGAAGGTAAGTTCGTCATTCTGTATGTTATTCTTTCCAACGTATATGTCAAATCCATCGCTTGATACAAAATGCATCGGCTTGTTGGCTGTGATTTTGTGCTTTCCTTTAACAGTTCTTTTAATATATCCAGTTTCAATAAGCTCTTCCTTAATGTTAGCAAGATCAGCTTCTGTTACTGAAATCTCAATTGCATTGATAATAGATTCAAGGTAACTTATTTCTTCAGTGATCTCCTGAATAAGACGGATTCCGGCTTCATAGGTTCTTTTAAGCTTGTTATATCTTGCAAAATATTTGTTAGCATTCTCAATTGGTGTGAGAGTGTTATCAAGCGGAATCTTAATTGTAGTATTATCGTAGTAATTAAGTGCTTCATATTCCTTAGAATCTGCAGGAATACTGTAAGCGTAGGTTGTAAGAAGTTCGCCGTAGATACGGTATTTGTCTTTTTTCTCAGTGTCCTTTATCTGCTTTTCCTGAATGTCAAGCTTCTTGTATGCTCTTTCAAGATGTGTTGTTACAATTCTTCTTATATCAACAGACTTCTGGTGGATTCGTGTTGCAATCTCTTTCTGTCTGTAATAATCGATAATCAGTCTGCTTATCGAATCATATTCTGTGTGGTTGTCATACATAGAAAGCTTCACAGCGGCAAATTCTGCAGGCACACCGTTGTCGGTTACCATATCGGGGTGGTAGATACCATTTCTTACATCAGACATAAGTGCGTCAAATACGTTGTATAATGCATCTTTCATAGGCTCATCAAGACAGTTGGCAGGATGCCCGCCATCAACTCCGGCACGGTATGCAAGCTCTTCTGCTATACATGTGCTTATTCCTGTATAGCTTGAAAGCAGCGCCTTGACAACAGGTACAGGCTTTGTAAATACTGTTTCGTCAAAATGCTTTCTGTCAGCTTCAAGCGGATTAATCTTGTCAGAAGTATTAGGAATGAAATAAGGTCTTCCAGGTAAAACTTCCCTGACTGAGCTTGTCTGTGCTGATATATGCTTGATACTGTCTAATATAGTATTATTGTCGTCACATAATATTATATTGCTGTGCTTGCCCATGAATTCTGCGATTATGTGCTTTCTGCACAGGTCACCGAGTTCGTTTAAATGTTCTGCCTCAATATCAATTACACGCTCAAATTTTGGCTGTGTTATAGATATTATTCTTCCGTTGTTCAAATGTTTTCTAAGAAGCATGCAGAAATTCGGTGCAGTAGCAGGGGATGGCTTGTTATCGTCTGTAAGATATGCAAGAGGAAGCGATGCATTTGCAGATAAAACAAGTCTGTACTGACCAGATTGTGTCTTTATTGTAAGCATTATTTCATCGGCTTCAGGCTGTGATATCTTGTAAAGTCTTCCGCCGTTAATTGTGTCGTTTAATTCATTAACAATACTGGATATTGTAATTCCATCGAATGCCATAATGTCTCCTTTAATTAATGTTCATTAATCTTATTGCATTATATTAACATACTTATTGCTGTAAGTCTTGTTATCTTTCACAAAAATTGGTATACTTTCCTAAGCATTATATGCAAATGGAAGGATAGAAACAATGATTAAAAGTATGACAGGCTTTGGCCGGAGTGAAATTGTTAAAGGTAACAGAAAGATTTCAGTTGAGATTAAGTCAGTTAATCACAGATATCTTGAAGCAGGTATCAAGATGCCTAAGAAGCTTAATGTATTCGAGAGCAGAATGAGAGACTTACTTAAGAAGTATGCAACAAGAGGCAAGATTGATATATTTATTAATTATGAGGATGATTCAGAAAGTCAGGTTAATCTTAAGTTCAATCAGAATATAGCTGATGAATATATGGCTATATTTAATAATATGTCCGAAAAATACAATCTTAAAAATGATATGACTGTTGGAGGTCTTGCCAGATTTCCAGAGGTTATCACAATGGATGAAGTGCAGGAAGACGAAGAGGAGCTGTGGCATTTTATAGAGGAAGCTATGAAGGCAGCCTTAGAACAGTTTGTTAATACAAGAATTCTGGAAGGTGAGAATCTTAAGAAAGACCTTTTAGGAAAGTTAGACCACATGGAGGAGCTTGTCGCATTTGTTGAAAAGAGAAGTCCTGAGATTATGAAGGAATACCGCAGCAAGTTAGAGAGTAAGGTAAAAGAGCTTCTTGGTGATACAACTATTGATGAGAGCAGAATCGCAACAGAGGTTATTATATACGCAGACAAGATATGTGTTGACGAAGAAACTGTAAGATTAAGAAGCCATATCGAGCATGCAAGAAAATGTCTTAACGAGGATGGCGGCATTGGAAGAAAGATGGATTTCATTGCACAGGAGATGAACAGAGAGGCTAACACAACTCTATCTAAGGCTAATGACATTGAGATATCTAATGCAGCTATTGACTTAAAGACTGAGATTGAGAAGGTAAGAGAGCAGATTCAGAACATTGAGTAGGCTTTCAATATATTTTTAATGGGTTTTGATTAAATTTACTTGATTGTTTCGGGCTTGTTAGGTATAATAACTTGTGCACTTTATGTGCAGAATGAGGTAATTATATGAGCAAAGGACTATTATTAGTTATTTCAGGATTTTCTGGTGCAGGAAAAGGAACTGTTATGAAGCGACTTTTAGAGCTTCATGACGAGTATTCACTTTCTATATCAGCTACAACAAGAAAGCCAAGAGAAGGCGAAACTGATGGAAGAGAATATTTCTTTAAGACTGTAGAAGAATTCGAGAAGATGATTGCTGAAGATGCTTTAATAGAGCATGCACAGTATGTTGGCAATTATTACGGAACACCTAAGGCATATGTTGAAGAACAGCTTGATAAGGGCAACAATGTTATTCTTGAGATTGAGATACAGGGTGCCATGAATATCAAGAGAATGTTCCCGGATGCAGTGCTTATGTTTATAACACCACCGTCAGCAGCAGAACTTGAAAAGAGACTCCGTGGCAGAGGAACAGAAGATGAGGCGACAATTAAAGCCCGTCTTTCAAGAGCAGCAGAGGAAGCAGAAGGTGTTGAGGATTATGATTACATAGTTATCAATGATGAAGTCGATTTATGTGTCGGCCGTATTCATGATATTGTGTTATCTGAGAAGATGAAAGCTAAGTATAATCTTGGACTGATTAATAATATTAAAGAAGAATTAAAGGTTTATTCGAAAGGAGAATAATATAATGATACATCCATCGTATACTGAATTAATGGCTGTAATTAACAGTGAGGTTGAAGAGGGCGAGCAGCCTTTAGTACAGAGCAGATATTCAATTGTTAAGGCAACTGCTAACAGAGCTAAGGAAATCATCGATGCAAGAAGCGTTGAGGAGAAGATTGCCAAGGCAAGAATTGAAGCAAACAACAAGGAAAAAGAGAAAGAAAAGGACAAGGATAAGATTGAGGAGAAGAGAATCTCTAAGGAAGATGAGAGAAAGCTTCAGGTTGGAACTCCTCTTGTAAGATGTTCAGAGAAAGACAAGCCATTATCAATCGCAGTTAAAGAATTCTACGAAGGTAAGGTTAAGATTCTTGGAAGTACAGACGAGAATACTTCATTATAATTAACAAAGACTGATGTTAAGGGCAACTGCTTGTATGGGCGGTTGCCCTTTTGTGCGAGTAGCGATGAGAATACAAGCGGGAATCACACAATCATGCTTGCATGTATTGTGTGATTATCGCTTGCATTCGAGGAGCACCGCGACAACGACAGAACGAAGTTCTAGAGTATGAGCTACGAGAAAAAATGAGGAGTTTGAAATTTTATGACGAATAGATATGATGAGAAAGAAAGACGGATTCACTGTGCATTTTCAGAAAAATGCGGCGGTTGTGATTATGCCGGAATGAAATACGACAATGAGCTTGCAGTTAAGCAAAAGTACATTGAAGAACTTTTTGGAGAATATGTAAAAGTTGATGATATTGTAGGAATGTACAGACCAATACATTACCGCAATAAAGTTCATGCAGTTGTGGGACTTGATGATTCCAGAAATGTAATAGCAGGAACCTACGAGGAAAACAGCCACAGAATAGTTGATACATCGGACTGTATGATTGAAGATTCACAGTGTACAGACATTATTAAGGATATTAAAGGACTAATAGTTTCATTTAAATATCAGCCATATGACGAAGATGCGGGAAAGGGAATGATCCGACACATTCTTTTAAGAAAAGGATTTTCGACAAAGGAGATTATGCTTGTTATTGTTACAGCAGGAGTCGCATTTCCATCAAAGAACAATTTTCTTAAGGCATTATGTGAGAAGCATCCGGAAATTACTACAATTGTGCAGAATATTAATGACAGGCGCACAAGCATGGTGCTTGGAAAGAGAAATATTGTTCTTAAGGGAAAAGGTTATATCGAGGATGTGTTGTGTGGCTGCAGATTCAGAATAAGCCCGACATCATTCTATCAGATTAACCACCAGCAGACTGAAAAGCTGTACAAAAAGGCAATCCAGCTTGCTGATATATCAAAAAATGACACTGTAATTGATGCATATTGCGGAATTGGTGCTATTGGAATAGTCGCATCAAAAAAGGCTGGCAAAGTTATAGGAGTTGAACTTAATTCAGAAGCTGTATCAGATGCTAAGATAAATGCTTCAATTAACAATATAAAGAATGTCACATTTGTTAATGCTGACGCAGGAGATTTTCTTGTTGAATATGCGAAAAATGCAAAGGCAGATGTTGTCATCATGGATCCGCCAAGAAGCGGAAGCACACCGGAATTCCTTAATTCACTTCTTAAGATTAAACCAGACAGGATTGTGTACATTTCATGCGGACCTGATACACAGGCAAGGGATATAAAGGTGCTGGTTAAGGGTGGATATAAGGTTACGGCATGTCAGCCATTTGATTTGTTTCCTCATACGGAGCATGTGGAGAATGTATGTCTTCTGTCAAGGAAAGCCCAATAAATCAAAGGTTTCAGCAATTTTTGGATAAAAATAGATGTGTGTTTCTGTTTTCAAATAGCGGATTTTAGGAAATTGATTTACCTAGGGGGATAATGATTTGATAGTTGAAAAATATCTTCTAGTGTAAGTCTACTATTTGGCAAAATAATAGAAGAGTAAACTATTTCATATTACAACTTCTAAGTTCAAAAAGAGACCTTCGACAGTTTGGCAGAGGGTGATAAGGAAACATTTTGAAAATTGATTTCAGTCAAGTAGACGGGTAAGAGAAAAGCTGTGTGAATAGAAAATACATTTACACAGCTTTTCCTTATTGTGTTGATATAAAACCCAGCGTTTGCAGAACGAGAGCCGCTCAATTTCAGAGAACTGCACATGGGGAATCCGCAGGAGGTTTGAAACAGGAAAGCATAAAATGAGTACCAAGCGTTTCCTTGGCTACGATGCAGACGAGAATGGCAAGCTAGTAATAAACAGGCTGCAGGAGCCAATTGTAGTACGGCTATATCAGGAATTTCTGGATGGTAAAACAACGGACTATATTAAAAGAATTTTTGAAAAGGAAGGGATTAAAAACTGGGATTGAGGTACAAAGTGGTAGGCTACAACCTTAATGAGCATGTTAGAAAATGAAAAGTACAAAGGGGATGCATTGCTGCAGAAAAGCTATACAGTGGATTTTTTTACCAAAAAGCGGGCACCGAGCAAAGGAGAAATCCAGATGTTTTATGTAGAGGATGACAGGATGACCACGATGCTATCATTTCGAAGCAAATATGGGAATGTGTTCAGCTTGAGATTAAGCACAGAAAAAATACCTTGAGGAGTATGGAACAAATTCTTATTCCTATAGAACAGAAAGCAATCCATTTGTATCCAAGATAGTGTGTGGAGAGTGCAATAAGATATTTGCAAGGAAGGGATGGCGGAGCAGCATGGGAGTTGAAAGATGCAGTGAGCGGTATAAGGTAAAAGGAGTCATGGGATGTGTCAACCGTCATGTGGAGGAAGAAATGTTGGTAAAGGCTTATCTGATGGCATGGAATGCACTGGTGGAGAACAGAGAGACTTTCATTGAACAGTGGACGGAGCAGTTACGGAAATGGATACGGATTTTATGCTGAAAACACTGGACTATATCAAGGTATTTGAGAACGGAACACTGCTGGTGGTATTCCTGGTCGGAACGGAGATTGAATGTAAAAATGAAGAGGAGTAAGAAAAGATGTCAATTGGGAGTTGAGATTCCTGATTGGCTTTTTTTCTTGCTTTTTTGCAGATGGTAAAAAAACAGGTGGTATGGTAAAATAATAACATTAGACCGAGGAGGCAGAAATGAGGAAAGTTGATGAATTAAGAAATGTAATTGCAAATCAATTTGCCTGCGAATATAAGGCTTATGACTTGGGGGGAATCTGTAATGCATATGGAATTGAACCGGATGCAGGACTGAATCCAATGAATAGTAAGCGGTTATATGTATTGAGTGGTTTGAATAAGTTGCCAGATGATGATATTTGGAAGTTGGCAAGAAGAATAGTTAAAGAATTTGAAAATACGGAAATGATAAAAACTATGGAGCCTTATTTGGCTGATACAGAATTAGTTTTTTCGTTTGTGACAAGAAGACGAATTGTTGATTTTTTGGATTCTTTAAGCGATATGGAAGGGCAAATGAAATTAGACGATTTCCTCTCGTTTATTTGGAATATGTCGGAAATTCCAGATATTTTCATTGGAACAACTGTAGGAGAAGAAATTATGTCTGCAGTAAAATATGATAAAACCATGTCGTATAAGGAATTACTTACAAATCGATTAGAGGTTAAATATCTGCCCGATGAAATTTTTATCAAATTTTTAGAGTGTTTGGTAAAACCAGAGGTGAGAGAAGGCGATGAACAGAAAAAGTATGTCCAAGATATAAATGGAATAATTAAGGAAGATGGATATGAGTTATATATCAGTTCTCAAAAATCCGGAGTTCCACATTACAGCATAGGAAAAAGAAGAATTGTTGAAGGAGAATTAAAAAATCTTATTTTTGCTCCGGTCGGTCAAAAGCCAGATATTATTATTGAAAATTCAATTAGTAACGAACTGCGATTGATAGGGGATACTGACAATTGTTTGTTTTACAATTTTGAGATAGGAGCAGATGGACTACAGTGGAATACTTTGATCGAATGGTGGAAAGAAAATAACAAAGAGAATGATGATGACCCGGAGTTGGCATTGTATGGTAGGTTAAGAGCATCTTTAGATTCAGAACCTGAAAAAATCTTTTTTAGAGCATATTATAACTATTATCGTCACCCGGTTAAGAAAAACATTCCTGCATTAGTTCCACAAGTATATTTGCATTATGATCCTCGTAGCAAATATCAGAGAAAAAGGCAAGTAGTATACTCACATCAAAGAATGGATTTTTTGATGTTATTACCGGGAGGAATACAGATTGTTTTTGAATTGGACGGGCAGCAACACTACTCTCAGAATGGAAAGGCAGTACCTGCATTATATGCTGAAATGGTAAAAGATGATAGAGCATTGCGGTTGAAGGGATATGAGGTATATCGATTTGGAGGATATGAGTTTTTGGATGAGACTAATGCGAAGCAAATGATATGTGAGTTTTTTGATAAACTATTTGAACGATACGAAATTAATTTATAAAGCACGGAGGCAATGTGCATGGAACTATTAAATGATGTAATTATACAGTGTGAAGAATGTGACTGTGAAGAATGTGGAAACAATATAAAATACAGAATTTCTGGTTATGAATATCCAGTAGGGTGTTTCAATTATGAAGATAATGAAATACATGGTGGACGATTTATTGAGAAACCAAACATGGGGATTGTATATCAGATAGAATTCGATGAAGAAAGCATAGCTTCATTTCTGCCACAGGTAGAGGAAAATATATATAGGATATTGAATGATAAGAGATTTGTATATCAGCTTACTCCCAGAGAGTTTGAAGAGGTCGTGGAAGAAGTGTTTAAAAGACAAGGTTTTCAAACTCGTTTAACACCTCAAACACGAGATGGAGGGAAAGACATCATCACAACAAAAAGTATTTTGGGTAGACCTGTCATGTTTTTGATTGAATGTAAAAGGTATAATGAGATGAATAAAATAGGTGTTGATATTGTTCGAGCTTTATATGGTGTGCAAACAGCAGAAAGGGCAAATAAGGCAATTATCGTGACGTCCTCTTATTTTACAGAAGATGCCCAGAGATTTGCAGAACAACAAAAAACATTGATAGATTTATTTGATATTGATGATTTGATTGAATTAATGGAAAATAGTATTCAAAATGAACAAGGCAATTTTTAGTTGACATAAGGAGAGTAGAAAAATATGAAAAAATATTACGCAGAAAGACATGGCTTTCTTACAAAGCAACTACAGATAGATTTTGATGAGTTATTACAGTATTTCAGACAAGTATATAAATATTTTTGTGATAAAGAGTATTTCGAAGTGGCTACAAGAGGAGTGTGGAGACAAATTCCCTATACGCAGGATTCGGAACAGGTTTTACCACCAAGTCTGTTGCCATCGCCGGAAGTGTATTTTGCAACACGCTTACAAGACAAAGAGGTTTGGCCAATTTGGCAATATCTCGAAGAATATGATGAACAGACATTATTTTCGGTGATTGAGATTTTATACGACCATACTGGTGTTTATAACTATGAAACAGCTGAATTTGAAAATGAAGCGCAAAAGGCAGAATTTGCAGAACAGATTAATAATATTTTACGTGCGTATAAAGAGGGGTATTATCTTGAGCCAACAAATGGATTTATAATGCAAATGCCTAACGGCGCATTACGTGAACAATTAGAATATGATGGTTCTGATTTGCCTGATTCAGTATATGAGCAATTAGCAACAGCTACAGAAATGTATTATCGTTTTGATGCCAATTTGGAACAGAAAAAGAAGGCTATTAATATTCTTGCTGATATTTTGGAAAGTGAACGTGAAGAAGTAAAAGATATTTTAAATGCTGAGTATGAAGTTCCTAAAAATGAACATGATAAGTTGATTTTTGGTATAGTTAATGGTTATAATGTTCGCCATAATCGTGTGGATCAAAAGAGCGATTATAGCAAGGAAATATGGTATGATTGGATGATGCAATATTATACCAGTGTAATAATTGCATTTTACAAGCTGAAAAATAAGCATACTGATATTGACTTTTAAATAGTGGGGTAAATGGTATGGTATGAACCTTTTCGCAAAAGGTGACGGTTTCGCTATTTAGTATAAGAAGTAACTTTCACCGCATGTTGAGAATGTGATTTTTTGTCTCGAAAAACTTAGATTGTTAAATTAAGGTAAGATAGGATATATAATATAATAAGTGCGTAAAGCTGAGGTATAGGCGAAATTAAAAGTTTGATTTCGCTTAATATCTCAGCTTTTTCGATTTTTATAAAAACAGGTTTAGGAGACAGGATTTCGGAAGTATTACAGTTATATGAATGATATTGTAAAAATGACACGACATGACATAATCGGATTGACTATAGAAATATAGATGTATATAATATAGACAAAATGAGAATGACATAAATGGGGGCGAGGGAATGGAGAAATCTGTAACATTTGAAGAGGCATTAAGAAGAATTGAGGAGTTGGAGAAAGAGAACACAGAACTTAGGGAGGAACTGGAGTATTACAGAAATCGTAAATTAAGCGGACGGCAGAAACATAATGCCAAATGGATGGCTATTTACAATGATTTTGTTGCTGGGTATGAGAGTGGCATGACAATGGTAGAAATTGCGAAGCGCAACAATGTCAGTGAGAGGACGATTTATAGATATAAAGCGTATTATGACAAAATGAGAAATGTTGAGGAATAGATTGTTTATGGGGAAGATAAAAGGAAAGAAGAAATTGCAACCGATTTGTTTGGAGGAAGAATGGAAGAAACAAAAGAATTGATTACTACAGATGATATACGTAGTAAAGTGTATATAATTCGTGGACAGCAGGTAATGCTGGATAAAGATTTGGCAGAAATTTATGGCTATGAAGTAAAAAAGTTAAATCAACAAGTAAAAAGAAATATAGAAAGATTTCCGGAAGATTTTATGTTTCGACTATCTAATAGTGAAATTGATTCCGTGAGGTCACAAATTGTGACCTCACGGAAAAAGGATTTTTTTGCTGGACAGGAAGGCGGACGTAGATATTTACCATACGCATTTACAGAGCAAGGAATTTATATGCTTGCAACAGTTCTTCGTGGAAAATTAGCGGAACAACAGAGTATATTTATTATGCGTACTTTTAGGGAGATGCGTCACTATATTAGGCAGAATCAGCAGTTTGTTACCAGAAATGAAATGGATCTTTTAACAGCAAAGGTTGGAACGATAACGGAGAGGCAGAACCGAATGGAGAATAAGGTAGATTCAATTCAAAAAGATGTGAATATCTTAGCAGATAATTTTATTACCGATAAAGACAAGAAGAATTTTGTGATTTATAAAGGACAGAAGTTAGAGGCTGACATTGCTTACATAGAAATCTATCAGCAAGCAAAGAAATCAATCTATGTTGTAGATGATTATATGAATGCAAAGTCATTACAACATCTTTCTCAGAAGGCTGATGGTGTGGAGGTTGTTTTGTTCACAGAAAATGGAAAAGGTGGGAAGGGATTTCTTACAAAATCTTTAGTGACAGATTTTCAAAATGAATATCCTTCTCTTCAAATTAAGCCTAATTCCGATTGTCATGATAGGTTAATTGTACTTGATTATGGTGAGGAGACAGAACTGGTTTATCACTGCGGAGCATCCAGTAAAGATGCAGGGAAGAAACTTTGTGCAATTAATCAGATTACAGAAACCGCAATTATTCATCCGGTAATAGATAGATTACTTTTGTTGCCGGATAAACAAATATAAATTCTCTTGATTATGAGGATAAGCATTATCAACGAAGAAAAACAGATTTAGAGAACCGTTTGTACAAGACTTATGATAAAATAGATGAAGCAGAGGAATTGCTTATATCTGCAAAAACTAAGAAACGCGCTCTGCTGGCAGACAAGATTACCGGAGACAATATCTACAAGGCACTCATTTTCTTTGATAAGCTGTATGCCCAAATGAACGAAGCTGAGAAACGAGAGTTCCTGTCGCAGTTAGTGGATAATGTGCAGATTTACGAAGAACGCAAAGAGAATGGTCAGTGGCTGAAATCCATAGAATTTAAGTTGCCGAATATAGAAAAAGAGTTTACACTAAGTTTGGACAATGATACACAAAATGAGACTGTGTGCTTACTGACGATGCACAGTTGTTTTCAAGACCGAAGGAGATGAACCTGTTTGTGACGGACTGTAAATATGGCCTTACAGAAACGGATGTCAAACATATCCTGAAAATGAAAAAGGGCAAAAAATTTGGAGAAAGAAAAGAAAACAGAAGTGAATAAGGCAGCAGTAGTGTCCCAGGCAGAATTTACAGAGATATTAAATAGTATCATAGACGAAAGATTTCCGGGAACGCAGCGTTATATAATCAATGGCGGAGATTATTGGAAAGACATTGTCATGGAACTGAGACGGGGAGCTGGGAAATTGAGATACAGTCCTTACCAGTTGTTCAAACAGTCGGATGATTATGAAAATATAATACAGGAGTTTATATTGCGTTGGGAAAAAGAAATAAATTCTTGAAATAGGAGTGCTGAAAATGTAAGGTGGCATGATGAGTAAAAATATATGCAGATTAGATGGAAAACAAATTTTTTTATCCGTACTGAGAGATGATGATGAGGCAGTTGACTTATACGCGAAGTGGATGTCGGATGAAACCACCTGTGTCTTTATAGAGCATGCGCATTCTGTGGTGGACATCACCCGGATGCCCGGTTGGGTAAGCGACCATTCTGTCATGCGGATGGGAATTGTCCTGAAAGAGACAGACACATTGATTGGATATTGTCATATTGAACATCGAACTGAGGACATGTCAGCCTAGTTATCCATTAACATCGGAGAAAAGTCGGCACGTGGAAAAGGCATTGGAAGCGAAGTCGTGCAGATACTCTTGCGGTACTGCTTTATGGTACTGGGAGTGTATAGCGTCCATCTGGATGTACTGGAAACAAACACCCCTGCCATTAAGTGTTACGAGAAGGCAGGATTCAGAATAAGTGGCAGATACCGGGGCATTGTTACTATATGCGGAACCACTATGACTGGCTACACATGGATATCTTATATGAGGAATACCGGAAAACGCTTGAACCTTAAGGGTCTTCATGCGAAAAGTGCCCGCAAGTTAGCGGGCACAACAAAAAAATCAAGAAAATCAAAAAATTACAGAGTCTGATGCACTTCGCGGATCACAGCATCAGCAAGCTCCGGAGCTTTGGCGGGATCAATATCATCCGGAAATTCCGCATCAATGGTGGAAGCAGCCGGGCGATAGTTCAGGCGCAGGGCATTTGCCTGAATGTAATCCGTTGCCTTGTTGTAAGTATCTTCTGTAACACCGTTTAAAGTAATTGTATATAATTTTGCCATAATCTATCATCCTTTCTTTTACGTTGTGGTTAATGGAAACAGTTCCTTGTTTCTGTATATAGTATATCTCTTTTCCTGAAAAAAGAAAATGGAATAAAGTAACAAATATAATAATAGGAATCATTACTATGTTTGTGAAATAGTCACATATTACCATAATGAGACATTTGTCAACTGTGTTTTGCTCCGCAAAAATGATAAAATGAACCATCAAAAAGCAGTTTGCAAAGGAGGAAAACAAAGGAAAAATGGAAGACAAAGATAAGAAGAAAAATGTGAAAAAAATAATCGTGTATGCAGTGCTTTTAGTACTTATTATGGGAATCGCGCTGGGAACCGGACAGATTCAGACAGAGGAATTGGGGAGGATATTTACGGTCAATGCAGTTGCAGTCTGTAAATTATTGCTTTTGATCTTCGGGGTATTGTTCTTAAAAAGTCTGATCGTATGGATCCTGGGGCTGATCAAACCGGCGAATCACAGAGCCAGGTCTGTGCTCTCTCTGTTATCCAGTCTGACAAAATATATTGCGTTTCTGGTGATCCTGTGCGCAGGACTGACGATCCTTGGAGTTAACATGACTACCATCATTGCCAGTGTCGGAGTATTGGCTCTGATCGTCGGCTTCAGCGCGGAGAGTCTGATCGCGGATGTGGTGACAGGAACTTTTATGCTGCTGGAGAATCAGTATAATGTGGGAGACATCGTGGAGGTGAACGGTTTCCGTGGAACTGTGACGAGCATCGGCATCCGCACCACCTGTATCACGGATACCGGTGACAATGTGAAGATCATCAATAATTCCGAAATGAAAAATATCCTGAACCGCTCCGACAATTATTCCAAGGCTGTCTGCGATATCAGCATCCCTTATGAAACGGATCTTGAAAAGCTGGAAAGTGAACTGCCGAAACTCCTTGAGTCAATCTACAAGGCACATGAAGATACTATGAAAAAAGTTCCTGTGTACGTGGGAGTGCAGGCATTGCAGGATTCCGGAATATTGCTCCGGTTCGTAGTGGAAGTCTCGGAGAAAAATATCTATTCCGGCATGCGTATTCTGAATCACGATCTGCTGCTGGGCTTCCGGAAACTGGGCGTGGAGTGCCCTTTCCCGCAGCTGGATGTACATAACAAATAATGGGTGGATCCGGTAATAAAAGAGAAAATGAAGATCAAAGAAGATCATAAAGATCATAGGAATAATAAAATGCAGAAACAGGAAAACAATATACTACCGGAATACCAGACACTCCCGACGGATTCCATAGCCCCGGAATATCCGCCGTTGCCGGACGAATATCTGCAGAGTAAACAACCTGTGGAAAAAGGGGTACCGGAACGCAGTGAAAGCCGGAAGCGAAAAGCAATGCGCATACTCTGTATGCTGACAGCTTGTGTACTGCTTGGCTGCAGCGTGTATGGAACTGAGGCAGATCAGACGAAAATACCGGCACAGACAACGGAGGAGGTGCAGGTACTTGATGAAAACGGAGAGAATCGGGATGGCAGGGAAAATGACCATGTACAGTCCGTGACAACAGAGACAGAAACAGACGTTGCAATAGCAGAAACGTCAGAACCTGTCGACGGACAATATCCTCTGGAAGGCGGCATCTTATATTACAAGATCTATAATGAGACGCACCTGGCCAATCCCACTGCTGATGCCTGGGAGAGAATCCTGGAAGAAGGAGAAATCTCCATAGAACAGCTTCTTGCCGGAGAAGTGATCACTCTGCCGCAGCCGGAGACACCGGAAGGCTTTGCATTCCTGGGATGGGCGGCACATTTTTCAGGCGATAAGGATACCTATCCGAAGTGGAGTCTGCTTACAGAAAGCTTTACCGCAGAGGATGCGCTTAGGATCCAACCGGATGAGGAAGGCAATCGCAGTGTGGATATTCACGCGGTTTGGAACTCGCAGGATCCTGCTGCATGGCAGATGATAATGGTATTGGATGCCAATGGAGGAACGATGGAAGGACAACCATCGCAGATGTATAATGCACTGACACCGAAATATTCCGGTGGAACAGTGTATCTGTGTGGATATCCGACTCCGGAACGGGAAGGGTATCATTTCGCAGGCTGGTATCTCACGACGGATGAGGGAGACATACGGGTGGAGACCCTGCCGGCATCCCGCTTTTTTGCTGAAAAAGGCGGTGAGCCGGATTATAGCCAGCCAATAGAACTAAATTTTGTGGCAGAATGGAAATAATTGGGAAAAATGGATTACAGTAATTGACAGTAAATGACAAATTCAATATAGTAAAGGAGATGAAAATAAAAGGGGAGGCACCTGACAATTGTTTATTGCAAAAGATAAAATGACGAAATATAAAGCTATTTTACGAAGGACACTCTTGACGATGTGTGGCGTTTATGGTGTAGCATATCTGTTCAGCTTACAACCGGCGAACCGAATTTATTATAGTGTTCTGAATGTGCTGTTGGCAGTGGGAATCTATTGCCTTTTGCAGCAGACGGAGAGGAAACTTAAAAATATAGAAATGAAAAGAGGCAGGAAGCGTAGAATCTACTATGTGGCAGTGATCAGCTTCCTGTTTTCACTTTCGATGGTTATGGGATACCAGCTGCAGAATTTGGGAATGACGGATTGTGGAGTTCATGGTAAGGTCATGATTCTAATCCGTTCGCTGTGCCTCAGCGTTGCGGCATTTCCATTTGTAAACCTGTTGTTTGAAGGAATAGAGATGTTCTCTTCAAAAGGTGAGGTACCGGCTTTGGGGAGACAATGGAAGACAGGCGTTGTATTCGCAGTAACGGCAATAGTTATTTTTTTATGCCTGATTCCGGTGTGGCTGGCCTATTATCCAATCATTATGTCTTATGATTTTCACAGACAGGTTAACGAAGCGTATAAGGGATTTGCGTGGTTCTATCCTTTGCAACCTATTGTACATACTTGGTTGATCTGGCTGTTTTTACAGGTCGGAATGGCACTTGGGTCTTATGAGGAAGGCATGGCTTGTATGGCGTTATTCCAGATGTTGTTATATTCGTTGGTCATGGGGTATGCGATAGCAATGATCTGGAGAATGACCACTAAAAAATGGGCGGTGGTGCTGACGACTCTCTTTTTGTCTGTTTTCCCATATAACACGGTTTTAGTGGTGTGTACCACAAAGGATACATTATTCACCATAATGTTTACTTTATTTTTTCTGTTATTTCTGGAGAAAAAATATTATAGTAGTGGGAAAAAAAGCATTATTATGAATGTTCTTCTGATGGTTGAGGGGTGCCTGATGATGCAGTTCCGGAATAATGCGGTATATGCGGTGGCAGTATTCATGCTGCTGTTACTTATTCTGCAGCCGAAAAAGGAAAAACTTGGTATATTGATTCTTGGAATTTGCCTGGTGCTTGGTGAGGTTGGAACACGAAATGTGATCCATACAGCCATTGGGACTCAATTGGGTGCACCTAAGATTGAGGCTTACAGCGTTCCCATTCAACAGTTTGCAAGAGTAGCCTATTACCATGGTGAGGAGCTGGAAACACAAAACCCGGAATTGGCGGAGGTGCTGGAAAAATATGTAGCCAGAGATCGTTGGGATGCGTATTATGCTCCTTTGGCGGATACAATTAAAAGTACGGTAAATGCCGGCTCATATACCGATGATCATGGACAATTCCTGCGGGATTGGATGCGAATGGGCAGACAATATCCGAATGAATTTCTGGATGCTTTTTTGGAACTGACGAGAGGATATTGGTTTTTGGATGATTTCTCTTGGGCGGAAAACCTTGGCTATGGTACGGAGAAAAGATACGGTGTACTCTTTACCTACAATTCTTCGGAAATTGAAGGCTACGGCAGCATTGAACATCAGTCAAAATTTCCGGTGCTTGAAAAAGTGTTGGAAAAGATCGTTAGCGGGAACTGTTTTAATGAATGGCCGGTACTTTCCATTTTTTTCCATGGTTCTTTATACAGCTGGAGTCTGTTCCTTTTGATGGCATTCTGCCTATACCTGAAGAAATATCAGTGCTTCCAGATGAGCTTATTACCATTTCTGTATTTTGGAACCATGTTACTGGGACCGGTAGTGCAAGTGCGTTATCTGTTTCCCATTATGGTAATACTTCCGGTAATTGCAGCAGTTTTTGCAAGTGACAAATCTGGGCTTCAAAGCAATGAAAAAGGCATTAAATAGTGAACTAAAGGTTGTTTTTCTGCGTGGGAAAAATTATAATAGGACTAACGGATCACACACAGAAAGAGGACCCCAAAATGGAAGAACAGGAAGAACAGGGAAAAAAAGAAAGCACAGTGCTCCCGGAATCTCCGGAGATCACGGTGAAAAATCCCAGGATCGGCAAAGTACGTAAGCTGGAAGAGGAAGTAAAACGTCAGAATGAGTTGGAGCAGCTTCGGACCAGGCGCATCCGTAAGGAGCAGGAATATATTGAGCAGATGAGCAAGGCGGTGGAAGACCATCTGCGCAACACCAGAGAGGAGCAGCGGTATAACGAGGAGTTTGAACGCCTGATCCGCAAGGATGTCTACCAGATGCACGGCATCAGTGAGGACAAGCTGCAGGGAATGACGGAATACCGCTATGCCCTGTATCGGGGAACAGCGTTCGGCATGTTTTTTCTGTCGCTGATCTTGACCGGAATCTGTGGATATCTCCATGGTTTCGGCTCGGAATTATGTATTTTCATGGCTTTTTATACAGCCATCGAGGGAACGCTGCTGAACAATGGGAAGAGACAGCATGCAATATTGGATGTCCTGACGAGGATTCTGTATCTGCTCTTGTTCCCGGCGATGCTGATCGTGTTTGTGTGCTATGAACTGGGATTTACAGAGTATGCTCTTATCGTACCGGCGCTTACGATAGCCGGAGTGGTGCTTCTGCTGCTGGGAGCGGTGTCCTATTTCCTGTATGACCCTTACCGACTGGATCGTAAGAATCATAAAAAGGCCAATCGTTACATCCGTGATATCGAAAAGGCTGCCATCAAGGAAGTGGAACTGGAAGAAAAAGCACTGGCGAAGCAGGCGAAAAAGCAGGAAAAGCTGGAATTAAAGGAAGAAGCCAGACAGAAGCGTGCAGCGAAGAGAAGAGAATGGAAAAAGCGGACAAAGGAAGTATTCTCCGGCTGGAAAGAGAGTATCCGCGAAAAGCTTCCGAAGAAAAAGCAGGAGCCGCCGGAAATTCTTGAGAATACTAAGACATCAACAGCGGCAGATCCCATGGGAGATACAGAGACTTTTGAACAGACAGAACAGACGGATGCTGTGGAGATGACGGTGACAGAAGAGGAACAGACAGAGAAGTCCGTGGATACAGAAGGCAGTGGGACAACGAGCATGGAGGAAGCGTAATGGCATATTATCTGATTGATTTCGAAAATGTAAAAAGCCGTGGCATGGAAGGCGTGGAGCTTTTGACGGAGGAAGATACTGTCTGTATTTTCTACAGCGATAATGCTGACAGCATGACCTTTGACCTGCATCGGAAATTAAATGAGACGAAGGCAAACATCATTTACCACAAAGTAGCGGTGGGTACCAAGAATGCACTGGATTTCCAGCTGGCAACCTATCTGGGATATCTGATCTGCGAACAGCAGAGGGAGGGGATACACCCGAATTATTTTATCGTGACCAAGGACAATGGCTTCACCAGCCTCATGGTGTACTGGAAGGCGCAGGGAGTTCCCGTGCGGATCATCCGTAACCTCTTATGGGGGAAGAATCCTGTGGCAGAGCAGAATCTTCTGACAGAAGAGGAAAATGAGGCAGAAACAGTCGTTACCACTGCAGAGGATGTGGCAGAGCAGCCGCAGCCCACACAGCCAGAGCCGGTGGAAGAGACCAAAGAGCCCATGCAGCCGAAGACTGAGAGAGCGGATGCACCCGAAGAGCCCACACAGCCGGAGCCGGTGAAAGAGACCCAAGAACCCGTACAGCCGGAGCCTGAGAAGGCGGATGTACCCGAGGAGCCCGCACAGCCGGAGCCTGAGACGGTGGACGAGCCTGCACAACCCGTGAAGAAGCCTTCAAGGAAAAAGAGCAACACGAGAAAGAAGAGTGTTGCAAAGACAGATGATAAGACCGCGGAAAAGAAAGCTGCAGAGAAGAAGCCTACTGAGAAGAAACCCGCAGAGAAGAAACCTGCAGAAAAGAAGCCTGCGGAGGAACCGGATGAACTGACTTTAGCCGTAGAAAAAGTCCTTACAGATCAGACCATCGTCCCGCAGGTGGTAAAATTCATCCGCCAGTACAAGACCAAGCAGGGTATCAACAATGCCCTGAATAAGGAGTTCAAGGACAGCAAGCGCACCAGTGAGATTTATTCTGCCATCAAACCCCTGATTGCCGACAAAAAGGGAAAATGATAAAAAAGATCAAGAAAATGTGAAAAGAAAGTTATTGACAATATAAAAGCAGAGTGGTATTGTTGCTATCGAACAGAAAGTGAAATTCGATGAACAGAACAAGATCTGCATACGGAAGCATTTCAGAGAGCCGCCGGCTGGTGTGAGAC
>ERZ780195.800-NODE-800-length-29516-cov-5.788636_pt1 | contig 29516 bp, 20 predicted proteins | sample MGYA00511017_ERZ780195 | MGnify/ENA primary metagenome ERZ780195 (study PRJEB29588, sample SAMEA2159974) | human gut metagenome | biome: human gut; feature: human-associated habitat; material: faeces | place: Denmark | collected 2008/2010 ...
GATTGCGGCAGCTTTAAAAATTGTACAGAAACGTAAATTGTTTGTTTCTTGTGGTAGTGATTATCATGGTCCGACTAAGCCAAAATATCATATGGGTGTTTCAAATTGCCCAGAAAAGGCATTGGCACTTGTAAGAATTTTGACAAAAGCTGCAAAATAAATTTGCTCAAAATATGTTTTATAGCGTATAATAAAGCAGTCAATAAGCAAAGAAAAGAAGAGTATTTATATTGCATACTATAGAGAGCAGATGTTTGGTGAAAATCTGTGTATAAGATATAGAGAATATGGTCTTGGAGCTTCTTTATCGATATGTAGATAAAGACGTATGCTGGCGTTAACAGCTTGAGGTGTGCAAACACAAACTAAGGTGGTACCACGAAGCTTTCGTCCTTGGATGAAGGCTTTTTTTATTTGTAAAATAGGAGGAAATAGAAATGACACAAAAGAAAGAACCGTTTTATTTAACAACTGCCATTGCGTATACATCAGGTAGACCTCATATTGGAAATACATATGAAATTATCTTATCGGATGCGATTGCTCGTTTTAAAAGAGCACAAGGATATGATGTATTTTTCCAAACAGGTACAGATGAGCATGGTGTAAAAATTGAGGAAAAGGCAAAAGCTGCAGGAGTTACTCCACAAGAATTTGTCGATGGTGTAGCTGCTCAAATCAAATCCAACTGGGATTTAATGAATACAAGCTATGATTATTTTGTACGTACTACAGATGATTATCATGAAAAACAGGTTCAGAAGATTTTTAAGAAGCTTTATGACCAGGGTGATATTTATAAGGGTTCATATGAAGGAATGTATTGTACACCATGTGAGTCATTCTGGACAGAGTCACAGCTTGTAGATGGTAAATGTCCTGACTGTGGACGTGAAGTTAAGCCGGCTAAGGAGGAGGCATATTTCTTCAGGATGAGCAAGTATGCGGACAGACTTATCGAGCATATTAATACACATCCTGAATTTATTCAGCCTGTTTCAAGAAAGAATGAGATGATGAACAATTTCCTTCTTCCTGGACTTCAGGATTTATGTGTATCAAGAACATCTTTCAAATGGGGTATACCGGTTGACTTTGATGACAAGCATGTAGTTTATGTATGGCTTGATGCCCTTACTAACTATATTACAGGTATCGGATATGATGCTGATGGCAATTCTTCAGAGCAGTACAAGAAGTTCTGGCCAGCAGACCTTCACCTTATCGGTAAGGATATCATCAGATTCCATACAATTTACTGGCCAATATTCCTTATGGCACTTGGTGAGCCACTTCCTAAGCAGGTATTTGGACATCCTTGGTTATTACAGAATGATGGTAAGATGAGTAAGTCTAAGGGAAATGTTATCTATGCAGATGACCTTGTAGACCTCTTCGGCGTTGACGCTGTACGTTACTTTGTTCTTCACGAGATGCCATTTGAGAATGATGGTGTTATTTCATGGGAGCTTATGGTTGAGCGTATGAACTCAGACCTTGCCAACACACTTGGTAACCTTGTAAACAGAACAATTGCAATGTCTAACAAGTACTTTGGTGGAGTTGTTAATAAGACTGGCGTAGAGGATGCTGCAATTGACGGTGACCTTAAGGCTGTTATAACAGCAACAAGAGATAAGGTTCAGGCAAAGATGGCTACACTTCATGTAGCAGATGCTATCACAGAAGTATTCACGCTCTTTAAGAGATGTAATAAATATATTGACGAGACAATGCCTTGGGCTCTTGCAAAGGATGAGGCACAGCAGGACAGATTAGCAGAAGTGCTCTATAACCTTGTTGAGAGTATTACAATCGGTGCTAATCTTCTTAAGTCTTTCATGCCAGAGACTACAGATAAGATTCTTGCACAGCTTTACCCAGCTAATCCAGAGGCAGGAGTAAGAGATTTTGATGACCTTGCTACATTTGGCTTAAGAGAAACAGGACTTAAGGTTACTGAGACTCCAGAGATTCTTTTCGCAAGACTTGACTTTGAGAAGGACCTTAAGGAAAAGGTTGAAGCTATTCAGGAAGCACAGAAGAAGGCTAATGGAGTTACAGAATATCCACAGGTTGAAGTTAAGCCTGAGATTACATTTGATGATTTTGAAAAGGTTCAGTTCAGAGTTGCCAAGGTTCTTACATGTGAAGCTGTTAAGAAGACAAAGCTTCTTAAGTTCGAGCTTCAGATTGGTGATGAGAAGAGAACTATCGTATCAGGTATCCAGAAGTACTATAAGCCAGAGGAGCTTATTGGTAAGAAGTTAGTTGTATGTACTAACTTAAAGCCAAGAAAGATCTGTGGTATTGAGTCACAGGGAATGATTATCTCAGCATGGGATGATAAGGATAACTTATCAGTTCTTACACTTGAGAAGGATATTATTGAAGGCGCAGAGATTGGCTGATAGATATGAAGATATTTGAAACTCATGCTCATTATGATGATGAAAGATTTGATGAGGACAGAGATGAACTTATAAGCAGCATGCTTAGTGATACAGGGGAGCTTGATTACATTGTTAATGTAGGTGCAAGCCGTCAGGGCTGTGAGGCTTCCCTTGCACTTGCTGCACAGTATGAAAAGGTATACGCAGCGATTGGTTTCCACCCGGAGGATATTGTAAGATTGAAAGAATCGGACATTGAATGGCTGGAAAATATGCTTGGTGAATCTAAGGCAAGAAAGATTGTTGCGCTTGGAGAAATCGGACTTGATTACTACTATGTGTCAGATGATGCAGATGTTGCGGCGGCTGAAAAGAAGCAGCAACGAGAATGGTTTGCAGCACAGATGGATGTTGCGTACCGCACACACATGCCGGTAATGATTCATTCAAGAGATGCATGTCAGGATACAATTGACATATTAAAGAGTAATCACGGACAGGATACAGGTGGAATAATCCACTGTTATTCATACAGCAGGGAAGCAGCAAGAGATTTTCTTAACATGGGCTTTTCTATAGGAATCGGCGGCGTTCTTACATTTAAGAATGCCAGGAAGCTTGTGGAAGCAACCGCGTATATACCGATGGATAGAATTGTTCTGGAGACAGACAGTCCATATATGGCACCTGAGCCTAACCGAGGTAAAAGAAACGACAGCCGCAATATAAAATATGTTGCAGAAAAGCTGGCGCAGATTAAAGGGCTTGATGCGCAGGAGGTTATTGATGTTACTAACCAGAATGCGAGAAGGCTGCTTTTTGGGGAGTAAGGTTTCGAGGACTTTGCCGGCAGGACAGCCCTTTTATTGTGTAAACTGGGTGAAAACCTATAAATTATAATAAAACGGCTATTTAGTAGGTCTTTTAACGTGGTTTTTATTGATAAAGCCATGAAAACACCTACTAAATAGTCGTTTTTTGTTGTTGTATAGGTCTTTAGTCTGGAAATAACCTGTTTTACGTGAATTTTGCTGTAAAAATACCTACTAAAGCAGCGAAAATGCGACTACTTATAGGTATCACGTTATTTTGCATGAATAATTACCCCAAACATCCGGTTGGAAAAGCATTGGGGAGGTAAAACGTCCGGTTAGCAAAACAGTGGATTGGCAAAACGTACAGTTGACAAAACATCTGGTTATCAGATTCTTTATACCAGCAGATTGCTTAATTGTGCAAACTGCTCAAGTGTAAGGGCTTCGCCGCGGATGGTAAGCGGAAGTCCCATAGTTTCTAATGCGTTGGTAAGAGCTTCTTTCGTGATGCCGATGCCGGAATTGCCTACACTGTTAAGCATAGTCTTGCGACGCTGGTTAAATGATGCTCTTATTATCTTGAACATAAGATGCTCATTCTTAACATCAACAGGTGGAGTCTTGAAGCGCTCAAGACGGATAACCGCTGAATCAACATTAGGACGAGGCATAAAGCAGCTTGCAGGTACATTAAGCACAACCTTAGGCCTGGCATAGAACTGTACAGCAAGTGAAAGAGCGCCATAATCTTTAGTTCCAGGTCCGCACTGCATGCGGTCAGCTACCTCTTTCTGAACCATGATAGTTATACTGTCTAATGGTACATGGCTCTCAAAAAGTCCCATAATAATAGGTGTTGTTATATAGTATGGAAGGTTGGCAACAACCTTGATTGGTCTGCCTTCATTCTTCTCATCTGCAAGCTTCTTGATATCAAGCTTTAAGATATCTTCATTGATTACTGTTACATTGTCATAATAAGAAAGAGTATCTTCTGTAAGAATAGGGATAAGCTTCTTATCAATCTCAACGGCAACAACTTCTCTGGCATTCTCACACAGAATCTGTGTCATTGTTCCAATTCCAGGGCCGACTTCAACAACGAAATCGTCTTTCGTAACGCCTGCTTCACGGACGATTTTCTCAACAACATTTTCATCTATAAGAAAGTTCTGGCCGAACTTTTTCTTGAAATCAAAACCATATCTGTTAAGCACGGCAATCGTGTTAGTTGGGTTGCCGAGGTGCATAACATTATTATATTTATTATCGCTCATATTGCCTCCAATCTATAAGAATAATGTTATGAAACTTAATAAAAAATGTCAAGCTGCAATAAAAATGTAGTGCAAAAGTAGCTTTTGTATGATACTATAGTACTACTTACAATCGAGAACATATTATCAGGAGATATCATGAGCATTAATAAAAAAGAATTTAATCTGGAACAGGTTGTTAAACTATGCGTGGTTGTTAACATATCGTTGTTTTTATTTGTTGCATTTATGCTGATATTGTTTGTATATTTTAATATAACACCAATGATTTATTACAGTGTAATAGCAATGATTGGTTATGTGTTATATTTTATGCTGTTAAAAAGGCAGAAAGTGTGTGCATATATGTGGTGTGTGTATGCAACAATTATAATTTATATGGCTATTGCAACAATATGTCTTGGGTATAAATGTGGATTTAATCTTTATAGCATGTCATTAATACCTATAATATTTTATTCACAATACATATCAACCAAGACTGATACAAAAGACCCGAATCCACTGGCTGTGTCGATAGCAATAGTTGCTGTAAGTATAATATCATCAGCAATAGCTATAATTAACGGACCATTGTATGAAATTAATAAAACAATTATATCTGTGATGCTTGCATGTAATGCAATAAGTGTATCAGCATTTTTAATATATTATACTAAGGTGATAGTCGATCTTGTTATTGAGTCTGAGAAGAAGCTTAATTCAATTGCCAACATTGATCTTCTGACAGACCTTTACAGCAGAAGATATATGATTAATTATCTTGAAGAATATGATGCGGACGATGAAGGCTGGCTTGCAATGGCAGATGTAGATGATTTCAAGAAAATAAATGATACATATGGACATAATTGTGGTGATTATGTGTTGAATTTCATTGCACAGAAGATGAAAAATATATGCAGTAACTGTGTGATTTCAAGGTGGGGCGGAGAAGAATTTCTTATACATAATGGAACCCACGACAGCACACATGAAGTATTAGAAAAATTGAGGAGAGAAATAGAAAACTCTGAATGTATTTATAAACAGCAGAAGATAAATATATCACTAACAATAGGAGTGGCGCAGAGAAATGCCGATGGTGATATAGAAGAATGGATAAAGCGCGCAGATGACAGGCTTTATTACGGAAAAAATAACGGAAAGAATATGGTGGTAGATTAAGATAAAACCTCCCTGATGGAATATTTTCTTAATGCATGGCATAAGGTGCATAAGAGAGTTAATCATCAGGGAGGTTTATTGTGGATTATCAGCGTCTTGTTTCATACATATATTCATATCCGGAGGGAGTAAAGGGCAGAAATGCAGGCTTTGCAAAGGCATTAGTTCATCAGGGGCAGTTCAAGTTAAGCATCAGTTTAAGAGGCGTTAAAACAGACAGTCCGGAAATGTTTGGAATATATATGATGGTTACTGACAGCGGCTACAGGCTTATAAAGTTAGGGGAATGTCTTGTAAAAATGGGACAGATGGAATACAGTGGTGTATTTAACCCTGATAATATCAATGAAACCGGTTATGGATTTAAGGATATATGCGGGCTTGCGGTTGCAAGGGAGGATGCAAGATATGACTGTATGATGTCTATGTGGAAGGATGAGGACGTAACACCTGACATGCTTGTGTTCTCAGGAATGGATGCAAAGAAGCAGGTTGAAGCCGGAATTGTTATAAAAGAGCGCATGCGGCAGAGTGATGAGGAAGAGAAACGACAGGAGACAGCAGAGTCTTCGGTGGTCAGACAAGAGATGGCTGGATACAATGCAGCAATGAAGGAACGGGGACAGTCAGAATCAGGCGGACAACAGCCGGTTCAGTCAGAATCTGCAATGTTGGCGGGAAAATCAGAAATGGTCCAGACGAAACAGATTGTGGTGGAAGAACAGCAGATAGTTCAGACAAAACAGGCAGAGGTGGCTGCCGAAAGTGTAACCATGCCGGAGAATATAAAAGCTGATGGAGCAGCAGCTAAAATACCTGCGGAAACACAACATTTGCAGCAAAAAGCACACAGAGCCAATGCAACGCAGACGGATCCTTTTGAAAAGCTTTTTGTGCGGGCTGATTATATAGATGCATTTGACGATGATTACTTCTATGATTGTATAGAAGTGTCGCCAGAGAAGTTAAAGTGTCTTAACCAGAATGAAATTGATATCGCGGGAAACAGCTTCCTGCTGCATGGTTATTATAATTTCAGGCACATACTTTTTGGAAGAGTGCGCGATAACCTTGATAATACTAAATATTTCATTGGCGTTCCGGGAATGTACTGCAACCGTGAACGTTACATGGCTTCAATGTTTGGCTTTAATAATTTTAAGAAGAGCCACAGGAGTGACTATGCCAATCCATATTTTGGATACTGGTATCAGGAAATATAGACGAATCTTAAATGATCCTGCCATGAGCCGTTAAGCTTTACATAGGAGTAGGCGGTTCCTTCAGATATAAAGCCGAGAGATTTAACAAGATTGACAGAGGAGATGTTGTCAGGGTGAATGTAAGCTTCAATCCTGTGCATCTCCTTTTCGTGTGTAAGAATCTCAAGCATATGTTTAACCATAAGGCTTCCAAGTCCTAGCTTGCGGTAGTTCTTATCAATTTTATATCCTATACGGCATGAACGGTTAATGCTTGTAACACCAAAAAAAGATACAGAGCCGAGAATTTCACCAGGCATATCGTCAGAAAAAAGAAAGAATCTGCCGAATTCACCTTTTAGTAAAGCAGCATATTCAGCCTTAAGTGTGGCTGCAATATATTCCGTTGTATAGAAATTATCAGGCTTGGCAGCTTCGTATCTGTCGAATTCTTCACGGTTACGGCTGTAGAATTCAAGTACTTTTCCTGCAAATGTTTCATCAAGTACTTTAAGCTTCATGCCTTCAAAGGCGTATTCAAATTTCATAATTATTCTCCATCAGTAGTGGCAGTGGTATTCTTTTTCTTGTTTTTACGCAGTTCCTTGAAAAATGTTGTGAGCATTTCTGAACATTCTTCTTCACATACACCTTTAGTGATCTCGCATTGGTGATTGAATGTGGGAATCTGTAAGATATTAAGTATAGAACCGGCACATCCTGCTTTGGGGTTCATTGAACCGATTACAACGCGCGGAATCCTTGCCTGAACAATAGCACCTGCACACATCTGACATGGTTCAAGCGTAACATATAAAGTGCAGTTCTCAAGCCGCCAGTCGTTCATGTAGCGGCTGGCTTTCTTAATTGCAGTAATCTCGGCATGGCCGAGAGAGGTTTTATCAGTGTTACGGCGGTTGTAGCCTCTTCCTATAACCTTTCCTTCATACACAATCACACAGCCGATAGGCACTTCATTGAGTTTATAAGCCTTCTTAGCCTGTGTGATTGCCTGTTTCATATATCTGTAATCATCTTTTTCAAAAACCACCTGAGTATTCTCCACTAGATTATCCTCCACAAAATATTATAAAAATTTTAACTTTTTTGTGAAAATGCGTCAACTTATCAGGGACATTTTTCGTATTAATAATAAAAGGAGGGAACGTGTGTAGAATTATGATTGCACTGGCACAGATTAGTAGTATAATGATTATATTAGTAGGCAGTATCGGAGCTATCAAAAGTCTTATACTTCATGCATCGGTAGGACAATTCATGATTGTGCGTTATGTGTCAGAGTTAGTGGCTGAGCTTATTATTATGCTGGTTATGATGAAGGTTGGAAAATCATTAGGAAAGAGAAGGTATAGGGTATGAAATTAGAGGTGAGAAATTTAAAGAAAACTTATGGTACAGTTCAGGCACTGAAGGGGATTAATTATACATTTACACCGGGAGTATATGGTATTCTTGGTGCTAATGGAGCAGGAAAGAGTACGATGATTAATCTTATCACTGATAATGTATCAAGAGACAAGATGAATGGCGGAAGTATTCTTTTTGGAGAGGACAGTGCCGAGGAAGATATATTAAAGCTTGGCAAACAGTTCAGGGGTCTGGTTGGATACATGCCGCAGCAGCAGGGATTTTATGAGGATTTTTCGCCTAAAGCATTTCTTAAATATATGGCAGAGATTAAGGGGGTTAAGAAGATTAAGACTACTGATGACAATGGCAATGAGGTTGTCAAGACAGTCAACCAGCAGATTGACGAGCTGTTAGAGGTAGTTAATCTTACTAAGGTTGCATATAAGAAGATTGGAGGATTTTCAGGAGGAATGAAGCAGAGAGTGCTGCTTGCGCAGGCACTTCTTGGTAATCCTAAGATTCTTATACTTGATGAGCCGACAGCAGGACTTGACCCTAAAGAGAGAATTTCAATCAGAAACTATATTGCAGAGTTGTCTAAGGACAAGATAATTCTTTTTGCAACTCATGTTGTAAGTGATATTGAATGTATTGCTGATAAAGTACTTCTTCTAAAGAGCGGAGAGATAATTGCGACAGGAACACCTGTTGAACTTATTGAAAGCATGGCTGGAAAAGTCGGTGAGATAACATGCACGCTTGACGAGGTCGGCGAGCTGCAGAAGGAATACAAGATTGGCAATATCAGACAGAGAAAGAACGGTCTTGCGTTAAGAGTTGTAGGTGATGAGCTGCCAGAAGAAGCAGTAAAAGTTGGAGATAATATTGACCTTGAGGATGTATATCTGTATTATTTTGAGTAGATTATCAGATTATGAGATAATCGGAATATTGGAATATCAGATTATGAGATAGTCGGAATAACGGAATATCAGATTGTCAGGGAGAAATATCATGGAACTTATTAAAGGAAGACCTGCCGATGAAACAGGAAGATTAGAAAAAGAAATCAGAGTATATGATTTGTTGGACAAGCTTGGAATGGAATATTACAGAACAGACCATGAGCCTGCTACAACAATGGAAGTGTGTAATGACATAGATAAGATTCTGGACACACTTATATGTAAGAATCTTTTCTTATGTAACAGACAGAAGACGAATTTTTATATGCTTATGATGCCAGGTGACAAGCCATTTAAGACAAAGGATCTGAGTAAGCAGATTAATTCAGCGAGACTTTCATTTGCAGATGAATCATATATGGAGGAATTCCTTGATATAACACCGGGTTCGGTATCCATAATGGGACTTATGAATGATACGGATAACCATGTGCAGTTACTGATGGATAAGGAAGTGCTTGAGGGAGAAACTCTCGGCTGCCATCCTTGCATCAATACATCAAGCCTTAAGTTAAAGACTAAGGAAGTGATGGAGAAATTCCTTCCGGCTGTTCATCATGAGGCGGTGATAGTTGAGCTTCCTAGGTATGAAGAACAGGAATAATATGTTTGGAGTAATACGTTTAAGGTAATGGTTTAAGGCAGCTTCTGAGTGGATTGCGGAGGCTGTCTTTTTTGTGTGTGGAGATTGTTAATTTCGTGGGGGTTGATGGTTGCAGCGTGTTGAAGAGGGAAAGACCTACGCAAGCCTCACAATATGCAGAATGGGTGGGTTGAAATTATGAGAAAAAGACGTGTTGGGAAGAGAAAAACCCACTAATCAAGCTAATACAGTGGAGGTAGTAGGTCTTTGGAGAGGTAAGAGTATCATTGAATAGAAGAAAGTTTGGAAAAAGACCTACGAAAAGGCAAGAATATAATGATTGAGTAGGTTAGCAAGAGGGGATGACAGTCTCACAGTGCTTGAAAAGACCTGCGCAATAGCGAAGTTGATAGAGGATAGTAGGTTTTGGCAAGTTTCTGGTGATATTCGGGAGTGGTAAGAAGTTGGTTTTGCCGCCTGTTCTGACAAGGATTGCTAAAGCCAGTCCTTAGGAAATGATTCTTAGGGACTGGCTTATTTAGCTGTCTTATTTTGTCAACGCTTCACACCTTGACAACAAGCATATATAACAAGTATAATTAAAATACCGTGCAGCCGGGGTAGTAGCGGCACCTTGAACCTGCAATCCGCTATAGCAGGGGTGATGTTCGGCAGAGGGCTGATATTTATGGAGCAGCCCGGTGTAAGTGGTGTTGACATTTGGGTCTTTCACGACGGAAATCCACGAACCATGTCAGGTCAGGAATGAAGCAGCATTAAGTGGGACCTTCCGGGTGTTGAAAGGGTGCCTGGATCGAGCTAACTGCATCGGTAACGTCTGTGGATATCAGTTCGAAGCCGGACGCACGGCTTTTGTTATTAAAATGTTACTCGTCGCAGCTAATTTAGGAATGTCAGGCAGATTCGTCATGCTTGCATGTAAGAAACTGTATGATATTCCTAAATTATCCTGCGAAGCAGGAACTTAACCGACATAAGTAAAACATAAGCTGCGAAGCAGCGGCAGACGCCGGAGGCGGATGGTTTTACGCATGAGGTTAAGGGCTGCGAAAGTAAAGACAGCGCAGAGGGAGGTAACCATGTCATATCAGGCTTTATACAGAAAATGGCGTCCGGACAATTTTAATGATGTCAAAGGACAGGATACAATAGTAACAACTCTGCGAAATCAGATTAATGCAGACAGAATAGGCCATGCATATCTGTTCTGCGGAACAAGAGGAACTGGTAAGACATCAGTTGCCAAGATATTTGCGAAGGCAGTTAATTGTGAGCATCCGGTTGATGGCAACCCTTGTGGGGAGTGTCCGACATGCAAGGCGATTGCGGCTGGAACAAGCATGAATGTAATAGAGATAGATGCGGCATCTAACAATGGTGTCGATAATATAAGACAGATAAGAGAAGAAGTACAGTACTCACCGACAGAAGGAAGATTCAAAGTCTATATAATTGATGAGGTTCATATGCTTTCTATAGGAGCGTTCAATGCACTGTTAAAGACATTGGAAGAACCTCCTGCATATGTAATATTTATACTGGCTACTACAGAAGTGGCGAAGATTCCTATTACAATCCTTTCAAGATGTCAGAGATATGACTTCCACAGGATAACAATAGAGACAATTGCAGGCAGGCTGTCAGAACTTATGAAGGCGGAGGGGCTGAATGTAGAGGATAAGGCAATAAAATATGTTGCCAAAGCTGCAGATGGTTCTATGCGAGATGCGTTAAGTCTGCTAGACCAGTGTCTGGCATTCTATCTGGGAAAAGACCTTAAGTATGAAAATGTATTAGATGTACTTGGGGCAGTTGACACGGCGGTATTTAGTAAAATGCTTTCAACAATTCTGTCAGGAGATGTTGCCGTGTGCATGTCACTTATGGAAGATTTGATAATGCAGGGAAGAGACCTTTCACAGTTTGTTACAGATTTTATATGGTATCTTAGAAATCTGCTTCTTATTAAGACAACTAAAGATGCAGAAAGAATTGAAGATGTAATAGAAGTATCGGCAGATAATCTTGAAGACCTGAAGAAGGATGCACAGAATGTTGATATAGATACACTTATGTACTATATAAGAGTGTTGTCAGAATTATCGAATGACCTGAAGTTTTCTACACAGAAGAGAGTTAAAACAGAGATAACATTTATAAAGCTGATGCGCCCGGCAATGGATAACAGTCAGGATATCGGCGATGTTGTAAGCCGTGTGACAATGCTTGAAGGGCAGTTACAGAAAGTACTTGATGATATTAAAAGCGGCAGACTTGTAAATGCAGGTGCTGCGGGAGGCCAAGCAGCAGTACAGCAACAGACACCAAAGAAGCCTGTAGTTAAGCGTGTATATGACGCTGTTCCGGAAGATGTTAAGGCAATTGCGGCAGGCTGGAAGGATATCATTGCAACGATAGATGATCCGGTTAATCAGACATTTTTACAGGCTGCACATGTTACATTAGCAGAAGATGGAATTAGTCTTGAAATTATGGTAGAATCACTTAGTGCCTATAATTCACTCAGCAGACAGGAAGTTATGGAGAGCATAGAGAATGTAATTGAGGAGAGAACAGGAGTAAGGGTTTCAATTAAAGTGACTAAGCTTAACGATGATGAGGATTTCCACAGCAGATTCGTGGATCTTAAGGAACTCGTAGGCATAGATATAGAAGTAGATGATAAGGAGGAACTTATATAATGGCTAAAAGAGGTGGTTTTCCAGGAGGAATGCCTGGTAATATGAATAATCTGATGAAGCAGGCACAGAGAATGCAGCGTCAGATGGAGGAGCAGCAGGCAGAGCTTGAGAATAAGGAATTCAGTGCGACAGCAGGCGGCGGAGTAGTTGAGGTAACTGTTACAGGTAAGAGAGAAGTATCTAAGGTTAAGATTGACCCTGAAGCAGTTGATCCAGATGATGTAGAGATGCTTGAGGATTTAATCGTAGCAGCTACTAATGAAGCTTTAAGAAAATGCGAAGAAGAGTCACAGGCACAGATGGCTAAGATTACTGGAGGACTTGGAGGATTAGGCGGAGGCTTATTCTAATGGACATCTACAGTGGTCATATTAACAGATTAATTGAAGAATTGTCGAGATTACCAGGGGTTGGGGCGAAGAGCGCCCAGCGCCTGGCATTTCACATTATAAACATGCCTGAGTCTGAGGTTAAGAGCCTTGCAGACACAATGATTGATGCAAAGCAGCATATTCACTACTGTAAGGAGTGTTTTACACTTACAGATGAAGAACTGTGTCCGATATGCCGCGACCAGAAAAGAGACCATAAGACAATTATGGTAGTTGAACATACAAGAGATATGGCGGCATATGAAAAGACAGGAAAGTACGAGGGCGTATATCATGTTCTTCATGGAGCAATAAGCCCGATGCTTGGAATCGGACCGGCTGATATCAGGTTAAAGGAGCTTATGGTAAGGCTTCAGGGAGATGTTGACGAGGTTATTATCGCAACTAATTCCAATCTGGAGGGTGAGACAACAGCAATGTACATAAGCAAAATGATAAAGCCAACAGGAATTAAGGTGACAAGAATTGCAAGCGGAGTTCCTGTCGGCGGCGATCTTGAATATATCGATGAGGTTACACTTTTAAGAGCATTAGACGGAAGAACCGAGCTTTAAATTTGGTGAAGAACCAAGCTTTAAGCTTAATGCCCTGGCGCACCGGGCGTTAAGACAATATGTGTAAAATGCGTGCGCAGAAATGAAGAATACTATGGCAGAGAATATGACAGGTGATATCATATCGGATCACCGTGAACGAATGCTTAATCTGAAGAAATATTATCCTTTCTTCAGACTGATAGACACATCATTTTCTAATTTCAAGGATGGCAAATACGAAATCCTTGATATGGGCTATATAGTTATGGCGGTTCTCCGTTTCTTTATAGAGGAGAATAATTTTAAGGAAAAGGATGTTACATATCCCGAATATCTCGATTTCTTAAGGCTGATACTTAAGAGAGATTTCGGGCTTGATTTGAATGAACAGGACAGCAAGGAGATTGCTGATTATATATTTGACAAGATAAAGAATGATGGCAGGCCATTTGAATTCTCGTATTTTGACCCGGTGGACAGGAAAAAGAGAGTATCAAGAATGAAGATAATCGAGAGTTCGATAAGAGACAATACCGTGTGGTATTCGATAAGCCCTGATGCTATTGAATTCTATCTTGATACCAAGGAAATCAAGGACGAGAGCAGGATAAGCGTATCCCAGCTTCTTCTTGAAAAAATGATTAATTCACAGAACTTCCGTGGCGGAGTTGAAGTAGTTGAAAGAATCAACGAAGAGGTCAACCGTCTTAAGTTAAAGAAGAATGAAGTGCTGACAATTCTGTCGGGCGATGTATTTGCAGGAATAGAGGCTTATGAGGAATTCGTCAAGACAGGAATGAAATGGTTTGATGATGAAGAAAAGCTTTTTAAGAAGAACCGTGACCTTATTGCAAAATCAATCGAGAAGCTTAATGCATCGGGCAGCACAGGCGAAGGCTATTACAGGACGATGAACGAAATATATAGTCTTGAGACTCAGCTTAAGCAGGCAATGAACAGGCACAGCGAGCTGTTAAAGGATTGTACAGAAATGCAGAAGATGACCGATGACGCAGTAAGACGCGCCAAGCTTGGCAGATTAAGAAGCCATATGGATTTCACATCGGCACTTTCAGATATGATTAAGAGGGACAATGCAGATATATTAGTCACAATGTTAAGTCCGCTTCTAAAGCCGAACATAAGAAAGACATTTGACCTGATAAGCATTGATGATGCGCTTATGGTGAAGCCTCCAAGATATGAGGAGAAGGAACTTATAAGCAATGAAAGACCGGAAGATATCGAATTCGCAGATGAGATTGAAGAAAAGAGAATTAAGGATAATTACGTATTCCTTATGAAAAATCTCATTGTGTGTTTGAAAAAATCGGACATTATAACACTCGGTCAGTTTGCAGATGCAATGAAGAGGGCGTATGGTGAGCAGATTCTAAGAAATGCAGATTTCTTCTCTTTCTTTGTTAATCTGTGCCAGAAGGATGAGTACCAGCTTGGCGGTAATGCGGGAGAAGATACATTTCTTGATGCATACTTAGGGGAAGGCTTTAAAGATACGGAAAGCTTTACATTTGCAATAAGAAAAGGGCTTGGCGGGCAGGTTATATTGTCGGATAACTGTATGATGGCAGATGTTGAATTGGTACGAAAGGAAGCACATGGAGAATAGAAATCTAGATAAGGCGCTGGACATAGTTTCCAAGCTTATCACAGGGGAAAATGTGTCTGAGAGGGGCGAGAATGCAGCTCTTTATCAGGAATACAATAATAATGCAGAAGTGTATGACATCGTTCATATGTCACTTAAGAAACTTAATCTTAACATATATGAATATAACAATGGTCTGTATGTGAGTGCAGGTGATAATAACAGGGTGTTTGGATATTCCAACGAGGAATTAAGAAATGTACTTGGATTAAGAGTTAATAAAGAATTATATCTTGCGTATTTCATAATTTACAACATAATAACAGAGTTTTATTCAGATACAATGAGTTCAACTTATGCTGAGTTCATAAGACTTGAGGACATCATTAAAAATGTTGATAAGACAACAGGTGGTATTGTCGATAAGAGCGCAGGGCTTGTGCTTGATGAGGTTGAGGAGAACAGCTTTAAGCAGATAGCACTTACATGGGACGAGCTTCCGGTGACAACAGTAGAGGATCAGACAGGAGCGAGAGCAGCAAGAAATTCAAAGTCGGGTATGGTAAAGCTTGTGCTTAATTTCTGCGTTGCGCAGGAACTTTTAGTTGAGAGTCAGGACAGATATTATCCGACAGACAGATTCAGAAGTCTTATAGAGAATTATTTTGATGATTACAGAGGACGATTTGCCGAACTTATGAATGGAGGACGCGATGCCACAGATTAACAGAATCAGAGTTAATAATGTTAAATATAATTTCGGTACACAGGTGTACGACGATTTCGTGATGCGCTTCAACTGCCAGAATACTATATATGACCTTGCCAATGGCGGTGGTAAGAGTCTGCTTATGCTGCTTCTTATGCAGAATATGCTTCCTAACTGCACACTTGATGACAAGCAGCCTATTGAGAAGCTTTTCAGACAGGGAAGCGGTAATACATGTATTCATTCTTTGGTTGAGTGGAAGTTAGATCCATGTTATCAGAAGGATGGTTTCAGGTTCATGACAACTGGTTTCTGTGCAAGAAAGGGAAGAGGCACAGACGATGAGAATCAGGATGGACAGGAACAGACAGCTGCACCGACAGCAAGTGTTGAATACTTTAATTACTGCATATTCTACAGGGAGTTTGGCGATAACGATATTAAGAATCTTCCACTTGTAAGTAATGGAGAGAGAATTACATATAACGGACTTAAGGCTTATCTTCGTGACCTTGAGAAGGGCGGGTACAAATATGTTGTTAAGATATTTGACAGAAAAGGTGATTACCAGAGCTTCATAAGCAACTACGGAATATATGAGAGTGCATGGGAAATTGTGCGTGGAATTAACAAGACAGAGGGACATGTAAGAACATATTTCGAGTCAAATTATAAGACAAGCCGTAAGGTTGTTGAGGATCTGCTTATAGAGGAGATTATCCAGAAATCCTTCAATAACAAGTTGTCAGTTGATAATGATGAGGGCATGATGGCTCAGACTCTTATGGATATTAAGGACAAGTTAGTGGAGCTTTCAAAGAAACACTCACAGCTTGGAGCATATGACAGCCAGATTGCAGCTATCGACAGTTTTAAAGAATATCTGTCGACATATGAAGCATTTTACAACAGAAAAGAAGAAATAGAGAAGCAGCTATATGACCTGCTTCTTGTTGCTATGCGGGAAAGTGATAAGAAGGATAAGGAACTTAAGAGTCAGGATGACCTTATCACTAAGATGTATGATGAGCTTGCACACGAGAAGGAAGCTATAGCAGTTGCAGAGGTTATGTCTGAAAAGAATTCGATGGCAGGAGTTGAGAGCCTTGTTAATGAGACAAGAAAGGCACTTGAACTCAAGAACGCTGCAATTGAAGAGGCAAGAGGAAAGCTTTCTTTGATGGAGTCTGCGGGTGATTATAAAGATTATGCAGAATATGAGAAGTCCTATAAAGGACTTCAGATTGCGATAGATAACAGATTAAGAGAAGATACGGATATAACAGCAGAGTTAAAGATACTTGCTGCAGGTTACAGAAAATTCTATGAGACAGAGACCAGAAGACTTAAGGAAAAGCTTGATATAGCAGCTAACCGTGTTAAGGCTCTGGAAGTCAGATTATCAGAGGCTAAGGATAATCTTAGAAATGCTGACAAAGAGGCGGCAGGTCTTGGCAGTCTTTCGGATAATCTTGAGAATGAGATACAGGAATTACAGACACAGCTTGGAGTAGCTTTATCAGAGGCAGGAATTGTCGTATGTGAAAATGCGTCTGAAGAATATGATAAGTCATTCAGGGATAAAGAACTGTTAAAGAATGAAGAGACAAGAATGTCCGAAAAATTCAATGATGTGCAGCAGCAGTTAATGTCACTTAATGAGACAATATCTGCCAATAAAGCACTTATTGATATATTCACAGAGCAGTCAGAAAAGCTAGAAAAGGCTGATGAAGCTGGTAATGCAGATGCTGAGCGTATGGGCAAAATCCGTGAAATATATAGTGCAGATAATGACGAGGCAATGCTTTCGGTTATTCTTGAGACTTACCAGAAGATGCGCAGTGAATTTACAGAAGAGTGTAAGGCAGCACAGGAACTTGAGAACTTTATTGACAATGCAAGAAAGGGAACATATATCTGTAAGAGTCCTGAGAGAGACAGGCTTAAGGAATACCTTGAGAGCCAGTACGGTTCAGATGTTGTTGAGGGACATGAGTGGTTTGCAGCCCTGAATGCAGGACAGAAAAGAGATGTGTTAAAGAGAACACCTTTCATTGAGTACGCATTTATAATAAAGAACGATTTCGAGAGAATCAAAGCAGATGAGATGCTTAAGGATTTTGGCAAGGGTGCGGCTGCTTATCCTGTTATAAGCGAGCAGGTGCTTATTGATACTAAGTTAGAGATTAACAAAGACCTGATTGTATTCGCATTAAAGGATATGTCGTTCCTGCGTGATGAGGCAAAGCTTGAGACACAGATTAAGCTTGCACAGGAGGAGCTTGAGTCGCATAAGGCGCAGGCAGGAAAGCTGGCCGACAGAATGGAGCTTGTGTGGAATGATTATACATTTGCACTTGTATATAATGCTGCGTCTGGAAAGGTGGATGCGTCCGAGGCAGAAGCAATCAGATTAAAGATTGCTGACAGCGAGGCTGCAATTATTGAGGCTGAGAAGAAGAGAAGTGTGTTAAATGAGGTTAAAGAGCAGCTTTCAAGGAACCTCGCACAGACAAGAGATGATATAGAAGAGAAGGAAACAGCATGCAGCCTGCTCTCGCGTATTATGGAGATGAATACTTCTATAGATAAAAAGTATGAGCGCTTAAAGGGACTGAAGGCTGATGTGGACAGTGCAAGAAACCGCATATATGAGTGCGAGGAGGCAGCAGCTTCTGCTAATTCTGAGTATGATACCGCGAGAGATTTCGAGGACAGTACAAGAAAGGCATATGATGAAATCATTAAGTCATGGGAGGAGCAGTACGCACCTTATTATGATGAAAATGTTTCAATAGAAATCGATGACGATACATACCGTCTTGATAAGGATGAAATAGAGAGCAGATTCACCGGATTAAAGACAGCACTTTCACAGAAGAACAGTGACTTTGCAGATAAGCAGGCGCTGATGAACCATCTGTCTGCATCTATGAACAAATGTCGTGATGCAATAGAGTACAGAGGTTATACATTTGACGATATTAAGGCAAAGTATGAAGTCGGTGAGATTATGGCAGCAGGTTCACAGCAGTTAAGGAATGCCAAGGATGCTCTTAATAATCTTGTGAAGAGCAGTGATTCTGTAAGGGAAGAGCTTGAGTCACAGGAAGCACTTCTTAATAGACTTGAGGGAAGTATCGCACATGGTATTAACCAGATTGAGAATAATTATGGAAGCTTTAATGAATTCCCATGCGATGACCCGGATGAATTCATTACACAGCACAAGGTACTTATTAAGAAGTTAGAGGATAACACCAAGGTTCAGGAAAAGACACGCAGACAGATGTCTGATTCATTAAAAGACATTCTTGTATGCAGAAAAGACCTTGAAAGAATCGTGTCTGATGCGGGCATGCATGTTCCAGAAGAATTCCGTCCTGAGGATGCACAAGGAATTACAGCTAATCTTACAGAATATGAGGCTGTTCATAAAGAATATGCTTCAATTACCAGATTAGAGTATAAGAAGGTTGATGAATTTAATAAGAATAAATCTAAGCTTATTGACCTGCTTAACGGATTTAATGCAGTCGAGCTTGCTGATGAAGTAAGGATATCACTTAATGTTCCTGAAAATGTGGCTAAGACAAGAAGTATGATTGAATCGTTAAATGAGACGAACACATTTATACAGTTAGAAAAAGACCGCATTGCCAAGGGTATAGAGGATATGCAGATGATTAAGGATAACTTTGAAAATCGTTGTATCCAGACATGCAGTAATATTAAGACTGAGCTTGACCGTCTGCCACAGTTGTCTAATATCAATCTTGACGGAGAACAGATTGCAATAATCAGTCTGCAGATTCCTTATATAAAGGAAGAATTATATAAGGAAAAGATGTCTGAATATATTGATGAAACTGTATTCATGGCAGAAAGCTTTAAGGAGCCGGCGGAAAGACTCAAATATATAAGAAACAGACTGTCATGGAAGAGACTTTTCTCAGTTATTGTTACAGATATGAACTCAATCAGGATTAATCTGTATAAGAGAGAAAGAATCAAGGACCAGAGCCGTTACTTAAGATATGAGGAAGCGGTTGGTTCAACAGGACAGTCACAGGGTATATATATCCAGTTCCTTATTGCAATTATCAATTACATATCTAATATGAATTCTTCAGGTAATGAAGGTGTTGAGGGTAAGACAATATTCATAGATAACCCATTCGGTGCGGCAAAGGATATATACATATGGGAGCCAATATTCAAGCTGCTTGCAACTAATCATGTCCAGCTTATTGTTCCGGCAAGAGGTGCAACTCCTGCTATTACAGGAAGATTCGATGTTAATTACATACTTGGTCAGAAGCTTGTTGATTCAAGGCAGCAGACTGTGGTTGTTGATTATTACAGCAGCACGAAGGAATCAGAATTGGAATACACGAGAATGGATTACGAACAGGCTACATTTGATTTTTTGTAACATATTTGTAACAATTCTGTGAACTTGGTTTACAATGAACTTAGGCTGTGCTAAACTTTAATGAGTTGTAAAATGCGATAAATAAATTATTCACAACATTCATCAAGTAAGCATTGGAATGAGGAATATATAATCATGAATAAATACGAATTAGGAATTAAGATAGACCAGATTAAGAAGCTGGCAGCGAAAAAGGAATACACGGAAGCGGCAGCCATAGCTAAGGATATTAACTGGACTAAGGTTAAAGACTGGCAGGCACTTGCCACAGCCATTAATGTACAGGAAGCAGTCGGGGACTATGAAGAAGCAAGAGACATGGCAATTCTTGCTTATAACAGAAACCTTGGCGGAAGAAAGCTGGTTTATAAGCTTACTGAATTCTTTATTAAAGTTGGAGATTTTGATAATGCTAACGAGCTTTATGAAGAATACAGCAAATCTTCACAGCATGATGTGAGCAGATTCATCCTGTATTATGACCTTAGAAAGGCACAGAATGCATCAGATAATGAACTTGTAGGAATCTTAGAGGATTACAGGGATCATGAGATTGATGAGAAGTATATGTATGAGCTTGCAAAGCTGTATTATAAGACTGGAAGAAAAGAAGAATGTATTAAGACATGTGATAATATCGTTCTGTGGTTTCAGGATGGTATATACGTTGAGAAAGCAGTACAGTTAAAGGAAAAGCTTGGTGTTGTTCTTACTAAGACACAGAAAGGTATCTTAGAAGATGTAAGAAAAAGAAAGGAAGATATAGAGGCAACTAAGGAAGAGCTTTTTGCAAAGCAGAAGGAACTTGCTAATCTTAAGAGAGATGAAGTTGAAGATGTTTTCCGTGAAGAAGATGAGAAAGAACAGAAATCAACTGGTAAACAGCCAGTGCCAGAGGTAAGTCTGAATGTTCCTGAGTTTGCTAAGGAACAGGAGGAAGGACCTCTTTCAATAGACCTTGTACAGAACGACCAGAATGATGATATCAAAGCATTTTTAATGAAAGCTCTGAATAAGGATGAAGATGCAGATAATACTAAGGACAGCTCTGTTGTTATGTCTAAGATAGAGACTCCTCAGGTGGAGAAGCCAGAGGTTTCTGAGACACTTAGCAAAGATGGAGAGAAGAATTTCTCAAGCGAGATTAATAAGGCAAATGTCTCACTTAAGGAGCTTATTGAGAATGCAAAGCAGAAATTAGCTGATAATTATGAGCAGATCAATAAAGAAGACGAAGCTGAACAGAGAAAAGAAGCTGAGGAAAGAATCAATAAGGAAGCAGAGAATATAGATATTAATGTTCCTGTACCTGAATATAACAATTTATATGATACAAGAAATCTTCAGGAAGAGCTTGCTGCCAAGATGAGTGACTTGTTCGGTGATGAGGAAGAAGATGCTGATGTTAAGACATTTGTACCAGCTTCTAAGAATAAGGAAGAACAGCCTGCAAAGGAGGTTAAGACTCCGGCTCCTGTAACTGAACAGGTTATTAATGATGATGCAGAAGTTCAGGAAGATGATGACCAGATTGAAGGCCAGATGGATATAACAGAGTGGATGCAGTCTGTAAGAGAAGAAAAGTATGGCAAGCAGGATACTAAGGAATTCTCCAAGTCAGAGCTTGAGCGTTATCTTGATGAGAAAGACGAGAAAAGTGCAGCTTATGAAAAGCTGGTAGAGCAGAAGAAAGCAGAAGCACTGGCTGATGGTAAGGAGATTGATAAGGAAGAAGCAAAGAGAGCAGCTCTTGCACAGATGGCAGTTGATTCAGCGAGAATGGATCTTGCAATAAGAACAGGTAAGGCTGCAGCGAGACTAGAGCAGGCAGCAACTGCTATAGAGAATGAAGATATTCCTTTAGTTACAGCACAGATACCAACTGTGTCAGAATCAATGATTTCAGATATCAATTCAATTATGAATGAAGATATTGATAATAAAGACAATAAAGAAGAAGGTGAGGAGGCTGTTGTACTAGATGAGGTAGCTGCAGGTGTTGAGCCGGAAGAAACAGTAATTCCATTCACCAGACAAGAAGAAGAACAGCCATTGACTATGGAAGAAGAGATTGAAGAAACTGAGCAGATAGAGAAGAAGCTTACAGGAGAGCTGGCAAAGATATTCAGAAAGTACAGAGATATGCCAGGACTTGAGGAACAGTTAGCTGATCTTTTCGATACAATTGACGATGAAATGCAGATGAATTCATCAGCATCAGGAAATATTCTTATTTCTGGTAATTCAAGTTCTGATAAGACAGACCTTGCAAGAACTATAATTAGAGCTATTAATACTTTATATCCAGACCAGCCAAAGAAGATTGCTAAGACATCAGGAGAGAGTATTAACCAGAGAGGTATTGCCAAGGCAATGGGAAGACTTAAGGGAACAGCTCTTATCGTTGAAGGCGCAGGAACAATCCAGCCTAAGAGAATTAATGAACTGCTTAACTGTCTTGAACAGGATACAGGAAGAATGATTGTCATATTTGAAGATTCAGATACAGACATGAATGTTCTTATCAACTTTAATCCTGAGCTTACCAAGACATTCAATCACAGAATTGTTCTTAAGCAGTACACTGTTAATGAGCTTGTTGAGATGGCGAAGAGATTCGCAAGAAAGAGACAGTATGAGGTTGATGATGATGCATTACTGGAACTGTATCTTAAGATTGACAAACTTCATAACGTGAATGATAATATTAAACTTGATGATATCAAGGAAATTATCAATCAGGCAATTGTCAACTCTGAAAGAAGAGCATCAAGAAGATTCTTTGGCGGACTTAAGAAGAAGAGAAGCGAGAATGGTGATGTTATATTCTTGACAGAGGCAGATTTTAAAGACAGATAACTTATAATATTATGCACAGATGTGCTTACACAGGGAGGAAAATATGACTAACATCGATGAAATGTCAATTAATGCAATCAGGGTATTGTCAGCAGATGCAATCCAGAAGGCTAATTCAGGACATCCTGGACTTCCACTTGGAACTGCACCAACAGCTTATGAATTATGGACTAACCATATGAATTACAACCCGGCTGATCCAGAATGGGAGAACAGAGACAGATTCGTTCTTTCTGGCGGACATGGTTCAATGCTTCTTTATTCATTGTTCCATTTACTTGGAATTGGCAATCTTTCTTTAGATGATGTGAAGAATTTCAGACAGATGGGTTCTAAGACACCAGGACATCCGGAATATGGTCACACAGTTGGTGTTGAGGCTACAACAGGACCTCTTGGACAGGGTATGGCTATGGCAGTTGGTATGGCTATGGCAGAAGCACATCTTGCGTCATTATTCAATAAAGACGGATACAATGTAGTTGACCATTACACATATGTACTTGGTGGAGACGGCTGTATGATGGAAGGTATTTCATCAGAGTGTTTCTCACTTGCAGGAACATTAGGCCTTTCAAAGCTTATTGTATTCTACGATTCTAACAATATATCAATTGAGGGAAGCACAGATATTGCATTTACTGAAAATGTAATGAAGAGATTTGAAGCATTTGGCTTCCAGACAATCGAGGTTGCTGATGGCAATGATATTGAAGCTATCGGTAAAGCTATTGAGGAGGCTAAGGCTGATAAGGAAAGACCTTCACTTATCAAGGTTAATACACTTATCGGATACGGCTGTCCTGCAAAGCAGGGTAAGGCAAGCGCACACGGTGAGCCTCTTGGTATTGATAATGTTGCAGCACTTAAGGAAAATCTTAACTGGCCATGCAAGGGTGATTTTGAAGTACCACAGGAAGTATATGACCATTATAAAGAGATAGCTGCAAGAATGGCTGAACCGGAAGAAGAATGGAATAAGCTTTTTGCTGAATACTGTGAGAAGTTCCCTGAGATGAAGGAACTCTGGGATAAGTACTACAATGGATGTGATATGTCCGATTTATTCAATTCTGAGGAATACCTTGCAAAGCCAGAGAAGGCAGAAGCAACAAGAAGTTCAAGCGGAACAATTCTTAACATGATTAAGAATGTAATGCCTAACCTTATCGGTGGTTCAGCAGATTTAGCACCATCTAATAAGACTAATATGAAGGATGCAGGAGATTTCTCTAAGGAGAATTATGCAGGAACTAACCTTCACTTTGGTGTAAGAGAACAGGCTATGGCAGCAATTGGTAACGGACTTGCACTTCACGGTGGATTAAGACCATTCGTTGCAACATTCTTCGTATTCAGTGATTATACAAAGCCAATGGCAAGACTTACATCACTTATGAAGCTGCCACTTATATATGTATTCACACATGACAGTATCGGAGTTGGTGAGGACGGACCTACACATGAGCCAATTGAGCAGCTTGCAGCATTCCGCTCAATGCCTAACTTCACAGTATTCAGACCATGTGACAGAACAGAGACAGCACTTGCATGGGAATATGCTATTGAATCTAAGGACGAGCCAACAGCTTTAGTTCTTACAAGACAGAACCTTCCACAGATGGCTGGTTCATCAAAGGAAGCACTTAAGGGAGCATATATTCTTGAGGATTCAGATAAAGAGACTCCAGATGGAATCATCATTGCAAGTGGTTCAGAAGTAAACCTTGCTGTATCAGCAAAGGCAGAGCTTAAGAATGCAGGAATAGATGTAAGAGTAGTAAGTATGCCATCTATGGACGTATTCGAGAAGCAGTCAGACGAATACAAGGAATCAGTCCTTCCTAAGAGTGTAAGAAAGAGAGTTGCAGTTGAGGCACTTTCAGACTTCGGATGGTACAGATATGTAGGACTTGACGGTAAGGTAATCTGCATGAAGACCTTTGGAGCTTCAGGTCCGGCTAACCAGTTATTCGAGCATTTTGGATTCACAGTAGAGAATGTAGTTAATACTGTTAAGAGTCTTTTCTAAGAAGATATAACAATATAAGAAGAATTAATATAATAAAAACAGGGATTTCGGTTATTAAATGTAACTGGAATCCCTGTTTTTTTATATTGTCAAGTGCAGAATGTGCCATATATTACCGAATGTGCCAAAACTACCCGATATTAATGTGACGTATATTACCGAATATGCCATATATTGCAGAATATGCCAAAACTATTGCATGATGCCAGGGTGCTGTATTAAAATAATTGTCTTTCTCATCGTACGAATATTTCATAATTCCATCGTAACTGTCAACAATTCTTTTAATGCTTCGTGTTCCAAGACCATGATTAATAGTGTCCAGTTTGGTTGTGTACGCTTGACATGACATCTATAGTTAATTAAACTAACTATAGATGTCATAATTTTAAGGGGGATTGCAATGAGAAGAATAGCATCAGGATTAATTGTTATAATGTCAGTTTTGCTTGTGTCATGTAATGGGAAAACAGGTAATACGATAACAGTAGGAAGCGACAAGCTTGATAATACGCAGTCATATTTTTCTGAAAGCATGCATAAGGCAGCAAGATGTGATTCAGGATATTATTACCTTGATAAATGTGGCGCGTCAGCTGATAATCTTATGTTTTATGATGATAAGTCAGAAGAAAGCATTGTGTTATGTAATAAACCACAATGTGGGCATGATGGAGAAGAGTGCATGGCATATATTTCAGGAAGTGAGTTTAAAAGTGAGTTGTATTACTATAATTCGTACATATATATGATAAGTTCCAAGGGAAATTTTGTACGGATAAGTGCTGACGGAACACAGAGAACAGACCTTGGAAGCATATGCGTCCTGAGTGGACAGGATAGTGTGTCAATGTGCTTCAATGATGGATATGCATATGTATCTCAAGAGATAACGGGAGATATAGAAGGTAATGTAACAGTAAGGCTGTACAGATTTAATCTTGATACGGGTTTGAGCGATAAAATATATGAAGAAACGGGATATGGTATAGGAATTAATTCACTTAAAACATATGGCAGTGACACATTTTTTTTAAAGACATCTGTTTCAAAAGATGATAAGGGATTATATTCGTTGGAAGGAAAAGGAATATTCAGAATTACAGGAGAAGACACTGAATGTCTGCTTGATAAGAATGTGTATAGTTACTGTATAGATGCAGATAATAACAAGCTGTATTACAGCGGGCTTGGAGATGGAACGATATATGAATATGATCTTGGCAGCGGCAAGTCAGAAAGCATATATAAAAGTGATAATGATACAGGATATTTTTATATAACATTTGATGGAAATTATATCTGGATGGATGATGAAGGATATAAGGGTATGGCAATGTATTTTAACAAACAGAGCAGTTCACTTGATTATACGATATATCAGTTAGGCTTAGATGGAAAGCTTATAGCAAAGAGAACGATTCCAGACGAGAAAAAGATATTTTCAATTATGCACGGGGACAGCATGAAGATGTTTATGTTCTCATCTGTGAATAATAGAATTGTATATATTGATAAGAGCAACATTGAAAAAGGGGATATTAAGGAGCTTAGGTAGATGAAGGAACTGGGGAGACTGCTTAATAGAAAAACAATATTGCTAATTCTGGCTGCGGCATGTATATGTGTCGTGGCTGTTTTTGCAGGGGACTTTTCAGACTGTGGAATAGATAATTATAAGATTAAAGCAAGAGAGTACAACTGGCTGATTAATGGGCATACAGATGAACAGATACAGGAGCATGCTGACGAACTGGCACAGGATGATAGAAGAATATTTAAGAGACTTGCAAAGGAATACAAGGAAAAGTCTGATTATATTGATGGATATACAGAAAGTGTCAAAGCAGTTATTACAAATGCCTTGAATATGAAAAAATTCAGTGTGTTCGGTACATCAGAATCAATAGCCAATATCAATAAAACGGAAAATGATTATAAAAGGATTGAAAATGTACAGGTTAGGGAATTAAACAGCAGGGCAGTTGAGCAGTTTCTGAAGAATGATATTTCTATCTATGTTGTTCTTGCGTTGATGATATATATTATTTATAACATTTACGAATACAGGGATAATGGAATGTGGCAGATTATCTATACTGCTGTCAATGGAAGAATAAGACTTGCAGTTAAGGATACTGCTGCAGTCGGATTGGGTGCTTTATTTGTATCACTGATTATGCAGTTATGCGGTCTTGTCTCTATGCTTGTGGTGTATGGTGGCTGGGATTTCCTTATCGCACCTGTACAGTGTCTGACAGGGTATAATAATTTCACTTATCCGATAAGCGTAATGACATATCTTTTTATAAGATATATGATTATATCTTTGATAGTTATTGCAATAGTGCTTGTTATATCACTCGTATTTGCGTTATGCAGGAAAAGAATCAGTTCAATTGTGCTGGTGGGTATAATTGCCGGAGCGGAAGCATTTGCATACCAGAATATATCAATGCAGGGCAGATTAAGAATTTTCAAGAAGATTAATATAATAAATGTGATGGATGTAAGCAATATACTTAGGAAGTATGATAATATCATGATAGCAGGTGTTCCTGTGAGCATGGTAAATGTGCTGTGCATGGTGTGTATTATTATAGCTGTAATATCGGCAATATTTCTTGTATTACTTGGAAAGGTTATCCGTCCGGGAAGAACCGTTGGCTTTATAGGAAAAATGATTGAAAAAATCGGACATGGAGTTCAAAGGGTTTTGTCCAGACTTCCGCATTTCTGGAAAGAAATGTACAAATTTTTAATAACAGCAAGAGGCTGGATTGTAATATGTGTTGTTGTGTTTATAACAATATTTATATGTAATAACCAGAAAATAGCATATTCTGAAGATGAAAAGAAGCGTGATGAATATTATCAGCAGTATGGTGGCAGGGATTACAGTGGATTTACCAGCCTTATAGAGCAGAGACAAAATGATGTTTATGCGGCACAGGCAAAGCTGGATGCTGCAAGAGAACAGTATGAGTGGGGAGAACTTAGTGAGGATGATGTAAGCAGATATGTGTACAACCTCATGGATGCTACGAGACTGCTTGATAACATGAGCGAATATATGCAGCAGATTGAATATGTTTCACAGATAAAAGAGCAGTACGGAATAGATGCGTATGTTATGTCACAACGGGGATACGACCAGATATTTGGCAGTAAAGGAGCAACGAGAAAACTGCTTATATATATTATACTCGGATTTGGAGTTGTTCTTATTGCAGAGACTGAAAGCTCAGTGGAATATAAGAATGGAATGAATATGCTTATTGGCTCGTCTAAGAAAGGGAGAAGATGGGAACATACAGTTAAGGCAGCTGCTGTATGCATATTGGTGGGGGTAAGTGCATTTTTACTGTATATAATCGAAATGATAATAATGTATAAGGCTTATGGTATGCCATATATTAATGCACCGCTTATAAGCCTTACTTATATGAATACAGCAAAGGTATTCAGGAATATAACGATAAGCCAGTATATGCTTATTCTCATGGTAGAGGAGATACTATTCGCAGTAGCGGTTGGACTTGAAACAGTATTCGCTTCAAGGCACATTTTTAAAAAGAATTCGGGGAAAGGAATACCTCTGATTATAGTTATTAATACTGCTATATTATGTATTATTATGTGAGGGGGATGTATGAGAATCAAACAGTTTGTGATAATGATGATGATTATATGTGGCTGTGTATCAGTTGGATGTAAGAATAAAGAAGTACAGGAGAGTGACAAGACAGCAAGTGAAAGCAGCCGTTTAGCCAGACAGGAGGTGGAGTATCCCGAAAAAGAAGATACATATGGAGACTGGGCACAAGTGGGTGAATTCAAAATAAACAGCAGGTCTGTAGAACAGGATGTACATGACACAGATACATCATATCTTTATATAATGGGATTTTCGTGGCCAGTGCTGTATGATAAAGAGTCTGTAAAGTTTATAGAATACACTGCGTATAATGCACGTGTGCAGTTTGAAAAGAGAGAGGTGCAGCTTAAGGAATTCCTTGATAAAAAGGTTATTAAGACGCAAAGTAAAAAGATATCGGGAGCAGAGCAGGAAGAACTGGATTTAATATTGTATATGGAATTTCCAACAAGTACATACTCATGGTATATGAATAAACAATCACCAGATACGGTACGCAAGGAAAGAAATGACATGCTTAACGCCATACTTATAGAGGCAGAAGTTATATATGATGATGGAACAGAGGAGACTTGTTATTATAAGATTCAGACTGGAACAGCAGACAATTATGTGTTGTTTGAGAGAAACTTGTAGTTGAAAATAAAACTTTTTTGAAATGCTTTTCGCATTCTGGCAGTGTCAAATAGCATATGAAACCAGTGCATAAGTTGGTAAAAAGCCTACTAATGCTGCTAAATGAGATGAAATAGTAGGTCTTTTGAGAAGAAATTTTGATGGGAATTAA
>ERZ780195.803-NODE-803-length-29456-cov-15.479507_pt1 | contig 29456 bp, 28 predicted proteins | sample MGYA00511017_ERZ780195 | MGnify/ENA primary metagenome ERZ780195 (study PRJEB29588, sample SAMEA2159974) | human gut metagenome | biome: human gut; feature: human-associated habitat; material: faeces | place: Denmark | collected 2008/2010 ...
TCCGCTTCGCCCCGGCGGTAGACGATGTACACGTGCTCCGCGCCCAGACGCATGGCGCACCGGGCGGCGTCCATAGCCACGTTGCCGCCGCCGACCACCGCCACAGCCTTGGACTTGATGACGGGGGTATCGGCTTCCTCGGTGTAAGCCTTCATCAGGTTGGTACGGGTCAGATATTCGTTGGCGGACAGAACGCCCTTCAAAGACTCGCCGGGGATGTTCATGAACATGGGCAGACCCGCGCCGGAACCGACGAACACGGCCTTGTAGCCCATCTCAAACAGCTCGTCAATGGTCAGGACCCGGCCGATGACCATGTTGGTCATGACCTCGACGCCCTGCGCTTCCAGCTTCCTGACCTCGTTGGCCACGATGGCCTTGGGCAGACGGAACTCGGGGATGCCGTAAACCAGCACGCCGCCGGCAGTGTGCAGCGCTTCAAAAATGGAGACCTGATAGCCCTTCTTGGCAAGGTCGCTGGCGCAGGTCAGACCGGCAGGGCCGGAACCCACCACGGCCACCTTGATGCCGTTGGAGACGGCCTTCTCGGGCATGGCGTTGACGTTCTCCCGGTACCAGTCGGCAACGAACCGCTCCAGACGGCCGATGGCGACGCTCTCGCCCTTGATGCCCCGGACGCACTTGCTCTCGCACTGGCTCTCCTGCGGGCAGACACGGCCGGACAGGGCGGGCAGGGCGTTGGTGGATGTAATGATCTCGTAAGCGGCCTTGAAATCGCCCTCATGCACCTTGGCGATGAACTCGGGGATGCGGACGTTGACGGGGCAGCCCTCCACGCACTTGGGCTTCTTGCAGTTCAGGCAGCGGCCTGCTTCTTCCATCGCCATTTCGGCGGTATAGCCCAGCGCAACCTCCTTGAAGTTGTGGGCGCGAACCTGAGGTTCCTGCTCAGGCATGGGAGTCTTGGTAAGGGTCATGTTAGCCATTTTGCATTACCTCCTTATTTGATCAGGGCCTTGCCCATGGACTCAATGCGGCAGACGTGGTTCTCTTTGACCTCGGCCTCCCGGTCACGGTAGGTGCCGTTGCGGCTGGTCAGCTCGGCAAAGTCTACCTGATGACCGTCGAATTCGGGGCCGTCCACGCAGGCGAACTTGGTCTCGCCGCCGACAGTGACGCGGCAGCCGCCGCACATGCCGGTGCCGTCCACCATGATGGGGTTCAGGGAAACCATGGTATGGACGCCGAAGGGCTGGGTGGTTCTGCATACGAACTTCATCATGGGCACGGGGCCGATGGCCAGCACCTCGTCGAAGGTCTCACCGGCCTCCAGCAACTCCTGCAGGGGCTGGGTGACCAGACCGTGACGGCCGTAAGTACCGTCGTCGGTCATAAGAATCAGCCGGTCGGCTGCTGCCTTGAACTCGTCCTCCAGAATGACGATGTCCTTGCTGCGGAAACCGACGATGACGGTCACTTCTGCGCCCGCTTCCTTGAACGCCTTGGCAGAGGGCAGGGCAATGGCGCAGCCCACGCCGCCGCCGACCACGCAGACCTTCTTCTTGCCCTCCACGGGGGTGGGCTTGCCCAAGGGGCCTACAAAGTCGTGGATGTAGTCGCCTTCCTTCAGCGCACCCAGGGCGTTGGTGGAGAAGCCGACCTTCTGGAAGATAATGGTAACGGTACCTTTTTCCCGGTCATAACCGGCGATGGTCAGGGGAACACGCTCTCCCATCTCGTCGATGCGGAAAATGATGAACTGACCGGCCTTTGCCTTACGGGCGACAAAGGGCGCTTCGATCTCCATCAGGGTGACGGAAGCGTTCAGCTCCTGCTTGCGAACGATTTTATACATGTTCTGATCCGTCCTTTTCAGAGTTTTTCAGGGGATAGAGTAACACACACCTATCGGTTTCATTATAAAGCGTTCGGGGTATTTTGTCAAATAAGAATGTTCCTTTTTTGTGGAAAATGCTTACAAAACCCGAAACATGTCCCTTAGCCCGCCAGCGCGAAGTAAACCAGCACCACCACGCCCAGGATGATGCGGTAAACGCCGAAGGCGGAGAAGGAGTGCTTCCGCACGTATTCCATCAGTCCCCGGATGACCAGCAGGCTCACCAGGAACGACACCACGCACCCCATGATCAGCACGCCGATCTCGGTGCCGGTGGCGGCGACACCGCTGAGCAGGAACTTCAGCCCCTTGATGGCGGACGCTCCCAGCATGGTGGGAATGGCCATGAAGAAGGAGAATTCCGCGCCGGCGCTGCGTCCCACGCCGATGAGGATCGCACCCAGAATGGTGGAGCCGGAGCGGGAGGTGCCGGGGATCAGGCTCAGGCACTGGAAGCAGCCGATGAGCAGGGCGGTCTTATAGTCGATGGCGTACACGTCCTCCACCGTCTTTCCACCCACGCGGCGGGCGTTGCGCCGCTCCACCAGAATGAAGGCCACGCCGTAGACGATCAGCGCGATGGAGACCACGGTGGCGTTATGGAAGTGGGCTTCCATCCAGTCGTCAAACAGTACGCCCACGATGCCCGAGGGGATGATGGCGGCGATGACCTTGAACCACAGCTGCCATGTCTGCTTTTTCTCCCCCTCCGTCTTCCGGGGAGAGAACGGGTTGAGCTTATGGAAGAACAGGACGATCACGGCCAGAATCGCGCCCAGCTGGATGACCACGTCGAACATGCTCCGGAATTCGTCGGAAACGCTCAGGGTAATGAATTCGTTCAGTAAAATCAGATGTCCCGTGGAGGAAATTGGCAGCCACTCCGTGACACCCTCCACAATGCCGAAAAGCACGGCTTTTAACAGTTCCATCAAATCAGTCTCCTTCTTTCAATTTAAGGCAGCACCAACCGCTCCCCGGTTTTCCGCCCATATCATACCCGCAAAGCGCCGGATTTTCAAGTGCAACCTGTCCGTTCATAAATTGGGGTGGAAGTCTTTACAATTTGTTCACTAGAAAACGGAAATTCTCGCTATAATAGTGGGAAAGGGAAATTATAGAGAAATTGGATTGGGAGGAAAATAATCATGGCTGTTTCCGTTTTGATCGTAGAGGATGACCGCAATATTGCGGAGCTGCTGCAAATGTATCTGGAGAAGGAGGGCTATGCCGTCACCGTTGCGGCGGACGGCGGGCAGGGTCTTGCCAAATACCGCGCCATCAAGCCCGATCTGGTGCTGCTGGACGTGATGATGCCCGTGATGGACGGCTGGTCGGTGTGCAAGGCCATCCGCGCCGAGGCGCAGACCCCCATCATCATGCTCACCGCCAAGGGCGACACCGATTCCAAGGTCATGGGCCTGAAAACCGGCGCCGACGACTATGTCACCAAGCCTTTTGAAATGAAGGAAGTGCTTGCCCGCATCGAGGCAGTGCTGCGGCGCACCTCCGGCGTGGCCGCGGAGAAGAAGGCGCGTCGGCTTGTGTTCGATAAGCTTATCATCGACATGGACGCTTTCGAGCTGACCGTAGACGGCAAGAAGGTGGATACGCCTCCCAAGGAGATGGAGCTGCTTTATTACCTCGCTTCCTCTCCCAACCGGGTCTACACCCGCAACCAGCTGCTGGACGAGGTATGGGGCTTCGACTACTTCGGCGACTCCCGCACCGTGGACGTTCACGTAAAGCGGCTGCGTGAGAAGCTGGAGGGCGTCAGCGACCAGTGGAGCCTGAAAACCGTCTGGGGTGTCGGGTACAAATTCGAGGTGCTGTAAGCATGAAAAGTAGCTTCGGCCGCAGCTTTTTCACCGCCGCGGCGATCCTGCTGGTGGCCATGACCATTCTGGGCGCGTCCTTTCAGATAAAGGTCAACCAGTTCCTCACGGACACCACCGTCTCCGGGCTACAGCAGAACGCGGACACCATTGCGGAGCTGGCCGCCGCCTATTTTAACAACGGCGGAATGTACAACCGGTCGTTTCAGCTGAACCTGACCGTGGCCTCTCAGGTATCCGGCGCCGACGCCGTGGTCTGCGACAGCGAGGGGAACGTGGTGCTCTGCTCCGACGCACCCTCCGGCTGTGAGCATCAGGGCTTGCAGCTGAATCAGGCGTATCTGCAAAAGGTCATTCGCAGCGGCGGCGACACCGCCACCGGGGTCATCAACGGCCTGTACTCCGACCGCCGCTACATGGTCTCCCGCCCCATTCTCGTGGACGGGAACGCGGGGGGCATCGTGCTGGTCTCCACACCGGCCAATGACATCACCCAGATCATGAATAAGATCTCCAACATCTTCCTCACCGCGGCGCTGTTCGTGGTGCTGATCTCCGTGCTGGCGGTCACCGCCTTTGCCCGGCGGGAGAGCCGCCCGCTGAAAGAGCTGGCGAAAACCGCCAACGCTTTCGGCCACGGCGATCTGGAAGCCCGGGTACGGCTGGACGACGATTACTCCGAGGAAATGGAGGAAGTGGCCGTCGCCTTCAATAACATGGCAGCCTCCCTGCAAAAGAGCGAGTACCGGCGTCAGGAATTCGTCGCCAACGTCTCCCACGAGCTGAAGACCCCCATGACCACCATTTCCGGCTACGTGGACGGCATTCTGGACGGCACCATCCCGGAAGACAAGCGGGAGCATTACCTGCACATCGTCTCCGACGAGACGAAGCGCTTAAGCCGCCTCGTGCGCAGTATGCTGGACATCTCCCAGCTGCAAAAAGAGGGCGGCATCCCCGAGGAAAAGAAGATGCACTTCGACCTTGAGGAATGCGCCGGGCAGGTGCTCATCACCTTCGAGAAGAAGATCAACGACAAGCACCTGAACGTCAACGTGGATATGCCGGAGCACCCGGTGTACACGATGGCGAACCCGGACTACATCACGCAGGTCATTTACAATCTCATCGACAACGCCGTGAAGTTCTGCCCCGACGGGGGCAATCTGGGGCTGCGCATCAAAGAGGGCGGCAGCAAGGCTTACGTCTCCGTCTCCAACGACGGCGAGACCATCCCGCCGGACGAGCTGCCGCTGGTATTCGACCGGTTCCACAAGCTGGACAAATCCCGCTCCCAGAACCGGGACGGCTGGGGATTGGGTCTGTACATTGTGAAGACGATCGTATGCAGCCACGGCGAGGATATTTCCGTCAGCTCCAAGGACGGGAAAACCGAATTTACCTTCACCATGCCGCTGGTGAACTGACCTTTTCGAGGTAACCATATGGACGAACGTAAAAATAACAATCATCCCTGGGATGACAGCGTGTACGGCACAGGCCGTACAGAGCCGCCGAAAAGCCATGGCGGCACCGTGGCGCTGCTGCTGATTTTAATTATCTTTCTGTGTGGCATCATCACGGTTCTGGGTGTTCTGAACGTGCGGCTGTTCCAGAAACTGAACACCCGGCGGGAAAGCGAGCAGTCCATTTCCTTCGCCACCGGCGCGGAGCTGCCCGCGGAGACCACCGCCCTTCCCACGGAATCCATTGACGCCACCTTGGGTGAGGACACTCCCACCATTGACTTGCAGAAATGCCCTCAGGGCGTGGAGAACGTCCCCACCGAGGGCGCGCTGTCCCTTCAGAAAATTTACAGCCGGAATATCGACTCCGTGGTATCCATCACCAGCACCGGTCAGGGCACAACCGCCACCGGCACCGGCGTGATCCTGACGGAGGACGGGTACATCGTGACCAACTGCCATGTGGTAGAAAACGGTATCTCCATCATGGCGCAGCTGACGGACGGCAGGACGCTGCCCGCCATGCTGGTGGGCGCTGATTCCGTGTCCGACCTTGCGGTGCTGCACATAGACACGACGGGTCTGACCCCGGCGCAGTTCGGGGATTCCGATTCCCTCCGGGTGGGCGACACCGTGGTCGCCATCGGCGACCCGCTGGGCGTCAAATTCCGGGGCACTTACACCGACGGCATCATCTCCGGCATCGGGCGGGACATGGATATGGACGGGCGCACCATGACCCTGATCCAGACCAATGCCGCCCTGAATTCCGGCAACTCCGGCGGCCCGCTCATCAACTGCTACGGTCAGGTCATCGGCATCAACACCATGAAGATCGGCGCGTTCACCGACTCCGCCGGTGTGGAGGGTCTGGGCTTCGCCATTCCCAGCTCCACCGTGAAGGAGGTGGCAGAGCAGCTGATCTCTCAGGGCTATGTCTCCGGCCGGCCCACGCTGGGTCTGGAGGGGGAGTCCCTGTCCTCTTTCGACCAGTATTACTACCGGCTCCCCGCCGGGCTGTATATCACCAACGTTGACCGCAGCAGCGACGCCGCCGCCAAGGGCATCGAGGAAGGCGATATCCTCATCAGCATCAACGGCACCAACGTGACCACCATGGACGCCCTGAACGGCGCGGTCTACAATCTGGACGTGGGCGACACGGTGGAGGTCGTGATCTACCGCAGCGGTAAGCAATACCGCGTCTCCCTCACCGTCACAGAGGACAAAGGATAGCAACTTTAGGAAAACTCTGGCGAGATCATCTGTGGCTGTGAGCGGATCTCGTCAGAGCTTCCCTACTGCCGGCTTCCTCATGGGAACGCCGGCAGACTTCTTTTGGAGGAACAATTATGGAACCTATTTTTCAGCAGGATTTTCCCGTTCAGGAGCTGTGCGTTGACCGCTATGGCCGCCTGAAGCCATCCACCCTTTTATATTTCGCGCAGGAGATCGCGGGGCGGCACTGCGACGAGCTTGCGGACACGCTGGAAAGCCACCGCCTGTTCTGGGCGGTGACCCGGCACCGGGTGCAGATCAACCGTCTCCCGGAACTGGGCGAAACCGTCCACATTGAGACATGGCCCATGCCCAACACCCACGTCGGCTATCCCCGTTCCATTGTCATCTACGATCAGGCGGGCAATGAGTGCTCCCGTTCTATCAGCCTCTGGGTTCTGATGGATCAGGATACCCGAAGCAGCGTCTCTCCCGACAAGAGCGGCATTATCGTTCCCGGTACGCTTCGGGGAACGGAACTGGCGCTTCCCGGCGGTCTGGTTCCCAGAGCGATGGAACACAGCTGCCAGCGGGACGTATGCTTTACCGACCTCGACCGCAACGGACATATGAACAACACCCGCTACATGGACTGGATCGACGATCTTCTCCCCAGCGACTTCCACCGGGAGCATCCCGTGAAAGAATTTGCCGTGCGCTACCACAGCGAAGCGCGGGAGGGACAGCGCCTTGACCTGCACTGGGACTTTGTGGAGGACAACTGCCTCCGGGTAGACGCCCGCCGCCGAAACGAAACAAAGGACGAATTGGTGTTTTCCGCCAAAGTTCTGTTCGACTGAACCTCCCAGATACAGTGTTATGTAAATTAGGGATATCTCCACAGTTTTATGCAAAGCTGTGGAGATATTTTGATACGCCCCCTTTTCCCCCTTATTTTTCAACCGTTTTCCTGGCCAATCCTGTGGAGAAACCTGTGGAGAATGTGGATAACTCATTTTATGTAAACGTTACAAGTTGTTACAGAATATATTATGTTAACTTACATCTCGACCAAAATCACTCTCATACAACAAAAACAGCGGTACCCGGATTTCCTCGGATACCGCTGTTTTTCGTTCATACTGAACTCCAATTAGGGCCTATCTGGAAACCGGAAATATGACCAACAGCGAGGGATTTTTCGCCTGATGAAGCCATTTTTCCGCGGGAATACTTTGTGTATTGCAAGGGAAAATGGTGCACAGCAGGCGGAAAAGACCCGCTGTTTGGGCGTGTTGACGGTTTTCAGATAGGCCCTAAAATCTTTAAAAAAGTTTTTAATCGCCTGAAGGGCATGGAGTTCATATGAGACTTGTTTTGTGATTTCTTTCCTTATAAATCACAAAACAGGCAGCGCCTTAAGGCGATGCCTTCCTGATTAAAATTAAGATTTTAATCAGGAAATAGTATCAGAGTGGCCGCCGGACTTCCGTTTGCGCGTGGTCCCACAAAAGCAGAAATCTCCCCGGGCGAGACCGCCCGGGGAAACTGTCATATTGAGGTATTTCTTTACTTGATTCTGGGCAGGGAGGCCGCAGCCACGGACTGACCCACGCGGCGGGTCTTTTCGTCGGGCAGGGAAACCTCGCACTTCTTCGCAAGCGCGGGGTATTCGTCGGCCAGGATCTCGTTGCACACCCGCAGGATGGTGTCGCCGCCCTTGCCGGACATGACGCGGCCAAGCATCATCATGTGCTCGATGTCGTAGAACTGGGAGTACAGCACCACAGCGTATGCCAGATACGCGCCGATGCTCTCGAAAATGGCCTGCGCTCTGGGGTCGTCCTTCTCCATCAGCGCCTGAACGACCTTCAGCTTCTCCGCGGGAGACAGATTCTCGTCCAGCTCGATGCCTGCGGCGGGCGCCAGCTTGATGACCGCATCCTGAGAGAAATACTTGCAGCCTACGCCAATGTCCGTGGACCACTCGTCCTGCATGGCGTTCTCGCACAGGTCGACGGGGGCGAAGGCCAGCTCATTGATCCAGCCGAGGACATTCTTGTCCTTGTCCACGTAGCCCACGGCCTCGGAGGTGCCCATGGCGATGCCCATGATATTGCCCACGCCCAGACCCATGGCGCCTGCCAGCGCGGACACGTCGCCGTCGTTGGCAACCACAATGGGAACGTCGCCGATCTCCTTGGCGGCGCGGTCGTAAATGGTCTTGACCTTGTCCCACTCGGAGCGGGGAACTTTGATGAACAGAGACGCGACCATGGGCGCGTTGCCAATGAATGTGCCTGCGGAGGACACGCCGATGGCGTCCACCCGGGGCATCTTGGAAGCGGCGCTCCTGAACGCGGCTACGATGCCGTCATAATGGTACTGGGGGTCTGTCTGGAGCTTGGGGAACCAGACGACTTCCTCGGAATAGACGCACTCGCCATCAATCACGGCAGAGACCTTCCGGTCGGAACCGCCGGCGTCGAAACCGATGCGGCAGCCGTCCAGATTGCCGCCGATGGGTTCGGCGACCTCGTTGGCAGCGGGGCAATCTTCCAGAGGCAGGTCAACGATCTCCAGATCCCGCTCATAGAGCTGGTTGAAGAACGTAAAGTCAAAATGCCGCTCGCCCTTGGGGTCGTAGGCCTTTTTCAGCCGCTGGGCAAGCTCGCTGCATCCGCAGACGCTCACCCGGAAGCCGCCGATGGACCACAGCAGGAACTTGACATAGCGCTCCACATAGCGGTAGTCGGCCTCGGCCATTTCCGGCGTGCCGTGGATGCAGGTGTGGTGGACGGAAACACGGCCCTTGTCCCGCTCAACGGCAATGGCGATGGGCTTCTTCGCGTCCTTCAGATAGGCGGTGCGCCACACGCCGAAGGGGACAAACTGAGGGTCCAGTTTGGGCGTATGCTTCATGTTGTATTCGATGCCTAGATACTGCATGGAAAATTCCTCCTTATCGTTCAGAAAGCCTGACGGCTTCTTATATCTCATGTATAAGTATAGCATAAATTACCGTCCCGGCTATAGGGATTTCAACATCATTTTTACCAAATCCGCTTTTTTAGGCTGCCAGTTTTCTCTTTGCAGAAAGGAAGGCCGGTGCTGTAAGCACCGGCCTTCCGACATTATTCCTTCGTTTCGTTTTCCTGCGTCTGCGCCGCGTTTTCCGCCGTTTGGGCAGCGACCTGATTCACAAACAGATCAGCCTTGTCGTGGGGGCGGAAGCGCTGCCAGATCAGCACGCTCACCGCCGCCGCGCAGCTGATGCCCGCCAGCAGCTGGCTGACCCGGACGGGGCCCCAGTACAGGCTGTCCATCCGCAGCCCCTCGATTAGGCAGCGGCCAAGGCCGTACCACGCCACGTACCCCAGGGCGATCTGTCCGTCATACTTACGATGCTTGGACAAAACGTGCAGCAGCACAAAGCCCACGGCGTTCCACACCGACTCGTACAGGAACGTGGGGTGGTAGTATTCCCATGCGCCGGTGACGGTGTTGTACAGCCCCATGCGGAAGAAGCTGTTCGTCGCCGCGCCGAAGGCTTCCCGGTTGACGAAGTTGCCCCACCGGCCAATGGACTGGCCGATGAGAAAGCCCAGCGCTACCATATCCAGCAAAGCGCCGATTTTGATCTTCTTGATGCGGCACAGCAGCAGAATCCCCGCCACTGCGCCCAGAACGCCGCCGTAAATGGCAAGGCCACCGTTCCAGATGTACAGCACGGAAATGGGGTTCTCGGCGTAATCCGCCCAGGAGAAAATGCAGTAATACGCCCGGGCGCAAAGAATAGCAAAGGGCGTGACCCACAGCACACCGTCCAGCAGATCGTCCTGCTTGATACCGAACTGACTGCACCGGCGGCAGGCGTAGACTACCGCCAGCATCAGGCCGATGGCGATAATGAGGCCGTAATAATGGATGGTCAGAGGCCCCAGCGCCAGGGCGCGGCCGGGGTTCACCTCAATGCCCAGGGAGGGGAAGGAAATGGTTGAATAATTGGCAGGGATCATGATTGTGCCTCCTTGTTGACAGGATAGATCACGGATAAACTACACCGCTCCGCCCGGACTGCCCGGCGGAGAAAATCACATATCTCTTCCGCGCTGATGCCGCGGTAAACTTCCGGAAAACGGAAATAGTCAAAGTCCGAAAAATGATACGCACACAGGCGGAAGCAGGTGGAATCAAAGCTGTCCAGTCCCCGGATACGACGGCCGAGGGCGCTGCGCTTCATCCGCAGGAATGCCTTTTCCGGCAGTCCCTCCGCCGCGATCTTCTCCGCCTGCTCCAGAATCGCTTCCCGGACGGCGCGGGGGTCGTCGGAATCGCCGGAGCAGAGCAGCATGGCGCAGCCGTCCACCGTCTCGAAGCCGCCGCCGAAGGAGGAATCGATAATGCCTTCCTCGTACAGCCGCAGATACATCTCCGAGGATTCGCCGAACAGCGCTTCGGCGGCCAGATCCGCCACCATTTCCTCCCGGATGGCCGCGTCGCCGTGGGTCAGGGGTTCGCACTTGAACGCCAGATGGAAGGTCGGCATGGCGACCTCCATGGAGCATTCCGTTTCGGCTTTCGGACAGGTCATGTCCTCCTGCCAATCGCGCAGTTTGACGCCCGTCTCCTTTCGCTCGCTGCCCAGAACCTCACGGGCGGCAGATGCCACCGATTCCGGGTCTACGTCGCCCACGACGCACAGCAGCATATTTCCCGGCGCGTAAAACGCCCGGTGACAGGTATACAGCACCTCCGGGGTGATCTCCCGAATGGTCTCGCTGGTGCCGAGAATGGGCTGGCGGATGGGATGGACGGCATACATGGCCGCCATCAGGTTATCGAACACCACGCTGTCCGGGGCGTCCTCGTTCATGCCGATCTCCTGATCGATGATGCCCCGCTCTTTCTCCACGCTTTCTTCCGTGAAATAGGGCGTGGACACGAATTCCAGCAGCAGCCGCAGACATTCGTCAAAGTGGTCTGTGCAGGAAAAATAATAGGCCGTCATGTCGTAGCTGGTAAAGGCGTTGGTGGAAGCGCCCAAAGCGGCAAACTCCGCCGACACGTCCCGGTCTCCCGGCAGGTCGAACATCTTGTGCTCCAAGTAGTGCGCCACACCCGCGGGGGCGTGGTATTCCTTCCCGTCCAGCCGGAAATCCGTATGGATGGAGCCAAAGTCCGTGACAAAATAGGCAAGCTTTTTCGTAAAGCCCTTCCGGGGAACCACCAGAACCGTCAGTCCGTTTTCCAGTGTTTCCCGGTACAGCGTTTCGTCCAGTTCGGGGTATTGCTTCCGCGTCATTGGCTCTCTCCTTTCAGAAAATAGGTGCTGTGAAGCGTCACGGTCCGCGCCGCCGCCACCACATCGGCAAGGCTGACCTTCTCCACCACTTCCATGTAGCGCTCCGGGGTCATCTTCAGGCCGCTTAAGTGCGCGGTGGCGTAGTAGCCCTCAATGGCGCCGGGGGAATCGGAGGTGGCACGAAGGGAGCTGAGCAGGGCTTCTTTTCCGGCGGTCAGCTCTTCCTGCGTAATTTCTCCACGGCGGCAGGCGTCCAGCTGGCGGAGAATTTCGTCCCGCGTCAGCTGCTCCTTGTCAAAGTCGATGCCCGCGCCTACGGTGAGAATGCCCTTTGCGCCGTAATAGGACGAGCCGATGCTGTAGCACAGGGACATCGCCTCCCGGACGTTGAGAAACAGCTTGGAGGTCATGCCCGCGCCGAAGACGGTGTTGAACACCTGCATGGCCGGAAATTCCTTATCCCGGTTGACAATGGGCGTGACAAAGCCCATGCAGAGCTTCCCCTGGGAGACCTCCATCGTCTCCGTCACATCCTGCCCGGGGCAGGGATGGAAGGGCGTCTGGGGCGGGAGCAGGCCTTCCCGGCCGCCCAGCCGGGATACCAGCGGGGAAATATATTCCGCGACCGCCTCCGCCGGGGCGCTGCCTACGTAGAAAATTTCGATTCTGCTTTCCCGGAGGATTTTCCGGTAATGGGTCAGCAGCCCCGCCGGGTCGATGGCCGCCACATCCTCCGGCTCACCCAGCCGGGGCAGGCCGAAGCTGTCACCGCGGCACATGGTTTTCAGCAGCTTTCCCATGGCGTAGGTGCGCTTGTCGTTCAGCTCGGAATCAATGGTGGAAATGAGATTCTTCTTTTCCCCCTCCACAAAAGCGGGGAGAAAGCCCTCCCCCTCCGTGGGGAAGTCCAGAAGGATTTCCTCCAGAAAGCGGAGCATAGGGGCAAGCACCCGGTCGCCGGGCAGGGCAAACCGGTCGTCCATAAAGCCGCAGTAAAGGCCGGTGGTCTGGTAGTCCCCCACCCGGCGTACCAGCGGGCTGACGGAAGCGCCATACAGCTCGTCTAAGTTCTCCGTAATGGCGCGAAGGTCGGGGCAGCGTTTGGTACCCCGGAGCAGCACGGAGGGGATCAGCACATTTTTTGCGGATTCCTCTTTCGCCATGGGGCGCACCAGCTGAAAGCTGAGGCACCCCTGCTTGAACCGGTCGTCCCGGCAGGAACGCAGGGTCACGCCGGGGAGCAGTGTTTTTGTTTCGATCATGTCAGACTCCTGATGAAAGAAAGTTGCGGTGGAAAAGCGAGGGATTTTCCTGCCCGCGATATTGTAAAGAGTATTATATACCACTTTTCCCAAAATAGGAAGTCAATACACAAAAAATTCAGAGAATATTGGTTGTCATTTTCCTCTGTTTGCGGTAGAATGTAACGTGGACTTGTGTAAATTAGGAGGACTCCGCCATGGCATGGCTGGAATTTACCATTGAAACCACGCCCCAGAGCATCGACTCTGCCGTCACCGCCCTCAGCGCACGGGGATTTTCCGATCTGGTCATCGAAGACCAGTCGGAATTCGAGACGTTTTTAGAGGAAAACCGGGCGTACTGGGATTACATCGACGAGGGGCTGCAAAAAAAGCTGGAAGGGCTTTCCCGCATCAAGCTGTATCTGGAGGACACCGACGATAACGGTCGGAAGCGTCTGGACGCGGCGGTAAAGGAGCTGGGACTGACCATGACCGCCGCCCCCCTCCCCGAAACCAACTGGGAGGAAAGCTGGAAGGACAATTACCCGCCTCAGGAGATCGGCGATCGCATCGTGGTGCTGCCCTACTGGCTGGCGGAGGAATCCACCGACCGGCTCAAAGTCATTCTCGACCCCGGCCTGACCTTCGGCACCGGCGCGCACCCCTCCACCCAGATGGTGATGGAGGTCATGGAGAACGTGGTGAAACCCGGTTTTCACTGTCTTGATCTTGGCAGCGGCAGCGGGATACTGTCCATCGCCGCCCTGCGTCTGGGAGCGGAGACCGCCGTGGGCATCGACATCGACCCCAAAGCGGAGGACATTGCCCGGGAGAACGCCGCCTACAACGGCTTCGCCGCCCCGGCCTTCACCGCCCTCACCGGCAACGTTACCGAAGATACCGCGCTGATGGATACATTAGCCGCCAATCGGTATGATCTGGTGCTGGTGAACATCGTGGCGGATGTCATTATCGGCCTTGCGCCGGTGCTGCCCCATTTCCTCAATGAAAGCAACACCCTGATCTGCTCCGGCATTCTGGACACCCGGCTTTCCGACGTGCTGGACGCCCTGACCGCCGCCGGGCTGACCGTCACCGCCACGAAAGCGAAGGACGACTGGCGCTGCGTCACCGCAATCCGTAAATACATCTAAGGAGCGTATTATGAGTATCCCCTATCGTACCCGGCGGGTGCTGAACCGTCTGGGCATTGTGCTTATGATTTTTCTGCTGGTGGGCGTGATCGCCTGGCTGTGCTGGGTCGTCTGGCTGGAGCGGTACGTCGTGTATACCGCCGACGGCGCGAGTCTGGACTTTGAGCATTCCGCTCAGGATATCATCGGCGAGGTCGCCACACCCCCCGTGGCGCAGCAGAACATTTCCATTTACTATAATGAAGGCAGCGACGCTCTGGACACCGGCAACGAGCTGACCCAGATCAACGGCTACTATATTTCCAGCAACATGCTGCAAAACGATATCAACGGCGTTCTGGGCAAGCTGGAACGTCTCCCCGCAGGCACGCCCGTCATGATCGACATGAAAGGTCCCTACGGCTCGTTCTTCTATCCCTCTCATCTGGACGGCGCAGTGCATTCCGCCTCCACGGACGTGGACGCCGTCGCGGCGCTGGTGGACACCCTGATGAACAAGAAATTCTACACCATCGCCCGGGTATGCTCCCTGCGGGACTGGAATTTCGGCAACGAGCACGTCACCTGCGGCCTGTATATGCTTTCCCGGGCGGGTCTGTGGCTGGATCAGGGCTATTTCTGGCTGGACCCCACCAACGCCACCACCCTGACGTGGATCACTTCCGTGGTGCTGGAGCTGAAGGAAATGGGCTTCAACGAGGTCATGCTGGCGGATTTCCGCTTCCCCAACTCCGACCAGTATATCTTCAACGGCGACAAGGACGCGGCGCTTCAGGATGCGGCTTCCAAGCTGATGGGCACCTGCGGCGGCGATAATTTCACCCTGTCCTTCGGCGTGGCCGACCCTGCCTTTAAGCTGCCCGAGGGGCGATGCCGGCTATATCTGGAAGACGTGGACGCAGCCAACGTCGAGGCCAAGGCAACGCTGGTCGATGTTCCCGACATCAAGGCGCAGCTGGTCTTCATGGCCGCCACCAACGACACCCGGTTTGATAGCTACAGCGTTATCCGTTCCCTGAACGCCGCGGAAATTCTGGAAGCCCAGAAGGCGGAAGCGGCGAGCTGATTTTATATGCAAAACAGCCCCGCCAGTCGGCGGGGCTGTTGACAAAAACGCAAATCTGGGGTATAGCATGGGTACAGGGGGGCTGCCAGTAGGACGGCTCTCCCACCTGGTTATAAGAAGTAACCGTGACTTGGGGAAGTTTGGCGGTTACTTCTTATTTATTATCATGCACCTGGAAAACCAGAGAGACAACAGCGACAATGACCATACAGAAAGCAAATAATTCTTCCCATGTAACCATAGCTGCCATGAATTAAGGAGCGATTGCCACCGGCAATCGTTTTATTTTTATTCGCTGCGCGACGCACCGCCCCACTCTTTTACGATCGGGGGCAAAAGAAGCATCACCCCCGACAAAATCGAGGGGAACCGCCTACCGGGGTACTACCGGCAGCACTGGAAACAGCATATCACAAGATTCGACAGATTGCAAGGGCAGCACCGCGCAATTGCGTCTTCGAGTCTCAGCCGCCTTTTTGCCCCACTTCCGCAGTTCCAAAAATGGGAAATACATACAGTATTCCTCCATTTTCGGAACTTTGAATTGGGGCAAAAATTCTGGCTGAGACTTCTTGCCGAATTGTGCGGTGCTGCCCAAGGAAAACTCCGGTCAGAGTTGTGCGAAAGTATCCCACGCAGCAAAACGCCCCGGCGGCGCAGTATCTGCGCCGCCGGGGTCTCTCTTTTACTTTTTCACCAAATCGGCCAGCGTCACGCTGTCTAAGTACCCGCTGATGCGTTTGTCCAGCTCGCTCCAGACCGGCAGCGTCGGACAGCTCGCCGCCCGGGGGCAGGTCTTCGCGCCGCACTCTAAGCAGGCTACCGGCGCAAGGGATCCTTCCGTCAGCCGCAGAATTTCGCCCAGCGTGTATTCTCCCGGCTCCCGGCTCAGGCGGTAGCCGCCGCCCTTGCCCTGAATGCCGTCCACGATGTGGTTCTTCGTCAGCACGGGCAGGATCTTCTCCATGTACTTCAGGGAAATTTCCTGCCGGGCGGCTACGTCCTTCATGGGGACGAAGCCCTCCGACCGATGCTCCGCCAGATCCGCCAGTACCCGCAGGGCATAGCGGCCACGGGTCGAAATCATCATGGCGTCAGTCCGCGAACAACGGCGTGGACAGATACCGGTCGCCGGTGTCCGGCAGGAGGACGACGATGGTCTTACCCTCGTTTTCCGGCCGCTTGGCCAGCTCGATGGCCGCCCATGCCGCCGCGCCGGAGGAAATGCCTACCAGCACGCCCTCCGCCTTGCCGATCTGCTTGCCTACAGCAAAGGCGTCTTCGTTGGCCACAGGGATGATCTCGTCGTAAACGCCGGTGTCCAGCACCTTAGGAACAAAGCCCGCGCCGATGCCCTGAATCTTATGGGCGCCCGCCGTACCCTTGGACAGCACGGGAGAGGTCGCAGGCTCCACGGCCACCACCTTAATTTCCGGCTTCTTGGACTTGAGGTACTCGCCCACGCCGGTGATGGTGCCGCCGGTGCCCACGCCCGCCACAAAGATGTCCACCTCGCCGTCGGTGTCGGCGTAGATTTCGGGGCCGGTGGTCTCAAAATGCGCCTTGGGGTTGGCCGGGTTGACAAACTGGCCGGGGATGAAGCTGTCCGGAATCGAGGCCGCCAGCTCGTCGGCCTTGGCAATGGCGCCCTTCATGCCCTTGGCGCCCTCGGACAGCACCAGCTCCGCGCCGTATGCCTTCATCAGCTGGCGGCGCTCCATGCTCATGGTGTCCGGCATGACGATGATGATACGATAGCCACGGGCAGCCGCCACGGCGGCAAGGCCGATGCCCGTATTGCCGGAGGTCGGCTCGATGATGACGGAGCCGGGCTTCAGCAGACCTTTTTCCTCGGCGTCGTCGATCATGGCCTTGGCGACCCGGTCTTTCACGGAACCGGCGGGGTTCAAATACTCCAGCTTTGCCAGCACCTTCGCCTTCAGACCAAGGGCTTTTTCAATGTGGGTCAGCTCCAGCAAGGGCGTTTTGCCAATGAGCTGGTCGGCAGAAGTGTAAATGTTTGCCATGATTATCCCTCCTTCACGGCGTCAAAGCCGCGCTGCAGATCCGCAAGAATGTCGTCAATGTGCTCCGTGCCGATGGACAGGCGGATGGTGTTGGGCTTGATGCCCTGATCCAACAGCTCCGCCTCGGTCAGCTGGCTGTGGGTCGTGGTGGCCGGGTGAATGACCAGACTCTTGACGTCCGCAACATTGGCCAGCAGGGAGAAAATTTTCAGATTGTCAATGAACTTGTGAGCTTCCTTCACGCCGCCCTTGATCTCAAAGGTGAAGATGGATGCGCCGCCGTTGGGGAAATACTTCTCATACAGGGCGTGATCCGGGTGGTTCGGCAGGGAGGGATGGTTCACATGCTCCACCTGAGGATGGTTCGCGAGGAATTCAACCACCTTCTTGGTGTTCTCGGCGTGGCGCTCCAGACGCAGGGACAGCGTCTCAACGCCCTGCAGCAGCAGGAAGGCCGCGAAGGGAGAAATGGTCGCGCCGGTGTCCCGCAGCAGCACCGCACGGATGTAGGTCACGAAAGCGGCGGGGCCTGCGGCGGCTACGAAGGAAACGCCGTGATAGCTGGGGTTCGGCTCGGCGATGGCGGGGTACTTCCCGGAAGCCGCCCAGTCAAACTTACCGGAGTCCACGATGATGCCGCCCAAGGTGGTTCCGTGGCCGCCCAGGAACTTGGTTGCGGAGTGGACGACGATGTCCGCGCCGTGCTCGATGGGGCGGATGAGGTAGGGCGTGCCGAAGGTGTTGTCCACCACCAGCGGAATGCCGTACTTGTGCGCCAGCTCGGCCAGCGCGTCGATGTCGGGGATGTCGCTGTTGGGGTTGCCCAGCGTCTCAATGTAGATGGCGCGGGTCTCGGGGCGGATGGCGCTCTCCACTTCCTTCAGATCGTGGATGTTCACGAAATCGGCGGTGATGCCGAAGCCGGGCAGGGTGTGGGCGAGCAGGTTGTAGCTGCCGCCGTAGATGGTCTTCTGGGCGACAAAGTGGCCGCCGTTCTGACCCAGGGCTTCCAGCACGTAGGTAATAGCCGCCGCGCCGGAGGCCAGCGCCAGCGCCGCCACGCCGCCTTCCAGAGCAGCCACCCGTTTTTCCAGCACGTCCTGCGTGGAGTTGGTGAGACGGCCGTAAATATTGCCGGCGTCCGTCAGCCCGAAGCGGGCGGCGGCGTGGGCACAGTCATGGAACACGTAAGAGGTGGTGGCGTAAATGGGAACGGCCCGGGCATCGGTAGCGGGGTCGGCCTGCTCCTGGCCGACGTGGAGCTGCAAAGTTTCAAATTTATAGTCAGACATAATGATTATTTCCTTTCTTCAGTCAAATATTATCTTTGGTGTTTGGAACATCGGGGATACATTCGGCCAAAGCGGAAATTCGCCCTTACGAGGGTCTCAAAGTGATTTTTCATGGGATTTCCTCCCTTCAAAACTTACCTGTTCGGTAGGTATTTGCATCATACCACGAATTTCCTACCAAGTCAATCGGTTTTTTATCAAAAATTTCCTACTTGTCCAGTAGGAAAACCGGCGATATGACCAAGGCGTGAAAAAGCCGGTTCCGCCAAGCTTTTTTCCTTTGACAAATTTCGATTGCATGATAGAATGTAGGCGAAAACTCCCCAATAAAAACAGACAGGAGTGTCCCCCATGGAGATTTCCTACACCATTTTCGACCTGCTTTTCTATCTGCTGCTCTACGCCTTCCTCGGCTGGTGCGTCGAAGTCTTTTGCGCCGCCGTGAAAAGCGGGCGGTTTGTGAACCGTGGTTTTTTGAACCTGCCCCTGAATATGCCCTGCGGCATTGCCGCCGCCCTGCTGCTGCCGGTGCTGGGCACCATGAACCACAAGACCATCTTACAATATGTTATGACGCTGGTGATCTACATTCTGGTCCGGTGCGTGACCGACCAGTTTGTCCGGGGCGTCAGCCGGAGGCGGTTTGCCGCCGAGCCGAAGGGAAAGACCTTTTTCCTCAACGCGGCCATTGCCGCCGCCGTCATGCTGCTGGTGTATCTGGTGGTGCATCCCGCCATAATGGGGCTATTGTATCTGATGCCCAAGTGGCTGGAACGGACGCTGGTCATCGCTGGGATCGTCCTGATTCTGGCGGACTTCATCGGCGTGATGCGCGCCCTGCGCACCAGCAGCGCCACCCGGCTGAATAAGGCCGGGCAGGAGACCACCCAGCGCATGGCCGACCGGATCAGCAATACCATCTGGCGGCGTCTGCAAAAAGCCTACCCCGGCCTTGCGGCGGCGGACGTTCCGGGGCCGGAACGGTATGTCTTTGCCCGGGGCATCTGCTTTGACAAGCTGGTGTGGGTGTTTCTCGTGACCTCTTTCTTAGGGGCGCTGATCGAAATGGTCTTCTGCCGGGTCACGTCGGGGCGGTGGATGAGCCGTTCCGGCGTGCTGTACGGGAGCTTCAGCTTCGTGTGGGGTCTTGGCGCGGTGGTGCTGACCATCACCTTGCAGCGGATCGCGGACAAGCCCGACCGGCGGATCTTTCTCGCGGGCTTCGTCATCGGCGGCGCTTATGAGTACCTTTGCAGCGTGTTCACCGAGCTGGTATTCGGCACGGTGTTCTGGGACTACAGCAAAATGCCCCTGAACATCGGCGGCCGCACCAACGTGCTGTACTGCATTTTCTGGGGACTGCTGGCTGTGGCATGGATCAAGGTGCTGTATCCGCCCATGAGCAAGGGCATTGAAAAGATTTCGCCGCTGCTGGGGAAGGTGGTTACATGGGTTATCATCTTTTTTCTGGCCTGCGACGGTCTGCTCACTGGCGCCGCCATGCTGCGCTACACCGACCGTCAGAACAACCCGGAACCCAAAAATGTGGCCGAAGCGTTTCTGGACGACACCTATGACGACGACTGGATGGAACATCACTGGCCGAACATGGTGGTCACAAAGGACGTGGAATAGCGAAAGCTGCTTCCGGAAAATAGTGAATGGAGCGTATCGATGCAGATACGCTCCATTTTTCGTACCGGGGTACACCCCCCTTGGCTCTCCCTCCGGGAGAGCTGTCACCGCAGGTGACTGAGAGGGCATCGCGCCCTGGTTTCCCCTCTCCGTCCTCGCTTCGCTCGGCCACCTCTCCCAAGTAGAGAGGCAAGGGAGTTCTTTGTCAATCCACAGCTTTCCGGGCGGCGGACTCGGTGTATGTCCAGCTCCGGAAATCCGAAATGCTGCAATAGCTGTTTTCCAGAATGTCCATCGCGGTGGAGGCAATTTCGGGGTCGCGGTCATGGGTCAGCTCTTTAATGTAGGGCAGTGCGCCGTCCCCAAGGCTGCTCATGTGCCCCATGTCGATGGTCTCCAGCTGCCCCGACTGGTAAGCGCGGACGTTGTACCGGGCGACTTGCGTGTCCACATCCGCCCAGAAGGTGACGCACCCCAGAATCAGCGCGCAGATCACCGCCCCCTTCATGTAGGGGAATCGGGGCTTGAACAGCCACACGGACACGAGGATCGTCGTGACCCCCAGCCAGAGCATGAAAATCTCCGTCAGCACCCGCTTTCTCGTCAGGCCGTAGCCGCTAATGTAGAGCAGCATTTTCGCGCTGGCCGCGGCGATGAGGAACAGCGCCGCCAGCCCGAGGAACAGGCACAGCCCTCTGGTCAGCGCCGGGGCACCGGCCTTCTTTTCCACCAGTCCCATGGCAAGGCACATCAGCCCCAGATTGATAAAGCTCAGCCACGCCATCTCGAAAAATCCCCGGCGGGCGTATTCCGCCAGCGTGTACCCATCGGGCAGAATTCCCGCGAAGCCGCCGCCCAGATATGCCAGCTGACTCAGCAGATACACGGCGTAGATCAGGCACACCGCTCCCAGCAGAATGTTCACGGTAATGGCGCTGAAACCGTGGAAGCTCTTCGCTTCTTTCCCGTTTTTCTCCGCGTATTTCAGTCCCACGCCCCGGGAATACAGAATCCATCCGGCGAACACGCCGAAAAACAGGGAAATCACCGGCTCCGACCAGTCGGTGTCGGGGAGCATATCCATCAGCCCCTCAAACGCCGCGTCGGCACGCATCAGCAGGACGATCAGCACCGCCGCCACCGGCAGGGCGATCAGTACGCCCAGAATCGCCGCGCCGCCCCGTTTTCCCGCCGTACCGGCGTTCTTCCGGGCGTCGTTCAGTCCCCGGGCGGCGGCGCTCATGCTGCCCACACCCAGTGTAAATATCGCCCGGGGAGCGTCCAGCGCCGACGCGATGCCGCCGGGTTCCCGGCGGCTCTGCCCCGCCATCCGGCAGAAGCCGAGGTTCACGGCAAACAGCGCCATGAGGAGCATTTCCATTTTGATACCGCTGTCCGACGACCGGGCGAACCCGGCGAAGATCACCGCTGCCAGAATCAGCAGCGCCGCCTCATATTTCCCCGGCCGGAAGCCGCAGCGAAGCAGATACCAAAAACTGCACCCCGTCAGAGCCACCGCCCCCAGGGCAAATCCCAGACAAAAACCGCCGTAAAGAATGCTGTTCCACGTAAACGTGCCGAAAAGCAGCACCAAAAGTCCAAAAATCAGTTCCCTTTTTCCCGCAGGATACCGGGGCAGTGTCCGTTCTTCCATAATATCTCCCTTCTCATCGCTTCCAGGGGTCGTCGTCCTGCACGAACTCGAACAGATCCCCCGGCTGGCATTGCAGCTCCCGGCAGATGGCGTCCATGGTGCTCATGCGCACGGCCTTGGCCTTGCCGGTTTTCAGTATGGACAGGTTGGCGGGGGTCATGCCCACCCGGTTCGCCAGCTCCAGGGACGTCATCTTCCGCTTGGCCAGCATCATATCCAGATTCACAATAATTGCCATACGCCGCCTCACACCGTCAGATCGTTTTCTTCCCGGATTTCCACTGCGGCGGCCATGACGTTCTTCACCACGCTCACCGCCAGCGCCAGAAACGCCATGATCGTCGTCATGAAAATCAGGGGCGGGTAGAAGAACGCGGCAGGCAGGCAGATGCCGCTCACCGCCGCGCAGCACCAGCGAATGCGCCGCAAGAACCGGACGTTCTGTGTGACGAACACGTCCTCTGCAAGAATATTCCGCACCAGCCGTTCCATGCAGGAAAGGGCATACAGCACCGCAGGGACGCAGCAGTAAAACCCGATCATAATCGCCGCCGCGCCGTACCGTCCCAGCGGCCGCAAAGTCTGATACCACCGCAGCAGTCCCGGCATGGCAAAAGTAAGCAGGCAGATGATAATGAACAGCACCCGGCTGCACCAAAGTGTAAATTTCGCAGAAAGCTGTGAATTCATAAAAGCACCTCCGTTTGCATGGAGTGTACCATAGAAATTATCGAATGTCAATAATTATTTTCCTGTTTACGAGAATCGCATTTTCCCGCCGCCCGAAAACTTGTTACAGAACTTCATACGAGCTTAACATTTTCCCACTTTAATCGTTAATATTTTACCGGTATAATAAGGCCATAAAGATCAAGACAACGTTAGCCCCGCCGCAAGGCACATGGGGCAGTATATAAATTTGCTACCAACCTTCATCTTTTTCATTTTTTCCTCTCCTCTTTTCTTGTTGCAAAATCCGCGGTGATGAGCCGCGGATTTTGCATTTCTTTTTAATCAAAACTTAAGCTGTCCGCACCGTTTTCCGTTGCAAACACGGATATATTATGGTATAATAGGGGAAATTCACATTAGGGTGATGGAATGTTTGCCAAATATCTTCTGATTTTCTTCGTGTCCATGGTGCCGCTGGTGGAGCTGCGGGGCAGTATCGTTATGGCCGTGGGCATGGATCTGGACTACTGGACGTCTCTTGCGGTGTGCGTCGTGGGCAATATGCTGCCGGTGCCGCTGATCTATTTCTTCGCCCGGAAGGTGCTGCACTGGGGCGCGGATAAAAAATATATCGGGAAGTTCTTTTCCTACTGCCTGGAAAAGGGCGAAGCCGCCGGTCACAGGCTGATGAAAAAGGCCGGTCGGGGCGGGCTGTTCGTGGCGCTGATGCTGTTCGTCGGCATTCCCATTCCCGGCACCGGCGCGTGGACGGGAACCCTCGCGGCCAGTTTTCTGGACATGGGCATCAAAACCACGGCGCTGTCCGTTTCTCTGGGCGTCATTATCGCGGGAATCATCATGGGAGCCGCCAGCATGGCGGGCGTCCATGTCTTCGGATTATAAGGAGGAAACATAAATGTCCGATTGTCTGTTCTGCAAAATCATTGCGGGGGATATCCCCTCCACCAAGGTCTACGAGGATGATTCGGTCTTCGCCTTCCGGGACATCAATCCCCAGGCACCGACCCACATTCTGGTGATCCCCAAGACGCATATTTCCGGCTGCAACGGCGTCACGGAGGAAAACAGCGCCGTCGTCGCCCACATTTTTGAGGTCATCCCCAAAATTGCGGCGGCGGAGGGGCTGGCAGGTGGCTACCGTGTGGTCAGCAACTGCGGCCCCGATGCGGGTCAGACCGTGCCGCACCTGCATTTCCACATCCTCGGCGGCAAAACTCTGGCGCTGGATATGGCGTAACATCTTAGGGTCTATCTGAAAACCGGCATCCTTCGGGTGCCGGTTTTTCGCGCTTGACATCTTTCGGTTTTTTGCTATACTATGCTCAGATCGCAAAACAAATAAGGCAGCACCGCGCAATTCGGCAAGGAGGCACAGCAGAAGATTTTGTGCCAGATCAAAGTTTCCAAACCGGAGGAATACTGGATGTACCCGCAAGGGGTATGCCGCATCCGTAAGCCAGCTTGCGCTGGCAACGGTTGCGCAATATTTCCCGGTTTGGAAACTGCCGAGCTGGCGCAAAAGATTCGCTGTGACCCGCAGACGCAATTGTGCGGTGTTGCCTAAAGTCTTCGGGGAGCCGGAAAGGCCGGCTGAGAGTGGGCGTGTGCGCCCTGACCCGTGAACCTGATACGGCTAATACCGTCGGAGGGAAAGATGCATATATGGGATACCAGAAGTATCGCGTTGCACCTGGACGGTTTGCAATGCGATACTTATTTTTTTGGAGGTTCCCAAAATGAAAACCAAAAGACTGACGGAAAGCGCCATGCTGCTGGCGCTGGCCATTGTGCTGGAGCTGATCTCCAAGGCCATCATCCCCGAAATGCCCTTCGGCGGTCAGGTGACGCTGGTGGCCATGCTCCCGGTGGTGCTGATCTCCTACCGCTACGGCGTGAAGTGGGGCTTCGTTTCCGGCTTCTGCTACGCGCTGCTGGAAATGGCACTGGGCGCGAAGACCGTGAGTGCCGCCTTTCAGCCCGGCTATTTCGGCGACGACACCATGATCTTCAAGGCCATCCTCATGTGCCTGCTGGACTATCTGCTCGCCTACACCATGATGGGTCTGGGCGGCATTTTCCGGGATAAGATCAAGAATCCCGGCACCAGCCTGATGTGCGGCTCCCTTGTGGCGTTGGGTGCGCGGTATCTGTCTCACATTCTGTCCGGATACCTGCTGTTCTCCGGCTGGGCGGAGTGGTTCTTCACGCAGGATGGCTTCCCCGCATGGGGCGCGAAGCTGGTGGAGAGCCTCAGCCCCGTCGCGCTGGGCTGGGTCTATTCCATTGTGTACAACGGCTTCTACATGGTTCCCGAGCTGATCCTCACCGCCATCGCGGCGCAGCTGATCGCCAGAATTCCGAAGATCGTGGTCAAGGTGGACTGAGAATTTTCCGCGACGTATAGTAACATCGCCCCGGGCTGAAGCCCGGGGCGTTTGTTTTTATGCCTTTGCGATCATTTCATTTTCCATCTGCCAGGCACGGTAGAGGATTTCCGCAGCTGCTTCCCGGGTCAGCGGGACGTCGGCTTCCAGGCTGAAGCCGTTTTGGGCAGCGGCTGTCAGAGCGTCCTGCGCCCAGGCGGAGGTTTCCGATTCCTCCGCCGACGTTTCCGCGGCTTCCTCCGGGGCGTCCGCCGTCAGCGCCAGAGCGTTTTTCAGCATGACGCCCGCCTCCGCGCCGGTGATGATCTCGTCAGCGCCGAAGGTTTGCTGATCGGGCAGCCCCGCCGTCAGGCCGGAACGCACTGCGGCGGCAAGATAGGGCTGGAGCCACTGGGGGATTTCGTCGGTGAACCCCGCGCCGGTCAGCTCCTCGTCTACGGGGATGTTCAGCGTCCTGACCAGCATGGTGACGAATTCGCCCCGGCTCACCGTCCGTTCCGGGCCGAAGCAGGGATTCCCCGCCACGTTTTCCCCGGAGAAAATCCCGGTATTCTTCATCCACTCCGCCGAGAACCGGCAGTCCCTGCCCACCGTGTCGGTGTACTGGGTCGCGTCGGCGGGCTTGAGGATGGTGATGGTGACGGTTGCTTCCCGGGAGGTCTTCCCGGAAGCGTCCGTCGCCGTGAAGGTGAAGGAATCGATGCCTACCTTATTCTTCTTGGGCGTGTAGGTGAAGCTTCCGTCCGGCTGGAGGGTCACGGTGCCCCGCTTGGGCCGACGGACGATGGCGTAGACCATGTCCTCCCCCTCCGGGTCAGCGACCTTCAATTTGCCGTCGGCAGCGAGATTTTTGTAGGTTTCCAGTGCAGAGTCCTCCGCCACGGGGGGCTTGTTTTCCTTGCCCCGGATGCCGATGGTCATGGCGGCGGACGCCTCCACGCCGCCCGGGTAGATGGGCAGGTAGCCCACCTCGGCGGATTCATCCAATTCGGTCAGGCGGGGGGAAAAGGTCATCTGCGCCGCCTGTTCGGCGGTGAGAACGTCGCCGGGAACGAGAACGCGGCTGCCCAGCATCACGCTGCCTACCTTTTTATCCGGCAGACTGGTGATGCAGATGCCCGCAATGGGGGTCTCCCCGGAAAAGTCCTCCGCCGAGAAGCAGTAAACGCTGTCGCAGTCCACCTCGGCGGCGGCCGCGCCGCAGGACAGCCCCGCGATGCAGCATACCGCCAGCAGCAGAGCCAATAATCGATTTCGGAACATGGCAATACCTCCAAAAAATGATTTCCGGTGGTATTGTTTGCCAATGTTGGAAAAATTATTCCTACAAATTTTTTGATGGGGCACAAGCCCTTGGCTCTCCCTTTGGGAGAGCTGTCACCGAAGGTGACTGAGAGGGTTTTGCACCCCCTTTCGACCGGGTTTATAAAAAATTCAAAATTAGGTGCAGACAACCGGCAGCTTTTGTGTTATACTATTAAAATCTATATGTGTGCGTTGCGTACATTATGCTTTTCGCTGTCTGAAGGAGGCGTTTCCTTTGAAATATTGGTTCGGCTACCTCACCGCCGCCATCTTCGGCGCCATCACATGGGTGCTGATGCGGTTCGGTGAACGGTTTTCTACTCTGGTGGATATGGTGTACCCCTACGTCATCCGCACCTCGGAGTCCATTCTTGCCCAGTGGGCGAGCGGCGCGGATTTCCCCGTCTGGCAGCTGCTGGCCGTGGCGCTGGGCGCGCTGATCCTTGCCAGCATTGTGCTGATGATCGTGCTGAAATGGAACCCCATTCAGTGGGGCGGCTGGGTGCTCGCGTTTTTTGCCGGTATTTACATGCTCCACACCATGCTCTGGGGTCTGAATTACTACTCCGGCCCCCTGTCCGACGATATGCGGCTGGACGTGGGCAGCTACAATCTGGAGGAGCTGACCGAAGCCACCGAATACTACCGGGACAAGGCCAACGCCCTCGCCTTACAGGTCAACCGGGACGGAAGCGGCAACGTGGCCTTCGCGGACTTCGACGCGCTGGCGGGCAAGGCCGGCGAAGGCTTCCAGACGCTGACCTACGACTACTTCTATCCCATTTTCGCCGGTTCCACCCTTCCGGTGAAGAAGCTGGGCTGGGCGGATATGTATTCCTCCATGGGCATCACCGGCGTCACCTTCGGCCTGACCGGCGAAGCCTGCGTCAATCCCCAGATCCCCGGCGTGTCCCTGCCCTTTACCATGTGCCACGAAATGGCCCACCGCATGTGCATCGCCCCGGAGCGGGACGCCAATTTTGCCGCGTTCCTCGCCGCCTCCGTCCATTCCGACCCGGAATTCCAGTACAGCGCCTACTTTATGGCCTTCCGCTACTGCTACAGCGCCCTGAGCAGCGTCAATAACCAGTCCGCCGCGGCGGCTGCCGCACGGGTGAGCGCCGGGGTCAACGACAATCTGAAATTCGACATGGCTGCCTACAACAGCTTCTTCAATTCCCGGAAAAGCACCGCCGCCACGAACATCGCCGACGCCGCCAACGACACCTATCTCAAGGTCAGCGGCGACGAAAGCGGCGTCGCTTCCTACGGCGAGGTCTGCGACCTGCTGGTGAACTGGCACATCCAGACCGTGGTGCTGCCCTCCATCACCGTGGAGGAATCCCCCTTCGACCCCTACGACGAAACGCAGGTGGACCTGAGCGGCATCGTCAACGCAAGGTGACGGCCATGATGAGACAGACTTTGGATGCAGGTCTGCCCGAGCTGGGACTTGACCTGCCGGAAAGCGCGCGCCAGACCCTCTGCGATTTTGGCGCGGCTGTTATCAAACAGAACGAGGTCATGAACCTCACCGCCATCACCCAGCCGGATCAAGTGGCAAAGCTCCATTTGCTTGACAGCCTGACGGTACTCACCGCCGCCGATCTGCGGGGAAAGCAGATCATCGACGTGGGCTGCGGCGCGGGATTTCCCGGTGTGCCGCTGGCCATCGCCTGCCCGGAAGCGCGCGTTACCCTGCTGGATAGTCTGGGCAAGCGCATGAAGTGGCTGGAAGAAATCCTCCCCCAGCTGGGCGTCCGCGCCCAGTGCGTCACCGCCCGGGCGGAGGAAGCGGCGGCGGAACGGCGGGAAAGCTACGATTACGCCGTCTCCCGGGCAGTCGCCCGGCTGAACATCCTGCTGGAGCTGACCGCCCCCTATGTGAAGGTCGGCGGCGCGGTGCTGGCCATGAAAGGCTCCGCCGCAAGGGAAGAGCTGGCCGAGTGTACATCCGCGATCAAAAAGCTGGGGTTACAACTGGAATCGGTAAAGGAATTTTCCATCGACGGGGCGTCCCACGCGGTCATCGTCCTGCGGAAGACCGCCCCCACGCCGAAGCAGTACCCCCGCCGCTACGCAAAGATCAAGCAGTCTCCGCTTTAAGGCGCTTTGGAAAGTGAGGTTTTTATGGACGCAGCTCTCAGTATCGCTCTGGGATATTTTGTCGGTTCGCTCAGCCCGTCCTCTCTGGTGGGCAGGGTGAAGAAGACCGACGTGCGAAAATCCGGCACCGGTAATCTGGGCGCTACCAACACCATGCTGGTTCTCGGCTGGGGCGCGGGAATTTTCGTCATGCTTTTTGACCTGATGAAGTCCTTCCTCTCCGGCAAGCTGGCGCAGTACCTGTTCCCCGGGCTCAGCGTCGCAGGGATGCTGGCCTGCATCGGCGCCATGATCGGCCACTGCTTTCCGGTGTTTCACCGCTTCCGGGGCGGCAAGGGGCTGGCGACCTTCGGCGGGCTGGTCATCTACTGCGGGTTTAAAGTACGTCCCCATCGTGCTGTGCGCCGGATGGGCGGTCATGTGGATCTTTGACTGCACCGTGATGTTCCCCATAACGGTGGGCATCGCCCTGCCCCTGCTGATGTACCTTTTCGGCGAAGCGCCGGCGAAAATTATCACGGCCATCTGCGCCGGAGCGGTGCTGGACGTCATGCACATCGGCAATATGAGAAAGGCCCTCGCCGGGGACGAGATCATGCACGTCCGGGACTATTTCAGGGAGAAACTGCACAAAGAACACTGAAAAGTTTTCGCCCGAAAAAGTGAAAGTTTTCCTTTACTTTTGGGCAAACTTGTGATATACTCGAAAAGCTGGTTATGACCAGACACAATTTTTGCGCCCGTTGCTCAGTTGTGGGACAACGCCCATGCGGCACTTCACCGGCCCCTACTTAGCTCCCGGGCTACCGATTTGAAAGGTGGAAAAATCATGATTCAGAAGGAAAAGAAGACTCAGGTCATCCTGGAAAACGCGACCCACGAGGGCGACACCGGTTCTCCCGAGGTTCAGATCGCCATCCTGACTGCCCGTATCAACGAGCTGACCGAGCATCTGCGCGTCCACAAGCACGACAACCACTCCCGCCGTGGTCTGCTGATGATGGTCGGTAAGCGCCGCAGTCTGCTGGACTATCTGGCCAAGAAGGACATCAACCGCTACCGTGCTGTGATCGCCAAGCTGGGTATCCGTAAGTAAGAGATTAAGGGGGCGACTGTCGTCGCCCCTTTTCTTCGTGTCTTCTAGGGAAACTCTGAATAAATCGTCTGCGACTGTGAGCGGATCTTTTCCGCCCACTCTTCGGTATCGAAAACGG
>ERZ780195.808-NODE-808-length-29412-cov-22.612631_pt1 | contig 29412 bp, 26 predicted proteins | sample MGYA00511017_ERZ780195 | MGnify/ENA primary metagenome ERZ780195 (study PRJEB29588, sample SAMEA2159974) | human gut metagenome | biome: human gut; feature: human-associated habitat; material: faeces | place: Denmark | collected 2008/2010 ...
ATTTCTACCGCAACGTTTTCTCTGTTGTGCCCAAATCCAAGGTCAAAATTGTGGCAAAAATGCTCAAAGCGATCCACGCGCAGGAGAGCAAGAAAGCGTCCCGCGAGAAGGCGAAGGCCGTGGTCGCCGAGCTGCGTGCCATGAAGCTGAAGGAGGCCGCCAAGAAGGTCGAGGACGGCATCGAGGAAACGCTGACCTACTGCGATTTTCCCAGCGAGCATTGGACCCGCATCCGTACCAACAATGTGATCGAGCGGCTGAACCGGGAGATCCGCCGGCGCACCCGCGTGGTGGGGACATTCCCTGACGGCAACTCTGCCCTGATGCTGGTCTGCGCGAGGCTGCGCCATGTGGCAGGTACCCAGTGGGGCTGCAAAAAATACATGAACATGAAGCATTTGGAGGCGGCTCTGGACGACGTCTCTATTGCCGGCTGACTTCACTCAGCCGAGCCTGCAAACAATTTTGCGCATAAATCTTGACGGGACCAAGATTTGAAAACTTCGATTTCTCATTGCTGAAGGGTCGTGGTGTGGAGCGTCTAAAGGTACTGCCATCCCTCAGTGCCATCCATTCACACAGAAATCTGGCATTTATTGGCCCTGCCGGAACGGGTAAGACCCATCTGGCACAAGCCTTTGGCTACGCCTGCTGCCAGCATGGTATGAAGACCTATTTCATCAAAGCCTCGGAATTACGGGACAGATTCCTCGCAGCCAAGCGTAGTGGTAAGGCGGACACCTGTCTCAACGCTCTGGTGCGTCCGAGCTGTCTTATTATTGATGAGATTGGGCACTGCGAGTTCGACAAGGAATGTACCCGTATGTTCTTTGATCTGATTGACCGCCGCTACAACAAGGAAGGCAACTTCAACATGATTTTCACCAGCAACAAAAATCCGGCGCTGTGGCGCGAGGATTTCAACGAGGACGCCACCTTGCTCTGCGCATTGGACCGCATCTTTGATGATGCTACGGTGTTCAAGCTGCGCGGGGAAAGCTTCCGTGGGAAGAAATTGGAGACGATCTCCCTGCAGACCGGCAAGGTAAAAGCCGTTGAGCCTGCGGCGGAAATGAAAGAATAATTCAAGTGCCATACTGGGCTGTTGGCTGTACGTTTTAAACCCAGTTCGCTTGTTTTAGGTGAAACCAAAATGGCAGGAAACTGAATGCATCCTCAAAAGGATTGGCTCACCGTTCCGGCTTAAATTGGCTGTTTTTTTCCGACCAAAATTGGCTGTGCGCTCCCGGCGCTAACAGTATTTTATCTTTAGTCATCAAAACTCATAGAATTATGTTTATAGTATATATTCGGAGCTAAAAAAATATCAATGGTCTGTTTATTTCTTCCGAAAACTATTCATAGTATAGGAAGAGAGGTGAGGACCATTGTCGATTGCAAAAATCATCGGTGAACGGCTGCGTGCCTACCGTATCCAAAAAGGATGGAGCCAGGAGATACTGGCGGAAAAAGCGGAGCTTCATCATACCTATATCGGTCAGCTAGAGCGCGGTGAGAAGAACGCTACGATTGAAAGCATTTACAAGGTGACAACAGCACTGGACATCCCGCTGTCGGCTTTGTTTGAAAATATATCACCATCATCCGAGGCGCGAGACTATGCCTCTTTGAGTTATGATCGGATACAAAAGCTGCCCCTGCCGGGGCAGGAGATGCTGTATGAGATATTGGAACGCATTATAAGATTTAAACAAGGTACAAACTCTCATTAAAAGCAAAATCCAATCTTCTTGGGTAGAAAAACAGCCCGATGCGGAGATTCACTCCGTATCGGGCTGTTTTTCGCGGTCGATGGTTTCATTGATCGCGCGGTAGATGAATGCGTTGGTAGACTCCCCGTTGGCGGCGGCGTGTGCTTGAATGCGAGCCTTATTACCTTTGGGGACGCGGAAAGTGATGCTTTCCAGCTTCTCCTCACGGTATTTTTTGTTGGCGCGCAGCTGCGCTTCTGTCTGTGCCATGTGAGCTCCTCCCCAAAGATGTTTTTATCATTATATCGAATTATCTTATGTGAAGCAAGAACTATTGTGCTGGTGTGACCTCACATATTTCACAAATTATCTTTCTCATTTTTGGTATCTTCGACCGTTGATGTGAGGTCACATATATGCTATACTGTGCTTACAAAAGAAAAACAACGGCAGTTGCAGGGAGTTGGCGCTCCCTACAACCTGCGCAGGTGATTGCAGCACCTACACAACGGACAAATCCGCACCGCATGGGGTTATTATACCCGTTTGACCCTGATTTTGCAAGCGGAATCCGGTCTATTTGTCATACTCATGACACCGTGTAGTGCCTCGGCCTGCACGGTGTTTCTCTTTTCTCATTTCACCGAAAGGAGGAAGACGCATGAGTCAAGATCGTATTCCGTTTCCCGCGTCCCCGGCATGTTCTCCGTCCCCAGCTCATAGGCTGTGGCGAGGGGGAATGAGCATGGAAGTCAAGCACACCCATCCGCAGTATGAGGATCCGCAGGCGCGGCAGCAGCAGATGAAGGATACCTACGATGCCTGCATGGCGAAGCTGCGGGCACTGCGGGCAGCCCAGCGGGAAAAGACCGCATGAAGACGGACGCGGTATACGCCCGCCAGTCCGTGGAGAAAAAGGACAGCCTGTCCATCGCGGGGCAGATCGACCTGTGCCGCCGCACGGCGGGCGTCGGGGAGCTGCGGGTCTACAAGGATGCCGGTTACTCCGGCAAGAACACCGAGCGCCCTGCTTTCCAGCAGCTGATGAAGGACATCCGCGCCGACCGCATCGGCACACTGTACGTCTACCGGCTGGACAGGTTCTCCCGCAGCGTGGCAGACTTCGGCCAGCTATGGGAGGTGCTGCAGGAGCATCATGTGGAGTTCGTGTCGGTCAACGAGAACTTCGACACCAAGACGCCCATGGGGCGGGCCATGCTGCACATCATCATGGTGTTTGCCCAGCTGGAGAGGGAGACCACCGCCGAGCGCGTGCGGGACAACTACTACCGCCGCGCGGCGCTGGGCGCATGGCCGGGAGGTCCAGCACCCTACGGCTTCGACAATGGCCGCGCACGCGGGCGGGATGGCAGGGAAGTCCCGTCCCTCATCCCCAACGACAAGGCGGAGGTGGTGCAGCGGATCTTTCAGGAGTACGCCGTAGAGGGCATGTCACTGGGGCGGCTGGCCCGCAAGCTGACCACCGAGAGCATCCCCGCCCCCAAGCGCACCACGTGGGACAACGTGACGCTGTCCCGCTTGCTGCACAACCCCGCGTATGTGATGGCAGACGAGCAGGTGCGGCTCCACTATCTGGGTCAGGGCGTGGAGGTCACCAGCCCACCTGAGGCCTTTGACGGTGTACACGGTGTGCTGCTGGTGGGCAAGCGGGAGGCCAACGCGCGGAAGTACACCAAGACCGAGAACCATCGGGCATCCGTGCTGAACAGTGTGGGCATCGTGCCGTCGCCGCTGTTTCTGGCGGTGCAGGCAAAGCTGGCTCACAACCGTCAGGTAGGCAACAGCGGCAAGGGTAAGCACACATGGCTCTCCGGTCTGCTGAAATGCGCCAAGTGCGGCTACAGCCTGTCCGTTGTGGCGGACAAGTCCTATCGCTATCTGGCGTGCAGCGGGCGGTATAATATGAACCGCTGCGACGCCACCATCCACGTCAAGCTGGCGGAGTTGGAAGCGGTGGTGCAGACGGAGATCGAAAAGCTGCTGACGCAGTGCCCGCAGGAGCCCGTTGTGCCGAAGCCGGAGGAGGACGGCTACACCCAGCGGCTGCTGGAGCTGGACCGCCGCGCCGAGCGCCTGATGGACGCCTTTGCCGAGAGTGAGGATCTGCCCGCGTCCTATCTGCAGAAAGTACTGGGGAAAATCGAAAAGGAGCGCGAAGCGCTCCGGCAGGCCCGGCGGCGCGAAGCTGGCCGCATTCCGCTGCCGGAAAAGCTGGTGTTCGGCGAACTGTCCTTTGAGGAGAAAAAAGCCGTGGCCGCTCAGTTCATCCGCCGCATCGAGGTGGCAAAGGACAGCGCAGAGATCATCTGGGCGGTGTAAATCTAAATTGATACAAAAGAGGAGTAACCATTATGAACGACGAACGTAAAGCAACTATTGAAGTAGACATGACCGACGACGAGTGGATCGAACTGTTGTGTCTGTGTGAGGAAATCAATCTGACGCCGGGGGATCTGGCTGTGGCATTCTGTCAGGAGGTCATCCGGCAGCAGGCGCTGCTGCGTATTATCGCCGCCGCTGTTCGCGCCGATGTAGCCAATCAACTCAATCGATAACGGGAGGAATTGCACCTATGAAAATCGAAAACAAAACACCTATCGCGGAGGAGATCATCCGCAACAACCCCACCGGCCACGGCCTGTTCGCCGGTATCGGGGACAACTTCAACAGCGTGGCCCAGGTCATCTGTGAGCTGATGGACGACGCGGTTTCCAACCTCCGCGCCAACAGCGGCGATCCCGAGCTGTCCATGAGGGTAGTGCTATCGCTGGAAAATCTTGGCGATGCCGTGGAGATCACCGTGACGGACGGCGGCACGGGCATTGCCGACCTTGGCAGTGCATTGACCATTGCATGTCGGGATGGCGCGCAGACGCCGCTGAACGAGCACGGCTTTGGATTGAAGCACGCGCTGGCCTCCTGCGACAGCAGCCCCAGCTAGCAGTGGAGCATCCGCACCCGCACGAAGGACGACGCCGCGGCAAACCAGTACCGCGAGGTCAAGGCACCATATTCCATGGGCACATCTGAACTGGACAAGCCCATGAAGGTGCGTTTCTATTCAGGTACGGGTGATTTGCCCCACCCCACCGGCACATCGATCTCCGTCCGATGTCCCATGGCAAAGTTCCGGACGGTGAAGCCCGACCGTAAGGCAGCGCCCTCCGACTTCCACAATCTGGTGCGGTACATCATTGAGGAACTGCGGTACGTCTACGCGGGCATTCTGGCGAATACGCCCATCACCATGGAGGTGTGGGAGATCAGCGGCGGCGAGGAAACGCAGCATACGCTGACGCCGCTGCTGCCGGTGTGGGAAGAGGGCAGCGTGAAGGATTACGGCGAGATCCCCTGCAACCTGGGCGGCGGCCCGCTGACTATTCGTTGTAAGTACGGCAACATTCTGAAGAACCCGTCCAACGCTATTTACTACAAGTGCAACATGGAGTCCAGCGGCGTGGAGCTGCGCATCAATGGACGCGCCATCGAGCACGGAATGTTTGACCGCGTCTGGGGCGAGGCCATTCACCCCAGCCAGAACCGCTTTTTGGTGCAGGTGGATCTTATCTCGGACAACCCCGCCGCGCTGCCCGCCACGAAGAACACGAAAACTTCGTTCTGTGAAGCGGATCCGCGCCTGAAGAACCTGCTCAGTTGGATCGCCTCCTATGTCCCCGCCCCGGCCAAGGATGTGGACTCGATGGAGCTGCGGTATGTCAAGGAGCTGACTGCCAAGCGGGAGAATGACCCTACCGCCCTGCGGGTAAGCCGCGAAGAGCCGGTGTTCCAGAAGATCGGGCTGAAGGCCAAGGTCGATCTGTTCGTGGGCTACATCGACCGCGTGACCATCTACGAGGCCAAGGCCGGCAAGACCAAGGCGCTGGATCTTTACCAGCTCCGCATGTATGTGGACGGCTGTGCACTGGACAACAAGCCTGTGGATGAAGCCGTGTTGATCGCCAAGCGCCATTCGGCTGAGGTGAAGGATCTGCGGGACATCCTGAACACCCTGACCGCACCTGATGGACGTCCCTACAACTTCCGGTTGGCTACATGGGACGAGGAGGGCATCGTGATCCGCCAGAGCGCGTAAGAACAGTCGGGGAAAAGTGTGCAATGATTGCACACTTTTCCAAAGGGAGGCGAGGTGTGAACGTAAAAGAATTGATCCTGAGCCAGCCTGCGGCGGGTATTGCCGCCGCGCTGGTTGACCGACTGGACATTGAACCCGGCAAAAGCTCTATGACTCTCTCCGCGAAGCGGAGGAACTGGACAAACTCCCGCCGGAGGAACGGGCGAAGCACTTCTTCTCCGCAGAGGAGGTTTTTGCTGAGTTGGGCATCCCTGAACCCTCCGAGGAAGAACGGCAGAAAACGCATCGGCAGATGTGCAGGGAGATGCTGATCAATAGTCTGAGAACGTATCAGATGCTTGAGAAATATGTGAAAAAGTAATAAACAGAGAAGGCCATCGGCAAATAGCCGATGGCCTTTTCTGTCAGTACCGCGTCACGCCTGCACCCTATACTTCACACGATTCCCATACCGCGTTGAGGTCAGCAGCCCCAGTTGTTCAAACTTCAGCACAAAGCTGCGGATGGTGGCGTAGGCGGCGTTGCCGAAGTCCTTTTCCAACTGCTTGGTGGAGAACTCAGCTTCCCCGTATGCGGAGAGGACGAAGTTCCACAGATCCTTTTCTTTCTCCGTAACCTGCCCCCGCGACAATGCATCCTGAAACGCCTCGGTCGTCCGGCGGGCAGGGAGCACTCCGTTCAGCTTGTGATACACATTTTCAATGAAATACACTAGAAACGGCGTTACGTCCAGCACGCCGCTGATGTGGGCATTCTCCTCCGCCAGCGTATAGGCGTCATAGTACCCCTTGCGGCTCTTATTGACGTACTCAGACAGCGGCACGAACAGGGCGGAGGAATACCCCTGCTGTACCAGATACCACAGGTGCATCAGCCGTGCCATTCTGCCGTTGCCATCAAAATAGGGGTGCAGATAGGCGATATAGAAGTGGATCAGGGCCGCTTTCAGCAGATCGTTGCTGTCGGGCTCCTCGTGGATGAAGCGCACTAGCTCCCCCATACGCTCCGGCAGCTGCTGCCACGGAAGACCGGTATGCTCCACCTTGGAGCCGACCACATACACGCTGTCGTGCCGGTAGAAGCTGCCGGGGCGCAGACGGTCTTCCTCCGGTAAATAGGCGCCGATGGCGGTCTCGTACAGTTGGTGGATGGATGCTTCGGTGATCCTGTTGGCGGGGTCGCTGATGAATTCCAGCCCATTCTTCATACCATAGATGCGGTTCTCGCTTTCGTCCGCCGGAGCAAAGCCGGACAGGATCTTGCGGACACTGTCGCGGGAGAAATCCACCTGCTCAATGGTGAAGGTGGAGATGATCTCCTCCTCCATGGCATTTGCACCGTAAAGCTGTGTGCTGCTCTGCGGCGTCAGCAGGATTCGAGCGGCAGAGAGATGCACCTGCGCGACACTATCCAAATAGACAAGCTCCTGCCCGGAAAAGTCCTTCAGCGGCAACGGATGGTAGAAACCATTCTTCAGCAGCGAAACAAACTCTCCCATATCCGCCTGCGGATATTTATAGCCCAGCTTCTTCAAGTCCAGCACACTTTTATCCGACAGCATTTTGGTAAACAACGCAGCGTCCATATAGCACCTCCTGTTGATATTAAATAGTATCAGTTTATATCAGTATACAGGAGTGTTTCCGGAAATGCAAGAGAAAATACCGTCATAGGCGTTGAAAAATCCAAGATCGAAATCGTGCGGATCAAAAGTGATGAAATCAACATCAGGTTTCAGAGGAGCTTTCTTGAAGTGAATGTATTCGCAAATTGGTAGAGATAGTTTCCTGCGTCATCCGCACCTCGCCGGAGGACAGCTCATCGGCACTTTGCGCACGCACCCTCAAATTTGACCTCTCTCGTGCCCGAAACACCCCTCAAACACCCCATTTACAGGTCAATTTTTTGGCTGATGCGCACTACTGCCAATCCCGCAGAGGCTTGCGCCACAACATCTTTAAGTCATTTCCGGTTGCTCCACATCCCACTGGATCGGCTCCATGCCCATGGAGCGGATGGCGGCGATGACATGGTCGTCATATTCACCGTAGGGGCAGCGGATCAGCGTGGGCGTCACACCGGTGACGGCGCTGATCCGCTCGTTGCTGGCGGTGACATCCGCTACGATCTGGTCGGCAGACAGGCTGTTGTAGTGGTCGTGGTGATTGGAATGGCTCATGACCTCGTGCCCCGCGTCATGCAGGGCCTTTACCGACTCCGGGTACTTTTCCGCCCAGTCGCCCACCACGAAAAATGTGGTCTTGACGTGGAACTTCTCCAGAATGTCGATGAGCGTCTGCGTATCCTCGTTGCCCCACGCGGCGTCGAAGCTGATGGCGCACACCTTCTGCGTGCGCTCCACCGAGTAGATGGGCAGCTGCCGCGTGCTGGCCGCCGCGCTGACGGAGACGGGATAGTTCACCACATAGAAAATGGCCGCCGCCAGCACCAGTGCCGCACCGCCCACCATGTACCACCGCCGCAGCAGGAACACCCTGATCTTTTTCATATCTGTATCCGCCCCTTTCCGGTTTTGCACTATCCTATGTCACTCGCGGCGGGAATATATCCCCGCCCTTTCCCGTGTCCTGTAGGCGGACAGCCTCCGTGCACCGCCGCAAATCTGTAACGGATGCTTGGCGGCGCCGGCATTGTCAAGGCGGATGATCTCCGTTAAGATATATAAAAACGCAGCGGAGGGCGGTGGAGGTATGGACATTCTGCAAAGCGTGATGGACTGCTCGTCTCATGCCATGTTCACCATGGATCGGCAGGGCACCGTGACGCACATCAACCGACAGGCGAAGGAGAGCTTTGGCCTGTTCAACCACAGCCGCCACGCCCACCCGGCGGGACGGCTGCTGCGGGGCGACATGGTGATCCTCGCCACCACCGCCATGGGACAGGACGATGGTGCCCTGACGCCGTCGGAGCTGGAGACCATCGGTATCCGCGACCGCCGGATCCGCCCCGGCGACATGATCGCCGCAGTGGGTGTATACGGCGGCGAGGGCGTCAAGCCGGTCTGTAAGTATCTGCACAGCGGCAGCGCGGATGAGCTGCGGCTGGACGTGACATTTCAGGGAGTGCCCATCTCCGTACAGATCGACAGCGAGCAGGTGTCGGTGACAGTGCGGGAGGATGTCTACACCATCGGCTACTTCATGTGCATCGGGCAGCTGGTGGTGCTGGACCGCTACACCCGGCAGGTAAAGTTCTGGGCGGAAAAGCAGTCCGGAAATCCGGAATATGCGTCCCATTTTCCGGACAATGACAATAATTTGACAAACTGAGCATAGATACCTAAAATGCAGGGCAGGAGCGGCGGCCGGGTATCCGGCATGCAGGGTCCCTGCTGCCGCATATGGATCGGGTGTGGGCAGTCCGCGCCTGTAAAACGACTTGTGTATGTGAAAGAGAGGTACGCATTATGAGGAAGTCTTTAGGCAGAAAACGGCCTTTCAGACGGACGCTGGTGCTCACGCTTGTGATGCTGGCAGCAGTCTTTCTGTTCGGCACCTTTGCCCTTGCCGCCGGTGACGGCGCCGACGGCGCGCCGCATTTTGCCGGTACCGCCTGGGCGCTGCTGCCGCCGCTGGTGGCCATCGTACTGGCGTTTTTGACGAAGGAGGTCTATTCCTCCCTGTTCGCAGGATGCCTTGTGGGCGCCATGCTGGTGACGAATTTTGAGCCCTGGGGCGTGTTTGAAACACTGTTCCTGACGCTGATGGACAACATCGACCTGAAGATATTCTTCTTCGATGTGCTGCTGGGCACCATCGTGATCCTGTTTGCCCGTTCCGGCGGCTCCCGTGCCTTCGGCGACTGGGCTGCCCGCTGGATCAAATCCAAGAAAAGCGCGCTGGTGATGACCTCCGTGCTGGGCTGCCTGATCTTTCTGGACGACTATTTCAACTGCCTGACGGTGGGCACCATCATGATGCCCATTACCGACCGGTTCAAGGTGTCCCGCGCCAAGCTGGCCTACATGATCGACGCCACCGCCGCGCCCATCTGCATCATCGCGCCCATCAGCTCGTGGGCCGCCGCCGTGGCCTCCTACATCCCGGACGAGTACACCACCACGGTCAACGGCTTCACCCTGTTCGTGCAGGCGATCCCCTATAACTTCTACGCGCTGCTGACGCTGGTGATGGTGTTCGGCACGGCCCTGATGGCAAAGGACTACGGCCCCATGTACCAGCACGAGGCCAACGCCGCCAAGGGCGACCTGTTCACCACCGGCGACGACTACGCCGCCGTGCAGACCGAGGTGGCCTCCGAGACCAGCACCAAGGGCACGGTGTGGGATCTGCTGCTGCCCACATTCTGCCTTATCGGCACCGTGGTGTGGGGCATGGTCATTCTGGGCCGCCGCAGCTGCCTGGAGGGCGACCTTCCCCTGACCCTCACCAACATATTCGCCAATACCGATGCGCCGCTGGCGCTGAGCTTCGGCTGCGTGCTGACGCTGCTGCTGATGGCCGTCATGTTCATTCCCCGGAAGATCGTGGATTTCAAGGGCTATGTGGACAGCTATGTGGAGGGCTTCAAGCTGATGATCCCCGCGCTGCTGGTGCTGACCTTCGCCTGGGGCCTGAAGGCCTTCGTAGGCATGCTGGATGTCTCCTCCTTCGTGCAGGGCATCTTCGCGGGCCGTGAGACGCTGACCACGCTGTTCCCCATGTTCATGTTCCTGATGGGCGGTGTTCTGGCGTTTGCCACCGGTACCAGCTGGGGCACCATGGGCATCCTCATCCCTGTGGCCGTGCCCATTTTCGCCGCGGATACCACCTCCAACAGCATGCTGGTCATCGTGATCGCCTCCATCTGCGCCGGCGCCATCATGGGCGATCACTGCTCTCCTATTTCCGACACCACCATCATGAGCTCCACCGGCGCCCAGTGCAACCACATCAATCACGTCAAGACCCAGATGTACTACGGCCTGACGGTCAGCGCCGACTGCGTGATCTGCTACATTCTGGCGGCGATCCTGAAGACGCCGTGGATCCCCCTGACCATCGGCGTGGCGCTGGTGATCGCGGAGATCCTGGTGTTCAGCCGCCTGACGGCGAAAAAATACGCTGCCAGAGCCGCACAGCCGGCGGATAAGATCTGACAGAAGGAGCCGCGTATGAAAAAGATCGATGTTCCCTACCTGGATCAGTCGGGGCAGGCGCCCACCGGCTGCGAGAGCGTTTCGGCGGTGATGCTGCTGCGCTATCTGGGCTATCCGGTGACCATTCCCGATTTTCTGGATCATGTGCTGGAGCGCGGCGTTTTTGAAAAGCGCGGCGATGAGCTGTGGGGTTCCGACCCGCGCCAGTGCTTTGTGGGCGACCCCCGGGACCCGGAGGCTCTGGGCTGCTACGCGCCGGTGATGGTCAAGGCGCTGCGCCGCGTGGCCGGCGAGCGGTACGATGTGATCGACGAGACCGGCACGGAGATCGACGAGCTGTGCCGCCGCTACATAGACAACGGCATGCCGGTGCTGCTGTGGTGCAGCATCAACATGCGCCCCACTGTGAATGGCCCCTGGTACCGGCTGATCCCCTCCGGTCAGCCGTTCATGTGGGTGTCCAACGAGCACTGCCTGCTGCTGGTGGGCTACGACGACGAGCACTACATCTGCAACGACCCGTGGGACAACAATGGTGTGGTGTCCTACCCCCGCCGCACCATGTGGGAGCGCCACCGGGAGCAGGGCATGCAGGCCGTGGGTCTGAGGGCGCGGGCATGACGGGCACGGGACTGCTTGCGGCGACGCGGATCATCCTCCTGTGCCTGACCGCTTATTTCGGCGTGGCGTACAGCATCGTCAAGGCGCTGGAGATGTTCACGGTCTACATTCCCTTTTCCGACGCCATGGCGGACGGCGGCGTGTACTCTCGGCAGGATCACCGGCGTCTGCTGACCGGACGCTGGATCCCGCTGTTGGTCATCCTGCTGCTCTCCTCCGCGCTGACGGCCTATCTGACATGGCGGACCCTTCCGGTGGGCGCCTGTGCGGCGGGCATCTGCCTGGTGCTGGGCGTGGCCATGTTCCTGCGGGGCAGCCGGGACCGCGTGGTGCTGTACCAGCGGTTCGTCCGCCAATACCGCGACTTTATGGACAAAGAGAAGTTCTGCCGCGTGCTGGAGAGCAAATACGGCATGACGCTGGCAGAGCTGTCCTCTTACAAAGGAGGAAACGTCTATGGCAGAAATGCTGCACAATAACACTACCGTCGGGGACAACGGTCACCTGTACTTTGCCGGACAGGACACGGTGGCGCTGGCGGCGCAGTACGGTACGCCGCTGTACCTGATGGACGAGGCGGCCATCCGCCGCCAGTGCCGGCTGTATCAGGCGGCGTTCCGTAAGCACTTCGGCGCCGACGGCCGCCCGCTGTACGCCGGGAAGGCCTGCTGCTTCAAGCGGCTGTACGAGATCATGCGCGAAGAGGGCATGGGTATCGACGTGGTGTCCTCCGGCGAGATATACACCGCGCTTCAGGCGGGGTACGACCTGCGGAACGCCTACTTCCACGGCAACAACAAAACGGATGCCGACATCGCCTGCGGCATGGACAGCGGCGTCGGGTACTTCGTGGCGGACAACGCCGAGGAGATCCGCGCCATCGAGGCGGAGGCCGCCCGCCGGGGCCTCCGGCAGAGCGTGCTGCTGCGCCTGTCTCCCGGTATCGACCCCCACACCTTCGAGGCGGTGTCCACCGGCCGGGTGGACAGCAAGTTCGGCAGCGCCATCGAAACGGGGCAGGCGGAGGAGATCACCTGCTATACGCTGGCCCAGCCCCATGTGGAGCTGGTGGGCTTCCACTGCCACATCGGCTCCCAGATCTTCGACGCGGAGGTCTTTGAGCGCGCGGCGGAGATCATGCTGACCTTCATCGCGGCCATGCGGGATAAGCACGGCTATACGGCGCACCAGCTGGATCTGGGCGGCGGCTACGGCGTCCGCTACCTGCCTGGCGACCCGGAGCTGGACATCGACGATACGGTGGGCCGCGTGGCGGCGGCTGTACGGGCCGCCTGCGCCCGGCTGGATATCCCGATGCCGGAGATCCACATGGAGCCGGGCCGCAGCATCGTGGCGGCGGCGGGCATGACGCTGTACACCTGCGGCACGGTGAAGAAGATCCCCGGCTATAAGAACTATGTATCCGTAGACGGCGGCATGGCGGATAACCCCCGATTCGCCCTGTACCGCGCCGCCTACACCTGCCTGCCCGCCGGCAAAATGACGGAGCCGCGGGAGCTGGAGGCCTCCGTGGTGGGACGCTGCTGCGAAAGCGGCGACATCATCCAGGAGCATGTGCTGCTGCCGGTCTCCGTGGGCCGCGGCGACATTCTGGCGGTATGCACCACCGGTGCTTACAACTTTTCCATGGCCTCCCACTACAACCGGCTGCCCACGCCGCCGGTGGTGATGCTCCGCGACGGCGGGAGCTATGTGGCCGTCCGCCGGGAGACGCCGGCGGACCTGTGTGCCCGGGATGTGTGACGGGCATACACAAAAAGGAACGGCAGTCCTATGGGACTGCCGTTCCTTTTATTCAGCTCTGTTCCGCCGCGCAGAAGCGGCAGTCCTCGTCGGTGGCCTCGCCCCGGCACACGATGTTGGTGGGGCCGGTGAGATACAGGTCGGTCACCCGCCGGTCCTCGCGCACCACGTCCACCGTCAGCTGTCCGCCGGGCATATCCACCCGCACGTTCCGGCCGGACACCCGGCCCAGCAGCGTCAGCACCGTGACCACGGAGCCGGTGCCGGTGCCGCAGGCGTAGGTAAAGTCCTCCACGCCCCGCTCATAGGTCAGCTCCCGCACATGGTCGGGGCCGATGACCTCGTAGAAATTCACGTTGGCCCCCTTGGGATAGCCCGCATAGTACCGCAGCCGCCGTCCCAGCTCCCGCAGCGCCTGCCGGTCGCGGTCCGCCAGCCCCGGCACCTCCACGGCGACGTGGGGCAGACCGGGATCGCCCAGCTCCACATAGGGCGCGGCATAGACCGTGCCGTTGATGTCGGCGGCGGCGTCCAGCCGGATGACGGAGGGGTCATTCAGCCGGATCCGGTAGTTCCGCGGATCCAGCCGCCAGCCGGTGACCAGCCCGGCGGTGGTCTCCACCACCTGCACCTCCTCAGCCAGCCCGTTCTCATAGCCGTAGCGGCAGATGCACCGGGCGCCGTTGCCGCACATTTCGCCCAGCGACCCGTCGGCGTTGTAGTAGCGCATCCGGTAGTCCGCCCTGTCGGACGCGTCCACCACCATCAGGCCGTCCGCGCCGATGGACAGGTGCCGCTCACACAGGGCGCGGGCGATCTCCGGCCACGCCGCATCGGGCAGCCCCATCCGTCGGTTGTCCACGATTACAAAGTCGTTGCCCGCGCCGTTCATCTTCCAGAATTCCACGCACATCAGCTCCTTTTTGCGGGCAGGGCAGCGCCGTGCCGCGCCCCCGTTCCCGGAACGTTTTCTCCCACCCAGTATACGGCACCCGGGCGGAAAAAGCAAGCCGCCGTTCCGGGGCGAAAAATGCGGAATCATACTTCGGTATGATTAACAAACTCTGGAAGATCGGTAAAATAATAAGATAGAAATACACCGCCAGGATGAGAGAAAACAGCAAGCATACGCAGAAAGGAAAGAGAGCATGAAAAAACGCATCATCAGCCTTTTGATGTGCCTTGTGATGGCGTTCAGCATTGTGCCCGCCGCCCTTGAAGCGGCGGGGGACGGCTCTACCGTGACGCTGCTGCAGGACGTCACCCTGCCCGCCGGACAGAGCTATGGCACGGTCGAGTACAAGATGGGCATGATCCTGATGGATCCGCTCTACTACACCTCCGATAATGGCGCGGCCATAGCGCGAGCAGCTGCGCCGGCACGGCGCTGCTGCTGCGCCGCAAGCGCGAGCACGAATAACGCAGAAGATGACCGGCCTCTGGCCGGTCATCTTTTATTGCCAACCGCCGGAAAAAGCGGTATAATCGGCATATACGAAACACGACGAAAGGAGCACGGCCTATGAACAGCGACATGGCGTCCCGCGGCTGGGACATCCGCCCTCTGACGGAGGGGGACATCGAGGCGTATCTGGACATCTATCTCAACTCCTATCCGGCCTACAAGGCGCTGGACGCCGAATGCCGCGCCCACTACCGCACCAAGCACCTCACCGAGCTGCGGGAGGACACCCAGACCCGCACGGTGGGCCTTTTCGAGCACGGTACGCTCATCGCCACCATGAAGCTCATCCTGTTCTCCATGAATTTCTTCGGGCGGATGCAGCCCGCCTGCGGCCTGATGGCGCTGGAGGTCCACCCGCTCCACAAGAAGAAGGGGGCGGCGCTGGCCATGGTGCGGTACTTCGAGGACTACGCCCGGCAGAACGGCGCGCTGCTGACGCTGCTGCTGCCGTTCCGCATCGACTTCTACCGCCGGATGGGCTACGGCTTCGCCGGCAAGCTGTACGAATACCGCCTGCCCACGTCGGTGCTGCCCAGACCCGACGCGGCGGCCCGGCGCCGCCTGCGGCTTTTGCCGCCGGAGGATTTCGATGCGGCCATGGCCTGTCAGCGCCGCTTTGCCGCCAAAAACCACGGCATGGTGGAGAAGTTCGATGAGGAGCTGCGTGCCGCACGGACGGATGTGCAGGTGCGGCGTCTGGGCTGGTACGATGACGGCGGTACGCTGCGGGGCTACGCGGCCTACCGCTTCGAAAGCGCCAGCGACACCAACTACACACAGAACCGCCTCAGCGTGGAGGAGCTGATCTATGAGGACGGCGCCGTGCTGCGCGCCCTGCTGGGCGGTCTGCGGCTGCAGGAGGATCTGGCCCAGACCGTGATCCTCCGCACCGGCGAGGAGGACTTCCACCACCTGCTGCAAGACCCGCAGGACGTGTCCAGGAACTACATCGACTACGGCTTTCTGCAGACCAATGTCTCCGCCGTGGGCACCATGTTCAAGCTGACGGACGGCCCGGCCTTCGTGGAAAAGACCGCCTACCGCCTGTTCCCCCAGGGTACGCTGACGGCGGCATTCCGCTGCCGGGACGAGCTGACCGGCGTGGAGCAGTGCCTGCCCATCGCCTTTTCGCAGGGGCGCTGGGCCGTGGCGGCGGCGGACGCGGCGGCGGACGTCACCGTCACCTGCCGCCAGGGGGAGCTGACATCCCTACTGATGGGCTCCTGCGATCTGGAGGGACTGCTGCGGCTGGGCGCCGCCCAGACGGACGATCCCGACAGGGCACAGGAGCTGGCCCGCCTGCTGCACTGGGGCCAGAAGCCGTGGCTCAACGCGGATTATTGAGAGAAAAAACAGCGAAGGGGAGGGAGGAGGCATGACAAACGGACCGGTCATCGAGAGAGCGCTGGCGGAGTCGTTCCGCGCCGCCATGAAAAAGATCATGCTGCCCCTGCTGTTGGCGGTGAGCCTGCTGCTCACCGCCTGCGGCGCGCAGTCCGGCGGGGAGGAGGCCCCATGGCAGACCGCCTACCGCCAGACCGGGGAGTATCTGCTGTCCCAGGATGCCCCCACCGCCGGCTCTGTGGGCGGCGACTGGGCGGTGGTGGGGCTTCACGCCGCCGGCCTGCTGTCCCGCGAGACCGCCGCCGTCTACTACGAGTCCGCCGCGGCCTACGCGGCGCAGGCGGACGGGAACCGCCTGGACCCCAACAAGTCCACGGAGAACGCCCGCACCATTCTGGGCGTCACCGCCGTCGGACACAGCGCCGCCGACGTGGACGGCGTGGATCTGACGGCGGGGCTGGGCGACATGGAGTATCTCCACCGTCAGGGCCTCAACGGCCCCATCTGGGCGCTGATCGCGCTGGACAGCGGCGCGTACCCCGACCCCGCCCCTGCGGAGGGCGCGGAGCCTGTGACCCGCGCCGCGCTGGTGTCGGAGGTGCTGTCCTCCCGCTGCGCCGACGGCGGCTGGACGCTGCTGGGCGACACGCTGGATGTGGATATCACCGCCATGGCGCTGACGGCGTTGGCTCCCTATACGGAGGATGACGCCGTCCGGACGGCGGTGGACGCCGCCCTGCAGCTATTGTCCGACAGCCAGCTGCCCACCGGCGGCTTTGCCAGCTGGGGCACGGAGAACTGCGAATCTGCGGCCCAGGTGCTGGTGGCCCTGACCTCCCTCGGCATCGACCCCCTCACCGACAGCCGTTTCCTGAAGGACGGCGCCACGGTGCTGGACGCGCTGGCCGCCTTTGCCCTGGAGGGCGGCGGTTTCCGCCACATCGCGGAGCAGACCGCCCCGGACGATATGGCCACGGAGCAGGGCTTCTACGCCCTGGCGGCCTATGACCGCTTCACCAAGGGCCAGTCCCGCCTGTTCGACATGACCGCCGCGGCCCAGGACGCCTACCAGACCGACCCCGTGCCGGCGGGCAAGCCCCAGCCGGTGGAGCCGGAGGACGCGCAGGTGGATGAGAACACTTCCTATACCTGCACCGTCTCCATCTCCTGCGCCGCCCTGCTGGACAACATGGACAAGCTGGCGCAGAACAAGCGGCCGCTGGTGCCGGCGGACGGCGTGCTCCTGCCGGAGACGCAGGTCACCTTCTCCGCCGGAGAGAGCGCCTTCGATGTGCTCCAGCGCGTCTGCCGGGACAATAAGCTCCACATGGAGTCCAGCTTCACGCCCCTTTACAACAGCGCCTATATCGAGGGCATCGGCAACCTCTACGAGTTCGACGCCGGCAGTCTGTCCGGCTGGATGTACGCCGTCAACGACTGGTTCCCCAACTACGGCTGCTCCCGCTACCAGCTGCAAAACGGCGACGTGGTCCGCTGGGTCTACACCTGCGATCTGGGCAAGGATGTAGGCGGCGGCATGACCAACTGAACCACTGCGCCCGCCTGTCATGGACAGGCGGGCGTTCTTTGTCCACGCCCCTCGCAGAAGTCCCAAATTTTCCTGACGGGAAACCTGTGCATTTCTACACATTTTCCGTCTGGCGCAGAGGTGGATAACCGTGTATAATGGAGAAAAACAAGACCGTGCCAGCGGCACGGCAGGAAGGAGCGAGACCGGCTTATGCAGACTACACAGCTCAAAAAGGTGCTGGTCGCCAACCGCGGCGAGATCGCGGTGCGCATTTTCCGCGCCTGCTACGATCTGGGCCTCCACACCGTGGCCATCTATTCCAACGAAGACACTTATTCTCTGTTCCGCACCAAGGCGGACGAGGCGTATCTGGTGGGGGAGAAGAAGTCCCCGCTGGGCGCGTATCTGGATATCCCCGGCATCATCAGCCTTGCCCGCCGCCGGGGCGTCACCGCCATCCATCCCGGCTACGGCTTCCTGTCCGAGAATGCCGACTTTGCCCGTGCCTGCGAGGAGAACGGCATCCTGTTCGTCGGCCCGTCCTCCGAGGTGCTGGCCCAGATGGGCGATAAGCTCAGCGCCAAGGAGATCGCCGTCAGGTGCGGCGTGCCCATCATCCCCGGCTGCACCGAACCCCTGAAGGACGCCGACGACGCGCTGGAAAAGGCCGTCAGCTTCGGCTTCCCCGTGATACTGAAGGCGGCAGCCGGCGGCGGCGGCCGCGGCATGCGCCGCTGCGACCGGCCCGAGGAGGTCAGGACCGCCTACGAGCTGGTCCACAGCGAGGCGGAGAAGTCCTTCGGCTGCGGCGACATCTTCATGGAGAAGTACCTGGTGGAGCCCAAGCACATCGAGGTGCAGATCCTGGCCGACAAGTACGGCAATGTCTACCACCTGGGCGAGCGTGACTGCTCCCTCCAGCGCCGGTATCAGAAGGTGGTGGAGTTCGCCCCCGCCTGGTCTGTGCCGCAGGCCACGGTGGAGGCCCTGCGCCGTGACGCGGTGAAGATCGCCAGATCCGTGGGCTACGTCAGCGCCGGCACCGTGGAGTTCCTGGTGGATAAGTCCGGGAACTACTACTTCATCGAGATGAACCCCCGTATTCAGGTGGAGCACACCGTCACCGAGATGGTCACCGGCGTGGACATCGTCCGTGCCCAGCTGCTGGTGGCTGCCGGCTACCCCCTGAGCTGCCCGGAGATCGGCCTGACGAAGCAGGAGGATGTCCACTTCGACGGCTACGCCATCCAGTGCCGCGTCACCACGGAGGACCCCTCCAACAACTTCGCCCCCGACAACGGCAAGATCACGGCCTACCATTCGCCCGGCGGCTTCGGCGTCCGTCTGGACGGCGGCAACGTGGGCGTGGGCACCGTCATCTCCCCGTATTACGACTCGCTGCTGGTGAAGGTCACCAGCTGGGACCGCACGTTCCCCGCCGTCTGCCGCAAGGCCGCCCGCGCCATCAACGAGGTGCGCGTCCGGGGCGTCAAGACCAACATCCCCTTTGTCACCAACATTCTGGCCCATCCCACGTTCATCAGCGGCCAGTGCCACACCAAGTTCATCGATGAGACGCCGGAGCTGTTCGAACTGATGGACTCCCGCGACCGCGCCACCCGCGTCCTGCGCTATATCTCCGAGATTCAGGTGGCCAATCCCAATGCCGAGCGCCACCAGTACGACATCCCCCGCTTCCCGGAGGCGAAGGAGCCGCTGGGGCCCGGCCTCAAGCAGCTTTTGGATGCGGAGGGCCCCGAGGCGGTGAAAAACTGGGTGCTGGGGCAGAAGAAGCTGCTGCTCACCGACACAACCATGCGGGACGCCCACCAGAGCCTGCTGTCCACCCGCATGCGCACCCGCGACATGGTCAAGGGCGCCGACGGCGTGGCCGACATCCTGCGGGACTGCTTCTCGCTGGAGATGTGGGGCGGCGCTACCTTCGACGTGGCCTACCGTTTCCTCCATGAGTCCCCGTGGGAGCGCCTGCGCCTGCTGCGTGAGAAGATCCCCAACATCCCGTTCCAGATGCTGCTGCGCGGCTCCAACCTGGTGGGCTACGCCAACTATCCCGACAATCTGGTGCGCGCCTTCGTGGAGGAGGCCGCCCGGCGCGGCATCGACGTGTTCCGCGTCTTCGACTCCCTGAACTGGGTGCCGGGCATGGAGGTGGCCATGGAGGAGGTGCTCCGCCAGAACAAGCTGCTGGAGGCCACCATGTGCTACACCGGCGATATTCTGGACGAGACGAAGGACAAATACACACTGAAATATTATGTCAACCTCGCCAAGGAGCTGGAAAAGCGGGGCGCTCATATGCTGGCCATCAAGGATATGTCCGGCCTGCTGAAGCCCTACGCCGCCAAGAAGCTGGTGACCACCCTGAAGCAGGAGGTGGGGCTGCCCATCCACCTGCACACCCACGATACCACCGGCAATCAGGTGGCGGCGCTGCTGCTGGCTGCCGAGGCCGGCGTGGACGTGGTGGACGTGGCCTGCGCGCCGATGGCGGGGCTCACCAGCCAGCCTTCTCTGGACGCGGTGGTGGCCGCCCTCCACGGCACGGAGCGGGACACCGGCCTCGACCTGCGCCGGGTGCAGGAGCTGAGCAACTACTGGTCCGACGTGCGCCTGCGCTACGAGAACTTCGACCACGGCCTGAAGTCCTCCACCACCGACATCTACCGCTACGAGATCCCCGGCGGTCAGTACACCAACCTCCGCCCGCAGGTGGAGTCTCTGGGCCTCGGCGACCGGTTCGAGGAGGTCAAGGAGATGTACAAGACCGTCAACGACATGCTGGGCGACCCCGTGAAGGTCACCCCGTCGTCCAAGGTGGTGGGCGATCTGGCCATCTTCATGGTGCAGAACGACCTGACGCCGGAGAACATCGTCCAGCGCGGCGAGGCGCTGGCCTTCCCGGATTCCGTGGTGTCCTACTTCAAGGGCATGATGGGTCAGCCCGCCTGGGGCTTCCCCGCGGACCTGCAGAAAGTCGTCCTCAAGGGCGAGCAGCCCATCACCTGCCGCCCCGGCGCCCTGCTGCCCCCCGTGGACTTCGACCAGCTGCGCCATGAGGTGGAGCAGTTCCGCGATGACCCGGAGAAGAAGGATCTCATCTCCTACGCCATGTACCCCAAGGTCTACGAGGATTTCTGCCGCCACCGCAAGGAGTACGGCTACATCACCCGCATGGGCAGCCATGTGTTCTTCAACGGCATGGCTCTGGGCGAGACGAACAAGATCAACATCGAGGACGGCAAGACCCTGGTCATCAAGTACCTGGGCCTGGGCGACCGCAACAGCGACGGCACCATCAACGTCCAGTTCGAGCTGAACGGCATGCGCCGCGAGGTCACCGTCCGCGACCCCCACGCCTCGGAGCAGACCCGTCAGGCCACGCTGGCCGATGAGTCCGACCCCCTGCAGGTGGGCACCTCCATCCCCGGCATGGTGTCCAAGCTCTGCGTCAAGCAGGGCGATAAGGTGGAGAAGGATCAGGTGCTGGCCGTCATCGAGGCCATGAAGATGGAGACCGCCATCACCGCCCGTACCGCTGGCACGGTGAAGACCGTCCGGGTCAAGGAGGGCCAGCCCGTCAAGGCCAGGGAGCTGCTGATGGTGCTGGAGTAAACGTATATCACACATCCCGCAGCGGACATGTCCGCTGCGGGATGTGCTGTTTTTCCCGTCCTTCCGCCCGCACTGTACAAAATTCAGACAAACGCCCAAAAGTGTTTGGTTCTTTTCCCGCAGCTTCCTGTATAATGGAAAATGCCTGAGTTTGCGGGCTGTTTCGTACATAAAATATGCGACACGCGGCGCGGCGCTTCCCGCGCCGCCGATGGAGGACATATGCGCAATATCTGGACGGTATTCAAAACGGATCTCCGCACGCTGAGCAAGTGCTTCTTTGCCTGCGTGGTGGTAGTGGCCATCGCGCTGCTGCCCAGCCTGTACGCCTGGCTGAACATCTACTCCAACTGGGACCCCTACGGCAACACCGGCGGCATCTCCATCGCCGTGGCGTCGCTGGACCGGGGCTACACCGACAACGGCGAGTACGTCAACAAGGGCCGGGACGTGCTGGAGGACTTAAAGACCGCCACGTCCATCAACTGGGTCATCGTGGACACGGAGCAGGAGGCCACCGACGGCGTCTATACCGGCGATTACTACGCCGCCGTGGTCATCGACGAGGACTTCTCCCGCAAGCTGTACCGCATGTTCACCGACTGGACGGGCCAGCCCGCCATCACCTACTACGAAAACGCCAAAAAGAACGCCGTGGCCACCAAGATCACCGACACGGCGGTGGAGACGCTGAAGCGCTCCATCAGCGAGAACTATCTGGAGGTGGTCATCAGCGGCATCATGGAGCAGAGCAACCTGCTGGCCGCCGACCTGACGGAGACGGATCCCGAGACCGCCGTCAAGGGCCTGCTGTATCAGGCGCAGGACGTGCTCACCGGCTGCCGCCGGATGATGGACGCCTTCCGCGCCGCCGGCGACGCCGGTGTGTCGGCGTCCGACGCGCAGGCACTGTCCGACGCCATCGCCAATATCAACAAAAACCTGCCCGACGGCTCCGCCATCGCGGATAACGCCGCCCAGCTCCAGCACGCGCTGTACACGGCGCTGGCCAATGTGGAGCGTGCGCTGGACCGCTTCGAGGCGGCGCTGGGCACGGCGGAGCTGCCCTCGGCCCAGCAGCAGCTGCGTGACGCGGCTGCCGTCATGGGCCGGCTCAGCACCCAGCTGACCGACCTTGCCGGCCGGCTGGAGGCCGCCAACATCACCGGCGACCCCACTATCACCGCGCAGGTGGCGCAGCTGCGGGAGCTGGCCGGCCACTGCGCCCGGCTCCAGACGGCGCTGAACGAGCTGGCTGACAGCAGCGACGTCGGCGGCCTGCTGGCCGACTGCGACGCGCTGGTGGACGCCATTCAGGACGCGGCCGCCCGCATCCCCGTCACGGGCCGCGACCTGCGCCGCCAGCTGGACACCGTGGTGTCGGAGGTCTCCGACGCCATGGACGGCGTCAAGTCCCTGTCGGCGGACGCCAGGGCGCTGCGCGCCGCGCTGTCCGATACCACGGCGGCGCTGGGCGTCACCATGGATCTGCTGCGCCCGGCGGCGGAGCGGATGGTGAACTCCCTGTCCGACACCATCAACGAGCTGGAGGGCATGACCACCGGCGAGTACATGGACATCCTCCTCAACATTCTGGGCGGCGACCCCATTGCCTACAGCCAGTATTTCCCCGAGATGGTGCAGACCACCGTCAACAAGGTCTATCCCATCGAGAACTACGGCTCCGCCATGGCGCCGTTCTACACCACGCTGGCCATCTGGGTGGGCAGCGTCATCCTCTCGTCACTGGTGAAGATCCACGCCCGCACCGACGGCCTCATCGACCCCCGCCCGGCGGAGCTGTACTTCGGCCGCTACCTGTTCTTCTTTCTGCTCAGCCAGATCCAGGCGGCGGTCATCGTCACCGGCGACCTGTACCTGCTGAAGATCCAGTGCCTGCATCCGGGACTGCTGTACCTGACGGCGTCCCTGACGGCCTTCACCTTCAGCCTGCTGATCTACTCGCTGGCCCTGTCCTTCGGCGACGTGGGCAAGGCCGTGGTGGTGGTCGTCATGGTCATGCAGATCGCCGGCTCCTCCGGCACGTTCCCCATCGAGCTGCTGCCGGAGATCTACCAGAAGATCTACCGTTTCTTCCCGTTCCCCTATGCCATCGACGCCATGCGCGAGTGCATCTGCGGCCTGTACGGTGACTACTACATCAGGCAGATCGCCTTCCTGCTGCTGTTCGCCGCGGCGGCGCTGCTCATCGGCTTGCTGGTCCGCCGCCCCTTCATGGGTCTGAACCACTTCATGGAGGAAAAGCTGGAGGAAACGGAACTGCTGTAAAGGAGGTGCACGACCCATGTTGACCGAACGCGACTATCAGGAATTATACGACCGTCTGCTGGAGGAGGTGGGTGCGCTGCACCGCGCCAACCAGCGCCGCATCCGCAGCGGCATGTGGGCACTGCTGGCCGTCACCGTGGGACTGATGATCCTCATGTTCCTGGCCGGCGGCAACAAGGTGTTCACGCTGGTGCTGTGGATCCTGTCCATGTTCGCCGTGGCGGCGTATCTCATCGCCGTGGAGTACATGGATTACGAGCTGCAGAAGAAGCTGCGCAGCATCGCCCAGCTGGAGGAGAGCGCCTTCGACGGCCTCATGAACGTCCCGGAGCTGCCCGCCGCGCCGGAGCTGCCCCGGCTGCTGCGCCGCCGCGCCGCCGCACAGTCCCTGCCGGAGGACGCCGCGTCCCCGGAGGAGCCCGCTCCCGAGGCGGCGCCCGTTCCTCCGGAGACGCCCGCTGTCCCGGAGACGCCCGCTGCCCCGCAGGAGCCGGCTGCCCCTGCGGAGGAGCCTGCCCCGGCGGAGGAGCCTGCCGCCCAGCAGCCCGCCCCGGAGGAGTCTGCTGCGCCCCGCGGCGTTTCGCTGCCCCAGGGCTGGGAGCGTGTGCTGGAGGATCCCGCCCGGCTGGCGGACGATCTGACGCTGCTGACCCGCGCGCTGCAGAACCTGTCCGAGGATCTGCGCCGCGCCGGCGATAAAAAGGAGGGGGAGCGGTGAAGAACATCTGGAATATTTTCCGCGCCGACTGGAAGCGCCTGACCGCCAGCGTGGTGGCCGTTGTGGTCATGCTGGGGCTGTGCCTGGTGCCCTGCCTGTATGCGTGGTTCAACATCCTGTCCAACTGGGACCCCTATGGCACCGCCTCCACCAGCCGCATCAAGGTGGCCGTGGCCAGCGAGGACGACGGCTGCGAGGTGCTGGGCCTCCACCTGAACATCGGCTCGCTGGTGCTGCAGGGACTGGAGAGCAACGACCAGATGGGCTGGGTCTTTGTGGACGACGCCCAGGCGGCGCTGGACGGCGTCAACGCCGGCGACTACTACGCTGCGCTCATCGTCCCGCCGGAGTTCACCGGCGACTTCGTCAGCATTCTGGAGGGCGACCTGCGCCACCCGGAGATCCAGTATTACGAAAACGAGAAAAAGAACGCCATCGCCCCCAAGATCACCGGCAAGGCCAAGACCGCCGTGCAGGAGCAGATCAACACCACCATTCTGGAAAAGGTGGCGGACGCCCTGACCACCGCCGGCTCCGTGTTCAAGGCCATGGGGCTTGACGGGCAGGACATTGCCGACGGCCTGCTGGAAAAGCTGTCCAGCGCCCAGCGGGACATGGACCAGATGGCCCAGGTGTTCCGCTCTCTGCAGGATGTGATGGACGGAGCCGACAGCCTGCTGGCGGCCTCTGCCATCACCATCACCGACGCCCAGGGCACCATGGATGACGCCTCTGCTGCCGCCGGCAGCACCGTCCGCCTTATCGACGGCGGCCTTGACGCGGCGGACACCGCCTCCGCCGACCTGCTGCGGGTGCTGGATGCCGCCGACAAGACCCTCTCCGATCTGGAGGAGCTGCTGCGCGGCGTGGATATGACCCCGGCGGACGATGCCGCCCATGACCGGGTCAACGCCCGCATCGACAGCATGATCGAGGAGCTGGAGACGGCCAAGTCCATGACCGACGACGAGGCCGTCATCGCCCAGCTGGACGCCGCCATCGCCGGGCTGGAGGCGCTGCGCACCGCCGTGGATCAGACGGGCCTGTCCCAGATACAGGAGCCGCTTCTGGACATGGTCGCCCAGGTGCGGCAGAGTCTGCGCACCGCCGCCGTCAACACCAACCAGCAGGTCAACGCATACCTCCACGACGCCGGCGAGCGGGCCCAGTCCACCCTCCGCTCCGTGCAGGATCTGCTGGACGCCGCCTCCGGCTCGCTGGGCGGCGTGTCCGAGACCCTTCGCGCCTATTCCAACGCCGTGGCTGCCGCCCAGCCCACGCTGGCCTCCGGCATCACCCTGGCCCAGAGCGTCTCCGGTTATCTGGCCGACATGGAGGAGGACGTCCGCCGCGTCACGGACAGCGCCGCCTTCCAGCGCTTCGTGGAGCTGATGGAGAGCGACTCCGACAGCATGGCGGAGTATCTGGCCTCCCCGGTGCAGATGAATACCCAGATCATCTACGAGATCAAGGACTACGGCGCCGCCATGTCCCCGTACTATGTGATGCTGGCCCTGTTTGTGGGCAGCCTGCTGACGGCGGTGATGGTGAAGGTGCCCGTGACCCAGCCGGAGTTCCGGACCTGCCGGGGCATCGAGCGGTACTTCGGCCGCTTCTTCACCTTCTTCTTCATGGCCATCGCCCAGGCGCTGGTCACGGCCTTCGGCTGCCTCTGGTTTGTGGGCATGGAGACGGCGGAGCCGGCCCTGTTCGTGCTGGCTTGCTGCCTCTGCTCCCTGAACTTCGCCGCCATGAACTATGCGCTGGTCTACTCGCTGGACAATGTGGGTCTTGCCGCCTCCGTCATCATCATGGTGCTGCAGGTGGCCGGCTCCGGCGGCTCCTACCCCATCGACGTGCTGCCCAAGCTGTTCCAGCACCTGTATCCCTTCATGCCCTTCCACTACGGCATGGACATGATCCGCGAGACCATCGGCGGCCTGTATGGCCACACCTATCTTCGCTGCGCCCTGATCCTGCTGGGCATGTGCGTGCTGTTCACCGTGTTCGGCCTGCTGATGTACTATCCCGCCCGCAAGCTGAACGCGGCCATCGCCGCCAGTAAAGAGAAGTCTGGCATTATGTAAACTCGCCGTGCAAACAAAAAACCGCCGTCCCGGAGGGGACGGCGGTTTGTGCCTGCTTCAAAAGGACCGCTATTTACTTCTCGCCGCTGCACCGGTCATACTCCACCTGCATGACGGAGGAGATGGTGTGCCGGCCGTAGTCGTCCAGCTTGGCGTACTGCGTCAGCAGCCGCTCGGTGTCGTCTGTCAGATACAGGGCCGCGTCGTCGGACATGGCCTTGATGCCCAGAATCTTGCAGATACGCATCACCGTGTCAAAGGAGGAACCGCCCACGCCGTTGTGCAGTGCGCTGTTGATGGTGGACAGGGGGATGTCCACGGCGAAAGCGAACTGCCGCACGCTCCGGTACTGCCGCGAGATCTCATCGCGGACCAATTTTGTCAGATTGTCCATATCAGAACCTCACTTCTGTAAAGAATTTCCAGTTAAGGCGGTCTCAGTATAGCACGGATTTTCGCGCACGCCAATAGGGAAAATAAAAAATTTATAAAAAAGTCACAAAAACAGCGGGAAAGTGTGGCACTTATGCCGAACTTTGCCTCCGGCAAATGCCCCTTTTATTTTGCGCCCCGCTGTGGTACAATATACCCTCAGAGGAGCTTCTGCCTATGAAAACACCAAAACTCTATACGCCCCGGACCTGCGCGGGCCGGCTGGCGGGCGATATGCTCCGCCGGTACTACGTTCACGACGTGGCCCGCGACAGCGCGGCCCTGACGTATTACCTGCTGTTTGCCCTGTTCCCGCTGCTGATCTTCGTCAGCACCCTGCTGGGTATTCTGGAGCTGGATATCGACAGCATCACCGCAGGGCTGGCGCCCCTGCTGCCTGCGGATGTGGTAGGCGTGGTGCGCTCCTATCTGGAGTATGTGGCCGCCAACCAGAGCCGCCAGCTGCTGTGGTTCAGCCTGATCTTTTCCATCTGGTTCCCCATGCGCTCCACCGGCTGCCTGATGCACTCGCTGCGCAAGGCCTTCGGCCGCAGCGCGCCGGAGAACATGCTGCTGACTCAGCTGCGCAACCTGCTGTTCACGGTCTGGATGATCCTTGTCATCGGCCTGACGATGGTGCTGGTGGTGGTAGGCCGCCGCGCCATGCACTTCCTGTCCCGGATACTGCCGCTGTCGGAGACGTTCATCGGCGTCTGGGGCTACCTGCGCTTCATCATTCTGGGCCTTGTCATGGCCATTTCCCTGGGCATCCTGTACCAGCTGGCCCTGGGCCAGCGCCGCCCCCTGCGGGAGGTGCTGCCCGGCGTGGGCAGCTCGCTGACGGCCTGGCTGCTGCTGAGCATGGCCTTTTCCTATTATGTGGAAAACGTGGCCCAGTATGCGCGGCTCTACGGATCCATTGCCACCATCGTGGTGGTGCTGCTGTGGCTGTATATGTCAGGTCAGATCCTGATCCTGGGCGCGGAGCTGTCCGCCGCTCTGATCCACCGTAAGAAACACACTGCGTCCCCGCCGGACGGGGAGGAGGAAGTATGAAGATCATCATTGTAGGCAGCGGCAAGGTGGGCTACGCCATCGCCCGCCAGCTGGCTCAGGAGAAGCACGACATTACCATGGTGGACAACGAGATCGCCCACCTGTCCCGGGCGGACAGCACGCTGGACGTCATGTGCGTCCACGGCAGCGGCGCGTCCATCAGTGTCCTGATGGATGCCGGCGCCCGCACGGCGGATCTGGTCATCGCCGTCACCGGCGCGGACGACACCAACATGGTCTGCTGCCTGCTGGCCAAGAGCCTGGGCGCCCGCCACACCGTGGCCCGGGTCCGCAACACCGAGTACCGCCGCGACGCGGATATCCTCAAGCGGGAGATCGGGCTGGACATGGTCATCAACCCCGACTTGGCGGCGGCCCAGGAGATCGCCCGTATCCTCAGCTTTCCCGCGGCCATCTCCGTGGAGCCGTTTGCCGGCGGCCGCATCGACATGATCGGCCTGCAGGCCCTGCCGGAGGATTCCATCGTGGGCCGCAGCCTCAGCGAGTCCCACCGCGACCGCAAGGCGGACATCCTGATCTGCGCCGCCCAGCGGGGCGACGAGTGCATCATCCCCAACGGCTCCTTCGTGCCCCGGGCCGACGACCGGCTGTACATGGTGGGCGCAAAAAGCGAGCTGCAGAAGATGCTCAAGGCCATGGGCCGCCCCCTCCACCGCGTCAAGACCGTGGCGCTGCTGGGCGGCAGCCGCATCAGCATGTACCTGTCGTGGGAGCTGGCCCGTACCAACACCCACGTCCGCATCGTGGAGCAGGACCACGAGAAGTGCCTGCTCCTGTCCCAGCACCTGCCGGAGGCCATGATCATCGAGGGCGACGGCACGGACAACGACCTCATCCAGGCGGAAAACATCTTCGGCGCCGACGGCTTCGTGTCCCTCACCGGCCGCGATGAGGAGAACCTGCTGATGGCCATGTCGGCCCGCCGCGCCGGCGTCCGCAAGGTACTGGCCAAGATGACCCGCCCCAACTATATGGAGCTGGTGCAGGACACCGGCCTGGGCAGCATCATCAGCCCCAAGGACATCATCGCCAACCAGATCACCCGCTACGTCCGCGCCCTGGCCAATTCCCAGGGCATGGCTGTGGAGTCGCTGTACAAGCTGCTGGGCGGACAGGTGGAGGCACTGGAGTTCCTGGCCACCGGCCCCTCCGACCGCCTGCTCCACGTCCCGCTGAAGGATCTGACCCTGCGCAGCGGCGTGCTGCTGGCCGCCATTGTCCGCGGCGACACCACCATCATCCCCGGCGGCCTCACCACCATCGAGGAGGGCGACCGCGTGCTGGTCATCGCTCGCTCCATGGGCCTGAAGGATCTGGCCGACATCCTGGCCTGACCGGCCCTGCTGCGGAACGGCCTGACCTCATCGCGCGTAATACTGCCTGCAAAAAGCATCCGTGCCCCCTGGCACGGATGCTTTTATGTAAACTTATACCCTCCGGCGGTCTCGTTTCTTTCAGCAGCGAAAGAAATGGGGGAAAGAACGCCGCCAAAAACCCATGGTT
>ERZ780195.813-NODE-813-length-29378-cov-20.262354_pt1 | contig 29378 bp, 34 predicted proteins | sample MGYA00511017_ERZ780195 | MGnify/ENA primary metagenome ERZ780195 (study PRJEB29588, sample SAMEA2159974) | human gut metagenome | biome: human gut; feature: human-associated habitat; material: faeces | place: Denmark | collected 2008/2010 ...
CTTTGCAAATACACCATATCTACAAGGTGTACACCACACTCATATATCGGGTGATCATAATGATCCGTAAAGAAATTTGGCACGATATACGAGCGTACAAAGCCACATTTTTCATAAAAGGGTATCGTCAATGGGCTGTCGCCGGTTCCCACTTGCAGTATCGAAAATTGTCCACGGTATTTTTCAACAAGAAATTCAATCAGTGCTTTGGCATAGCCTTTTCGCTGAAATGGGGGAACTGTAGCAATATTCTTAATTTCAAGTATTCCAGTCCCTTCATCCGTTGCGACACACTCGCATTTCACTCCGTCATCATCGAGGACATACATTTTACCTTTATAGAGATAACGGTCAACCATATCTTCCTGCTCATCCGCCAATAGGAGCAAATCAAGATATTGTTTTTTGTTTTCTGTAACTTCTACAATTCTCATCAATCACACCTGCAAATCCCGATTTGTTGCACAATTATCGTATTTAAATTGTACCATAAAACTTGTGAACAATTCTACCGTCATTTTGGAATATATGAGAAAAGTCCGAACAGTTTTCTGCCCGGACTTCCTCGCTCAATATAAATCAATTTCACTCTGGAGGTCAACGGTATTCGGCTGGACTGCGCTTGACCCAGTTTTGACCCAGAATGGAATTGGAACGGGCAGAGCCGGACGGAAATAACGGAATATCCGCCGAGCGAACGGTGGTAAAAAGCACAAATCGGAGCCGAAATGACTCCGATTTTACTTTGAGACAACCTACGGACCAGAAGGCCGGGGGTTCGAATCCCTCACGGCGTGCCACCCCGAAACCGTTACACAACAACGGTTTCGGGGTTTTGCTTTGCCCTTTTTGGGCGGGGAAAGAACGCCGATGTCTTTCAAATGTCTTTCAGACAGCTTGCGAGTTTGTCGGCCATCCCCCGCTTGCGCGCTGTATCTATATGCCCATAGATGTTAGCGGTGGTCTGGATGTCGCTGTGTCCCATCCATTCTTGTACGTCCTTGAGGGCAAAACCATTGTTCAGCAGCAGGCTTGCGCAGCTGTGACGCAGTTCGTGAAAACGAATGTGCGGAAGCCCATTCTGCTTGAGTACCTTTGCAAAATGGTGTGTCACATAGTCAGGGGCAAAGGGAGTACCATCCGGCCACTTGAAGATGTAGTCATTGGCCTGATAGGCACGGCCAAACTGGCGGCGGTTTTCTTCCTCCTCCGCTTTGGCGGCAAGGAAGATATCAGACCATCCTTTACTGCTTCTGACAGAGACTGACGGATGATGTTGCGATGATGTCGCAGAGTCTTTGCAGACAGACCGCCTTTGCCGTCCAGACGGCCACCGCTGGCCTTTTCATCGAAGTAGACTTGCAGGGCTTTTACGGTACAATCACGCAGCGTTAAACCACTGGCATCGAAATAGGGGAGTATGTGCTTCTCTGCTGTATGCAGATAGCCCAGATAGGTGACCTCATCCACACGGTGCTGTACACGGGTCAGCCAGTGGCGGATACAATCAGATAGCCGCATATCGGAAACGGGCAGCGGCGCTTTCTGCATTTCCTCTGCCAGCTTTTCACGAAGCAACTGTTTAGCTTTACGCTTGTTGCCCTTCACTGTCAGGCCGGTGGCAATCCAACGCTGTTTGCGCTTACCGTTTACCATGTCATTCAGGACGATATAGTATTTTTCATTTTTGATTTGCAGACTTCCGGTCATGCTTTGCTCCTTTCATTCGGTAGCCTGCTGTTATCGTTTTGCCCGACCACATAGCGGGCGGAGTTGAGATACATTATCACGCTTGATCTGGGTATGCGGATGGCCCGGCCAATTCGTTTTGCACCAATCTCATGCCGGTTGACCAACTCACAGGCAGCATTAAGACCGATATTCAGCACTTCTGCCAGCTGCTTTACGGTCAGCACATCGGGGTAATTGTTCAGCATCAGCACATCCCCCTTAGACCGACTCATTAGCGCTGTCGGGGAGCATCTCCCAAACACCGTCATTGATACGGCGCAGAAAAGCGTCATAGCTGGGAGGTTCTTCCCGCTGCACAACGGGGTTTTGAAAAGGATTGATCCGATCGAATGTGGCAAAGTGCCTGGTCACAAATAGTTTACTTGCGGGGTTTCGCTTTTTGCTGTAAAATGAAATTGATAAGAGCGTAGACCGGCTGGACGTACTTTTTGATGCGTTTTGACCACTGCTGTTCAGGCCGCCGGCTAAGTAATGGGGATCAATTCGCAGAGTAATGCTGCGAGATCGATCATGCAGGGAAGGAGCAAACCCCTATGTCACAGGTAACAAAGCGGGCCTTGGAGCAGTCGCTGAAGAATCTGCTGCTGAAAAAGCCGCTGACCAAAATCACCATCAATGACATTGCCGAGGACTGCGGTATCAACCGCATGACCTTTTATTACCATTTCAAGGATATTTACGATCTTGTGGAATGGTCTTGCCTGGAGGACGCCAAGAGAGCGCTGGATGAGAAAAAGACCTATGAAACGTGGCAGCAGGGATTTTTACAGATCTTCGAGGCGGTACAGGATAACAAGCCCTTTATTCTGAATGTTTACCGCTGCGTCCACAGAGAACAGGTCGAAAAATATCTGCAGCCGCTGGTTGACCGGCTTTTGCTGGATGTGATCAATGAAGAAGCCGGTGAAATGAAGGTCCGGGACGAGGACAAGCAATTCATTGCCCAGATCTATTCATACATTTTTATCGGTTTGATGCTCGACTGGATCAAAGACGATATGCGGGAGGACCCGCAGCAGATCGTGGACAGACTTGCCAGGCTCATCAAAGGCTCTGTGTCGGCAGCGCTTTCCCGTTTCCAATTCTGATTTTATCATTTTTGCGAATCTGATCATATTTTTTACACTTTTCGGCTCCGTGATAAGACTTTTATCACGGAGTTTTTTCTGTTTATTGTAAGCCGGGCGGGAAACGCTATAATGAGGCCATCGAAAGAAAAAAATAACAGGAGGTTTTGTTATGTATTACTCTGCTGGCACCTATGAATCCTTTGCGCATCCCGAAAAGCCCAAGGATGTGGACAAAAAATCGGCTTATATCATCGGCACCGGCCTTGCCGGCCTGACGGCGGCTTTTTATCTGGTCCGTGACGGACAGATGAAGGGTGAGCATATCCATGTATTTGAAAAGCTGGATCTGGCAGGCGGCAGCTGCGACGGCCGCAAGGACATCACCAAGGGCTTCTTCATGCGGGGCGGTCGTGAGATGGACAACCATTTCGAGGTCATGTGGGATACCTTCCGCGATGTGCCCTCCATCGAGACGCCGGGCGTCTCTGTTCTGGATGAATATTATTGGCTCAACAAGCACGACCCCAACTACTCTCTGTGCCGCGCCAGTGTGAACCGCGGCGAGGACGCCCACACCGACAAGCAGTTCAAGCTGGACAAGGACTCCGCCATGGCGCTGTCCAAGCTGTTCCTGACGCCGGAAGAGGATCTGGAGGACAAGAAGATCTCCGACGTGCTGCCTGACTCCTTCTGGAGCACCAACTTCTGGCTGTACTGGCAGACGATGTTCGCGTTCCAGCGCTGGTCCAGCGCGCTGGAGATGAAGCGGTATCTGTGCCGCTATGTCCATCACATCGACGGCCTGCCCGATTTCAGCGCCCTGCGCTTCACCAAGTACAACCAGTATGAGAGCATGATCCTGCCGCTGGTGAAATATCTGGAGGCTCACGGCGTGCGTATCGAGTACGGCATGGATGTCAGGAATGTCATCATCGAAACCGAGGACGACAGGAAGGTCGCCCGGCAGATCGTGTATGTCAAGGACGGCAGGGAGCAGACCATTGACCTGATTGAGGACGATCTGGTGTTCATCACCAACGGCTGCTGCACCGACACCTCCTGCTATGGCGACCAGACCCATGCCCCCGACCTGTCCGGCGTGAAGAACGGCGCAGGCGAGTCGTGGGATATGTGGAAGGCCATTGCCGCACAGGCAGAGCACGGCGAGTACGGCAACCCGGATAAGTTCTGCTCCGATGTGGACGCCACCAACTGGATGAGCGCCACCGTGGCCACCTCCAACGAGGAGATCATCCAGCATATTATGAACATCTGCAAGCGTGATCCCCGCTCCGGCAAGGTGACCACCGGCGGCATCGTCACCGTCAAGGACAGCACCGACAACTGGTATCTGTCCTGGACCATCAACCGCCAGCCCCAGTTCAAGTCGCAGGACAAGAACATGGTGCTTGTGTGGCTGTATTCTCTGAATACCAACAGGGAAGGCAACTATGTGAAGAAGGCCATGCGGGACTGCACCGGCGAGGAGGTCTGCCGCGAGTGGCTGTACCACATCGGCGTACCCACTGAAAAGATCGGCGCGCTGGCACACGATGCCTGCAACACGACCACCTGCTTTATGCCCTATATCAACGCCTTCTTCCAGCCCCGCAAGGAGTCCGACCGTCCCAAGGTCGTGCCCGATGGCGCTGTGAACTTCGCCTTCATCGGCCAGTTCGCCGAGACGCCCCGTGACACCATTTTCACCACCGAATATTCCATGCGTACCGGCATGGAGTCGGTCTACACACTGCTGGACATCGACCGCGGCGTGCCGGAGGTCTGGGGCAGCAAGTACGATGTGCGGGAGCTGCTGCGTGCCTGCTACTACGCCATCGACAAGAAGCCCATCAGCGAGGCACCTCTGTCCTTCAAGGAGAAGGAAATGCTCAAGCTGGTCCTGAAAAAGGTCAAGGGCACCGATATTGAGCTCCTGCTGAAGGAAAGCGGACTCATCCAGTAAATATGCTCATTCAGCGGGTGGCTGCCGATGCACAGGAGGCATCGGCAGCCGCTTTTGCGCAAAAAGGAGGACGCAGTTTCGATTGATTTAATGGCTAAAGGAGGGAAGCAGTACCGCTCAAAACCGATTCAAAAGCCCTCCCCGGGGCTTGGCTGAGTGAGCATATCAAATGATACGGTGCCACCGGCAGCGTTTCCCAGAAGGTCCTGACCGCCCAGCTCCGGGCCATGGAGGAATGCGGCCTCGTACACCGGCAGGTCTATGCCGAGGTGCCGCCCCGGGTGGAGTATTCCCTGACCGAGCTGTGCCGGAGCCTGAAGCCTACGGCGGCGACATCCCGCCGGGACACGGGGATTATCGGGTGATATGACCCGAAAAAGCGCTTGACAGGTTGGTTTACATGGTGTAGTCTCATGTTAGACTACATTATGTAGACCGAAAGGAGGGCGCGCAATGGGCGAGTACAGCATGGGCGCGGTGGAGTCTCGGTTTGCGGACATGATCTGGCGCGCGGAGCCGGTGACATCGGCGGAGCTGGTACAGCAGGCGGCACAGGAGCTGGCGTGGAAGAAATCCACCACCTACACGGTGCTCAAGCGGCTGTGCCAGCGGGGGCTGTTCCGGAATCAGGACGGCGTCGTGACGTCGCTGGTGTCCCGGGAGGCGTTTTACGCGGCACAGAGCCGGCAGTTCGTGGAGGAGAAATTCTCCGGGTCGCTGCCGGCTTTTCTGGCAGCGTTCACCGCCCGGGAAAAGCTGTCCCGGCAGGAGCTGGATGAACTGCAGCGGCTCATCGACGAGAGCAGGGGGTGACGGGATGCTGCATGTTCTGTCCGACAGTGTGTTTCCCGCGGTGCTGCGGATGAGCCTGTACGGCGCTGCGGCCGTGATCGCGGTACTGCTGGCGCGACTGCTGCTGCGCCGGGCGCCCAAGGTGTTTTCCTATGCGCTGTGGCTGGTGGTGCTGTTCCGGCTGCTGTGCCCGGTGACGGTGCAGGCGCCGTTTTCCCTGTGGGGCGCGGTGGAACAGCCGGCGGAGGAGACGGCGGTGCGCCTTATCCCGGCGGAGGGGCGGGCGTGGCTGGCCGGCACGGCTCACGACGCGGCAGACGGCGGCACGGCGGCGGATATGGCTCCCGCGCCGGCAGAGGAGACGCGGCGGCTGACCGCAAGGGAGTGGGCGGCGCTGGTCTGGCTGGCGGGTGCGGCGGTAATGGCCGGGTACGGCGTTGTGTCACTGCTGCGGCTGCGGCGGCGGCTCATTGGCGCGGCGTGGTACGAGGAAAACGTCTACATCACCGACCGGGTGCCCACGCCCTTCGTGCTGGGGTTGGTGCGGCCCCGGATCTTCCTGCCGGCCTCCCTGACGGAGGAGGAGCGGCCCTACATCCTGCTGCACGAGCGGTATCACATCAAAAGATGGGATCATATTGTAAAGCTGTTATACTTTATGGCACTGTGTATACACTGGTTTGACCCGTTCGTATGGCTGGCCTTCGCGCTGGCGGGGCGGGACATGGAGATGCGCTGTGACGAGGCGGTGCTGCGGCAGGCAGGGGCGGACATCCGGGCGGATTACGCCGCGTCGCTGCTGCGGCTGGCCACGGGACAGCATCTGCCGTCCCTGCCGCTGGCTTTCGGCGAGGGGGATACCGGCGGCAGGATACGGAACCTGCTGCGTTGGCGGAAGCCCCGGGTCTGGGTGACCGCGCTGGCGGCACTGGTGTGCGCGGCGGTGATCGCCGCCTGCGGCGCCGATCCCGCCGTGGATGCGGGACAGATCCCGGCACCGGACACGCCGCCTGCTGTGGAGGAGCCGGATCCTGCGCCGCAGCCGGTACAGGATCCGGTACAGGAGCCGGAAAAGCCGTGGCTCAGCGTATGGCGGGTCACATGGCAGAAGGGCGACTCCGCGGAGCAGCTGGTGCCGCTGACACAGGAACAGGTGGACGCCATCCTCGCCGAGGAGCCTGTGGTGCTGCCGGAGTGGCAGCGGGTCTACGCCCGGCTGGAGCGGGACGGACAGGAGGCTGTGATGTACGCCGGCGACAGCTATTTCCCTGTGCCGCCCACAGTACTGGACATTCTGACGGAGCAGTGCGGCTATACCTTCGTGACGCCGGAGGATTTCCGGGGAAACATGACGGAGGCGCGGCTGGAGTGGACAGACGGACAGACGCGGTACGCCGCTGCGGAGGACCTGCCGGCCCTGCAGGAGATGCTGATGGGGGCATCCTGCAACGGCGGCGCTGCGGCCTGCGGCTTTGGCGCGAGGCTGACGGTGACCTTCGACGACGGGCGCACCGTGTCGGTGCTGAAGGGAGAGGACAGCTGCCCCAGCTTCATGTTCGGCTCCTGGTGCTGCGCCACGGTGACGGCCCAGCAGGGCCAGCAGTTCTGGCGGATCTTCGGCTTCCCGGCGGAACATTGAATGAGAAAAGCGGGCTGTCCCTGTGGGACAGCCCGCTTTTGCAGTGCGTGCTTATGAGAGGGTGAACGTCATGGTCACCGGGTTGTGGTCGGAATAGGCGAAGCCGGTGTCCACCACCGCGGCGCGCTCCACCGTCACGTTGGGCGTGACCAGAAAGCCGTCCACCGTCAGGACGTACTGCCCCTGGTGATAGGGGCAGTCGGCGTTGCGGCAGCTGGGGACGGGGGCGTTTTCGTCCAGCGGCGTCACCAGCGTGACATCCACATCATCGAAGGTGCCCTCCGGGATGGGCTGCGCCCAGGAGTAGGACTGATCGGCCTCGCCGAACCAGGCGGCGGAGTCACCCAGCAGATCCTTGTTGAAGTCGCCGCCGGCCACGCACCAGTTGCCCGCGTCGTACTCGGCCTGCATGTCCGCCAGCAGCAGCTTCAGCTGCTCCGTGGCGATGGTGCCGTCGCTGGTATATGCGGAGAGATGGAGGTTGTAAAGGACAAGCTCTTTACCGTTCTCCGCGGGGATGCGGCTGACGGAATAGCAGCGGTCCAGGTCCAGCAGCTTCATGAAGCCGCCCTCCACCGGCAGCTCCACGCGGCTGGCCGCCGTGATGCCGGCGGCGGAGAGGGTCAGCAGACCGGAGCGGGATGCGCCGTGGGGCCGGGTCAGGGGATAGAACAGGTAGGGGGAGTCGTAGTTCTGGCAGAACACGCTGCTCAGGCCGGGCAGTGCGTCGGTGATATAGGGACGCTCGTCCACCTGATAGGTGCGGGTGGAGCCCATGTCCACCTCCTGCACCAGATAGAAGTCCGCCGCCTGCTCCTGCAGGAAGGAGCCGATCTCCGTGAGGTTCTCCGTCAGGCGCGCCTCGCTCCAGGCCCGGGACTCGGTGCCGCCGTCCATGAAGAAGCCGTAATCGTCCTCGTAGGCGCCGAAGCCGATGTTGTAGGACACGGCGGTGTAGGGCGTACCGGTGGTGACGGCGGGAGAGGCCGCGTCGGCGTTCACAGGCGTCAGGGCCATGTCGCCGATGCGGTGGTAGTCGATGAACACATAGGCCACATAGCCCACGGCCAGCAGCACCAGCGCCAGCACGATGCACAGCACGGTCTTGATCCATTTTTTCACATTTATGTGCCTCCTTTGGTTTACATTTTCCGCTTTGTATAGTATAATGGCTTCCATCGCGTTTGAAAAGAGGGAAACTGTTTGAAAAAGATCGTGATACGCTTCAACGCGCCGGTGATCCTGACGTTCGCGCTGCTGAGCCTGCTGGCTCTGCTGCTGGGGAACTGGACGGACGGCGCTGCTACATATCAGTATTTCTCCGTGTACCGCTCGTCCCTGTCCGACCCGCTGACGTATGTGCGGTTCTTCGGCCATGTGCTGGGCCATGCGGACTATGAGCACTACATGGGCAATATGCTGCTGATGCTGCTGGTGGGGCCGGGGCTGGAGGAGAAGTACGGCAGCGGCACCATGGTATGGACCATCGCCGTCACCGCGCTGGTCACGGGACTGGTGCATTTCGTGTTCTTCCCCGGCTCGGTGCTGCTGGGGGCCAGCGGCGTGGTGTTCATGATGATCGTGCTGTCCTCTTTCACCGCCATGCGCCGGGGGGAGATCCCTATCACGCTGATCCTGGTGGTCATCTTCTATCTGGGCGGCGAGATTATGGACGGTCTTTTCAAGCAGGATAACATCTCCCAGATCACCCACATCGTGGGCGGTCTGTGCGGACTGGTGTTCGGCTTCACCATCCGCCGCGGCAGGAGGTGAGCGGTATGCGCATCGCTATTGCGGTCACGGCGGCACTGCTGGTGCTGGACCGTGTGCTGAAGGGACTGGCCCGCCGGGAGAAGCTGCATTTCAGCGGGAAGCTGCTGCGGCTGACCCATCTGGAGAACCCGGGGTTCTTTATGGGCGCGTGCAGCCGTTACCGGGCCGTTCTGCGGTGGGTGCCGCTGCTGATCTGGATCGCGGCGGCCATACTGCTGCTGCCCCATGTGGAGCGGCGGCTGAGTCCGGCACGGCTGGGCATCCTGCTGGTGCTCTCCGGCGGACTGAGCAACCAGTATGACCGGATGCGCCGGGGCAGCGTGACGGACTATGTGCAGCTGCCCTGTACCGGGAAGAAGCTGGGGCGGCTGGTGTGGAACATCGCGGACTTCATGCTGCTGGGCGGCGTGGTGCTGTCCGTCATCGGACTTGTCCGGGAGCTGATAAGAGGATAAACAGGCAGAGGGCCGCGCATGAGCGCGGCCCTTTTTTCTGCCGGACAGTCACTTTTCCTTGTAATACAGGCGGCAGTGGCAGTAGCCCTCGTAGTCGGGGTCTGCGATCTGCTCCTTGAACTCCCTGCACATGCAGCGGTTCTCCTCCGTGCGGGCCAGACGGCAGGGACAGTAGCCGCCGGTGCGGCGCAGCCCCTCGCGGATGGTGCGGACGATCTCCGCGTCCTCGTTGAGACGTACCTTCATGTCGGTGCTCCTTTGTGTTTCTTTATGAGGGAAGTATAACCGGTTTTGCCGGCATTTGCAACCGGAGACACAAAAAAGGACAGGGAACGCAATCGCGTTCCCTGTCCTGCCGGGGTAGGGATCTGGGGTTCGGATCACAGGTGGGAGGGCCTGTATCAGAACGCACGGCGCTGTGTGAGCAGCCGCACGAAAGCCACAACGGCCAGAACGGCGATGGCGGCAGCCGCGCCCATGCTCACGAAGGAGAGCATCATGCCAACGGCATTGGGCAGAAGGAAGGCCGCCACAGCGGACACCAGACAAAGAACGACCAGACCGACGATCAGCTTCATGTTTCCCATATTTTGTGTTCTCCTTTCTTACAGCGGATAGATGATGTACTTTTTCTTCTTGCCTATACCATACCAGAGAAAGCGGTACGCATCCTTACAGGAAAAAGACAAAGCGGTGGTAAGTTGGATACAAAATGGTTACATCCGGGTCATTTCGGTGACAATGCACAGGGGGTACGGGTGATTTTTTCTTGTGTTTTGCGGGAATATTTGCTATAATGCAGAGGACTATCGCAGCGGGGCGTATTTTCTGCGCATACGCGCCGCATTTTACCGGGAGGAACCGATCTTGCAATATCTGACGAATTTATGGGACGCGCTGGATTTCGGCTCGCTGGAGAGCATCCTGCTGCGGCTGGCCTCCGTGTTCCTGTGCCTGACCATCCATGAGACGTGCCACGGTCTGGCGGCCTACGCTCTGGGCGATCCCACGGCCAAGCGTGCCCACAGGCTGAGCCTCAACCCCCTGCGGCATATCGACTGGATCGGCTTTTTCATGATGATCGTGGCGGGCTTCGGCTGGGCCAAGCCGGTGCCGGTGAACCCCAACTACTTCAAAAAGCCCAAGGAGGGCATGGCCATCACGGCGCTGGCCGGGCCGGTGTCCAACTTCCTGCTGGCGCTGCTTCTGCTGCTGGCGGCCCGGCTGGTCTATGTCCGGGCCATGGTGACGGGCACGCTGCCGGAGACGCTGTTCTCGTTCTTGGTGAACACCGCGTCGCTGTCGGTGGGCCTGGGGCTTTTCAATCTGGTGCCGGTGCCGCCGCTGGACGGCTCCAAGGTGGTGGCGGTGCTGCTGCCGGACAGGGCCTACAACTGGCTGATGCGCTATGAGCAGCTGGGCATGGTGGTGCTGGTGGTCATCATCTCCGTGGGTATCGGCAGCAACGCGCTGGACGCCGCCATCCGTTGGGTATTCGAGCTATTCTGCCGCATCGTCGGCTTCTGAGGAGTAAACGCCGTTGGACAATCCGATCTTCAAGCTGGAAAAGGTGGTGCAGACCAAGGGCAGCGAGCCGCTGGAGGATTTCGAGGGGCCGCTGGACCTTATCCTGTTCCTGCTGAGCAAAAATAAGATAGAGATACAGGACATCCCCATCGCTCTGATCCTGGAGCAGTATCTGGATTATCTGGAAAAGCGCAAGCAGATGGATCTGGAGGTGGCAAGCGAGTTCATCACCATGGCCGCCCACCTGATGTACATCAAGACCCGGATGCTGCTGAGTCTGGAGGACGAGGAGGCCCAGAGCGAGATGGACGCCCTCATCCAGTCCCTGGAGGAGCGGAAGCGGGGCGACGCCTATGCCAAGGTGCGCTACATCACCGAGCGGCTCGGCCCCATGGGGGAGTTCGGACGCAATGTGCTGACCCGCCCGCCGGAGCCGATGGAGCGGGGGAAGATCTACGAGTACGAGCAGGAACCGGCGGATCTGATCCTCGCCATGCAGGAGGTCACAGACCGCCGGGGACAGGTGGAGGAGACGCCGCCGCTGAAGGCCTTTGACGAGATCGTCAAGCGGGAGCCGTACCCGGTGGAGACAAAGGCGCAGGAGATCATCCAGCGCCTGAAGCGGAGCGGCATCACCCGCTTTCTGCTGCTGTTCCGGGGCAGCAGGAGCCGCAGCGAGCTGGTAGCCACCTTCATGGCGGTGCTGGAGCTGTGCCGGAACAATCTCATCCGTTTGGCGGGCTCTGCCAGCGACTGCACTGTCACCTGCGAGGGCGACGTACCGGAAGAAATGATGTAAGGGGAAAACCATGGATACACGGGAAATGAAGGAGATCGAGGCCGCGGTGGAGGGCATCCTCTTTGCCTCCGGTGAGCCGGTGGGCATTGACCGCGTCTGCGTGGCGCTGGATCTGGACAAGTCCACGGCAGAGCTGGTGCTCCAGCGGCTGCAGGACTATTACAGCTATGAGCGGCGGGGCATCCGCCTTCTGAAGATGGAGGACAGCTACCAGCTGTGCTCCGCGCCGGAGTACGGCGACCAGATCCGCAAGGCCTTTGAGATACGCAAGCCCGCCAAGCTGAGCCAGCCGGCGCTGGAGGTGCTGACCATCATCGCCTACTACCAGCCCACCACAAGGGCCTATGTGGATCAGATCCGGGGCGTGGACAGCTCCTACACCGTGGGACTGCTGCTGGACCGGCACCTCATCGAGGAGTGCGGGCGGCTGCAGGTGCCGGGACGACCCCGGCTGTACCGGACGACCCAGGCGTTTCTGCGGGCGTTCCATCTGGACTCGCTGGAGGATCTGCCCCAGCTGCCGGGCATGGAGGCGGACGGACAGATGCGTCTGGACGACGAGGGGAACCTCCCGGCGGAGACGGAAGAATAAAGGAAAGGGGTGACCCGTTTGGCCGCGCTGTGGATATTGGGCATACTGGCAGTACTGATACTTCTGCTGCTCCTGCTGCGCGTGGGCGTACATGTCCGCTTCGGCGATGAGCTGTACGTCACGGCCATGGCGGGCCCCGTCCGGCTGCAGCTGGTACCCAAGCCGGAGAAGAAGGAGCCGGAAAAGCCCAAAAAGGAGAAGCCGCCCAGGGAGAAAAAGGAAAAGCCGGCGGAGGAGAAGCAGAAGAAGCTGGAGCTGACGCCCGGCGACATCCGCAGCGCGCTGCCGGCGGTGTGGGAGTCCCTGAAGCGGGGACTGCGGAAAACGCGGCAGCGGCTGCGCATCGACCCCATGCGGCTGTCGGTGTGCTTCGGCGGCGACGACCCCGCGCAGACGGCGGAAACCTACGGCTGGGCCAACGCGGCCATGTGGACGGTGATGCCGGAGCTGGAGAAGCTGATCAACATGCCGGATCCCCACGTTCATCTGGAGACGGACTTCAACGCCCCGGATACCCGCGTCAGCGGCGAGGTGGGGCTGAGCTTCCGCATCGGCGATCTGCTGGCCATCGGCTTCGCCTTTGCCGGGCCGGCGCTGCGGTGGTTCATGGCCTTCCGGAAGGAAAAGGCCGCCCGGGAAAAGGCGGCCACCAAGGAGAAAAAGACCCCGCAGGACACGAAAGACCAGGCGTCCGCCAGTGCGGACGCGACCACATAACGAATCAGAAAAGGAGCGTACAGCATGGAAATGAACGAGAAGAAGAACTCCATCAGCGCAATGATGGAAGCCTCTATGGGCAAGATCCGTGAGATGGTGGACTCCAACACCGTGGTGGGCGAGCCCATTACCACGGCGGACGGCGTGACCCTGATCCCCGTGTCCCGCCTGAGCTTCGGCTTCGGCTGCGGCGGCGGCGACTACGGCAAGCAGCCCGACAAGCTGGGAGCCGGCGCGGCTGCCGGCGTCCGGGTGGAGCCTATGGCTTTTCTGGTGGTCAAGGACGGCGTGACCCGCATGCTGCCCGTGGGCACCCCCGCCATCACCACCGTGGACCGCATTGTGGAGATGGTGCCGCAGGTCATGGACCGCGTGGAGGGCTTTATCGACAAGAAGCGGGAAAAGGCGGATTTCTAAGACAAAATACTTTCGCACGGGGCTGAATATACTGGGGTGATCCTAACGAAGCAAGGGTGATCCTATGTGGGCCAGAAGATTGCGGGCGCTGCTGCGCCTATGCCTGCTCCTGTGTATCGTACCGGCTGTGGCGGAGGCTGTGGAGGTCTCCGCCACGGCTGCTGTCCTGCTGGACGCGGACACGGGGCAGCTGCTCTACGAAAAGAACGGCGATGAGCAGATGCTCATTGCCAGCACCACCAAGATCATGACGGCGCTGGTGGCGCTGGAGCAGGCAGAGCCGGACGACACCGTTACCGTGACGCGGGAGCACATGGCCGAGGGCTCGTCCATGTACCTGAAGCCCGGCGAAACGGTGCGGGTGGAGGAGCTGCTGTACGGCCTGCTGCTGTGCTCCGGCAACGACGCGGCGCTGGCCCTGACGGAGTGCGCCGGAGGGCTGGAGCCGTTCGTAGCACTGATGAATGAAAAGGCGGCGGCACTGGGCATGACCCATACCAGCTTCGCCAATCCCAACGGACTGGACGCCGAGGGGCACTATTCCACGGCCCGGGATATGGCGGTGCTGGCCGCGGCGGCCATGGAGGAGCCGACGTTCCGGCGCATCTGCTCCAGCCGCGCCGTTACCATCGGCCAGCGCACCATGGAGAACCACAACCGCCTGCTGCGGCAGGTGGAGGGCTGCGTCGGCCTGAAAACCGGCTATACCAAGGCAGCGGGCCGCACACTGGTGTCCTGCGCCGAGCGGGACGGCTGCCGTCTCATCGCAGTGACGCTGCGGGACGGCGACGACTGGGCCGACCACGCGGCGCTGTATGAATACGGCTTCCGGCTGACGGCGCCCCGCAGCGCCGCGCAGACGGTGCTGCTGCGCCTGCACCGGCCCGTGGCGGCGGTGTGGAGCGCATTTGCCTGGCAGGAGAGGGGAGACACATGACGGAACGGCTGCAAAAGTTGATAGCGTCCGCCGGCCTGTGCTCCCGGCGGACGGCGGAGGAATGGATCGCGGCGGGCCGCGTCCGGGTCAACGGTGCGCTTGCCTCCGTCGGTGACCGGGCCGATCCGGAGACGGATACCGTCACGGTGGACGGTATTCCGCTGCCGGAAACGGCGTCGCCGGTGTATCTGATGCTCAACAAGCCCAGGGGCTATGTGACTACGCTGTCCGACGAATACGGACGGCGGACGGCGGCGGAGCTGGTGGCAGGCTGCGGCGCGCGGGTGTACCCCGTGGGGAGGCTGGACCGGGACTCCGAGGGGCTGCTGCTGTTCACCAACGACGGCGATCTGGCCCAGCGGCTGCTGCACCCGCGGCACGAGGTGGACAAGGTCTATCTGGTGACGGTGCGGGGCGACATCCGGGGCGCGGCGGAGCGGCTCATGGCCATCACGGAGCTGGACGGCGAGCCGATCGCGCCGGCGCAGGCGGAGGAGGTCAGCCGTCATGAGGGACAGGCCCTGCTGCGGGTGACCATCCATCAGGGCAAGAACCGGCAGGTGCGCCGGATGTGCGCCAGGATCGGCCTGCATGTGGCGCGGCTGCAGCGGATACAGGAGGATACCCTGCTGCTGGGCGACCTTCCGCCCGGCAAGTGGAGATACTTGACAGAAAGGGAATTGCAAGAGATAAAAGGAGGCGATGTTCGTGAATAAGAGCGTTTTGCAGACCATCCGCAGCGGGATGGACACGTTTTCCAAGGGACAGAAGCGTATCGCCAATTACATTCTGGAAAACTACGACAAGGCGGCGTTCATGACCGCCAACAAGCTGGGCCAGACGGCGCAGGTCAGCGAATCCACGGTGGTGCGGTTCGCGGCGGAGCTGGGCTACAACGGCTATCCCGATATGCAGAAGGCGCTGCAGGAGCTGATCCGGGGCAAGCTCACGTCCATCCAGCGCATCCAGGTGTCCAGCGATCAGATGAGCGGATCGGACATCCTGGGCAGTGTGATGCAGCGGGATATGAACAGCATCCACGATATCATCGAGGATCTGGACCGCGAGGAATTTGAAAAAGTGGTGGACAAGCTGCTCCAAGCCAAGCATATCTATATTCTGGGCGTGCGGTCGTCCTCGTTCCTGGCGGGTTACCTCAATTTCTACATGCATCTCATCTTTGAGAACGTCACGCTGGTGCAGAGCAGCGCCGCCGGCGAGATCTACGAGCAGCTGGTACACATCGGGCCGGGAGACGTGCTGCTGAGCATCTGCTTCCCCCGGTACTCCAAAATGGCCATCCACGCGGTGCAGTTTGCCTGCTCCCGCAAGGCGGATGTTATCGCCATTACCGACAGTCCCATGTCGCCCATGTACCAGATGGCCACACTGTCGCTGCTGGCGCCCAGCGACATGATCTCCTTTGTGGACTCCATGGCGGCGCCGCTGAGTCTTTTGAACGCGCTGATCCTGGCTGTGGGCCGGCAGCGGCGGGAGGAGCTGTCCGCCGCGCTGGCGGACATGGAGCAGGTCTGGTCGAAGTACAGTATCTTCGGGAAAGAGGACGATGATTGAGATCGTGGTGATCGGCGGCGGCGCCGCCGGTATGATGGCGGCCATCACCGCCGCCCGGCAGGGCGCGCAGGTGACGTTGCTGGAGCCCAACGAGCGGCTGGGCAAGAAACTGAATATCACCGGCAAGGGCCGCTGCAACGTGACCAACGACTGCGATCAGGAGACGCTGATGGCCAACATCCCCGGCAACGGGCGGTTTCTGTACAGCGCCCTGACCCGGTTCACGCCCCAGGACGCCATGGCGTTTTTCGAGGCGCTGGGCGTGCCGCTGAAGGTGGAGCGGGGAAACCGTGTGTTCCCCGTGTCCGACAGGTCCTTCGACATCTCCGGCGCGCTGGAGCGGGAGCTGCGGCGGCTGAAGGTCCGCATCCTGCGGGAGCGGGCGGCGGAGATCACCGTGGAGGACAGCCGCGTCACCGGCGTGCGGAGCGACAGGCAGCACCATCCGGCGGACGCCGTGGTGCTGGCTACCGGCGGCGTGTCCTATCCCGGCACCGGCTCCACCGGCGACGGCTACGCCATGGCGGCGGCGCTGGGCCACACCATCGTGCCGCCCCGGGGCTCGCTGGTACCGCTGGAGAGCGATGATGCCGACTGCGCCGCCATGCAGGGACTGAGCCTGCGGAATGTGGAGGCCACGGTGCTCAACGGGAAGAACAAGCCGGTGTTCCGGGAATTCGGCGAGATGCTGTTCACCCACTTCGGCGTATCGGGGCCGCTGGTGCTGTCCGCCAGCGCCCACCTGCGCCGCTGGGACAAGGAGCAGTACCGCCTGTCCATCGACCTGAAGCCGGCGCTGGATGAGCAGAAGCTGGACAGCCGCATCCTGCGGGATGTCGGAGAGAACCCCAACCGGGACATGGCCAATATCCTAGCGGGACTGGTGCATCGGAGCATGGTGCCGGTGCTGCTGCGCCGCCTGGCGCTGCCGGAAGGGGAGAAGGCCAACAGCCTGACAAAGGAGCAGCGCCGCGCACTGGTGCAGGAGCTGAAGCACTTTACGGTGACGCTCACCGGCCCTCGTCCCGTGGCGGAAGCCATCGTCACCGCCGGCGGCGTGAAGGTGGGCGAGGTGGTGCCCGGCACCATGGCCTCCAAGCTGGCGGAGGGGCTGTACTTCGCCGGCGAAATACTGGACGTGGACGCCTATACGGGAGGATTCAACCTGCAGATCGCGTGGGCGACCGGATATCTGGCGGGGCTTTCCGCCGCAGAGAAATGAGGATGGAGCATATGAACGAGAGAAAATACGCCGTGGCCATCGACGGGCCCTCCGGCGCGGGCAAGAGCACGCTGGCCAGGGCGGCGGCGGAGCGGCTGGGTATCCTGTATGTGGACACCGGCGCCATCTACCGCACCATCGGCCTGTATGTGCAGCGCCGAGGCATCGACCCCAAGGACACGGCGGCGGTGCTGGCCGCGCTGCCGGAGGTGCATATCGGCATGGAGCACGACGGCAACGGCGCGCAGCGCATGCTCCTGAACGGGGAGGACGTATCGGCGGATATCCGCCTGCCGGAGATCTCCATGTACGCCTCCGCCGTATCCGCCATTCAGGGCGTGCGGGATTTCCTCATGGAGATGCAGCGCTCCCTGGCGCGGGAGCACAGCGTCATCATGGACGGGCGGGACATCGGCACGGTGGTGCTGCCCGACGCGGACGTGAAGATCTTCCTCTACGCCGATGTGGAGGTGCGGGCGAAGCGCCGGGAGCTGGAGCTGCAGCAGCGGGGCACGCCCAAGCCCTATAACGAGGTGCTGCGGGAGATGGAGGAGCGGGACTACAACGACACCCACCGCGCCGCCGCACCGCTGCGGGCGGCGGACGACGCCATCATGGTGGACACCAGTTCCATGGATTTCAACGCCAGCCTTGACCTGCTGCTGGACGTGATACGGGGGAGTGTATCGAATTGAGGAACAAGTTCTATGCCAGAGCGTGGAGCATCCTGCGTCCGCTGGTGCTGTTTTTCCGGCCGGTGGAGCTGCGGGGCACGGAGAATCTGGAGGACGGGGCCGCCATCCTGTGTGCCAACCACTCCAGCGCGTGGGACCCCATCCTGCTGGTGCTGGCCATGCCGCAGAACTTCAACGTGCGGATCATGGCGAAAAAGCAGCTGTTTTCCATACCCGTGGTGGGGTGGTTCCTTCGGAATATCGGCGTGTTCCCCGTGGACCGGGGCAACAGCGACATCAACGCGGTCAAGACTGCCATCACCAGCCTGCGGGACGGCTGGAACCTGCTGATCTTCCCGGAGGGGACGCGGGTGAAGCAGCCCGGGCAGGTGACGCCCAAGAGCGGCGCCGGCATGATGGCCATCCGCGCCGGGGTGAAGATGGTGCCGGTGTTCATCGGCATGAAGAAGCGGCTGTTCCGCAAGACCGTTATCACCTTCGGGAAGCCCTTTGCCCCCACCTATACGGGGCGCAAGGGCACCGTGGAGGAGTATCAGGCCAACACCGACGAGGTCATGCGGCGGGCCTATGAGCTGGGCGGTGTGACATGCGTGTGATACTGGCCAGGTCTGCCGGGTTCTGCTACGGCGTGGAGCGTGCGGTGAAGCTGGCGGAGCAGACCGCCCGGGAAAAGGGCGGCTGCGTCATGCTGGGCAGCATCATCCACAACGCCCATGTGGTGCAGGAGCTGGAGGCGCTGGGCGCCCGGCAGGTGGAGGATGCGTCCCAGGTGCGGCCGGGGGAGACGGTGATCATCCGCTCCCACGGCGAGAAAAAGCAGGTCTATGAGGCGTTGGCGGCTGCGGGCGCGGACATCGTGGACGCCACCTGTCCCAATGTGCGGCGCATCCAGCGTCTGGTGGCCCGGGCCGGGGAGGAGGGGCGCACGCCCATCATCGTCGGCGAGCAGCACCATCCGGAGGTCATGGGCGCGGCCAGCTGGGCGGCGTCCTCCGTCATCGTGGACGGGCCCGAAGCACTGGAAAAATGGCTTTCTGACAGGCCGGAGCGGCGCAGGTCACCGCTGATGGCGGCGGCCCAGACCACCTGCATCCGCAGCCTCTGGGAGGACTGCGTAAAAATTTTAAAAAAACAGTGTACAAACGCAGAAATCTTTGATACAATATGTGATGCTACGCATAAGCGTCAGTCGGAAGCGGCGGAGATCGCCGCCATGGCGGACGTGATGGTCGTGGTCGGAGATCGTAAGAGTGCCAACACCAAACATTTAACGGAGATTTGCAGCGAGAGGTGCCCCGTCGTCTATCAGATCGAACGGGCGGATGAACTCAAGGGTGACTTTCTTAACGGATGTTCTGTGGCGGGGCTTACAGCCGGCGCGTCCACGCCTGCGGGCATCATTAAGGAGGTATATGCAAGAATGAGCGACGAGATCAAGAACGTGGAAGCTACCGAAGAGAGCTTCGAGGAAATGCTGGAAAAATCTTTTAAGACTTTGAATACAGGAGAGAAGGTAACCGGTATCGTGACTGCCATCGGTCCCACCGAGGTGCAGGTTGACCTGGGCTGCAAGCAGGCAGGTTATATTTCCATCGACGAGCTGTCCGCCGATCCCAGCGTGAAGCCTGAGGATGTGGTGAAGGTCGGCGACGAGATCGAGACCTATATCATCCGCGTCAACGACGTGGAGGGTTACGCCATGCTGTCCAAGAAGCGTCTGGACGCTGTCAAGGTCTGGGAGGACATTGAGACCGCCCGCGAGGAGAAGACCACTCTCGAGGGCAAGGTCACCGAGGAGAACAAGGGCGGCATCGTCGTCAACGTCAAGGGCGTGCGCGTGTTCGTGCCCGCTTCCCAGTCCGGCCTGCCCCGCGGCGCCGAGCTGAGCGCCATGATCGGCCAGACCGTCTCCCTGCGCATCACCGAGGTCAACCGTGCCCGCCGCCGTGTCGTCGGCTCCATCAAGGCCGTGACCTATGAGGCCCGTCAGGCTGCCCAGGCTGAGATCTGGGAGAACATCGAGGTCGGCAAGCACTACACCGGCACCGTGAAGTCCATGACCTCTTACGGTGTATTCGTGGACATCGGCGGCGTGGATGGTATGGTACATATCTCCGAGCTGTCCTGGTCCCGCATCAAGAACCCCGCTGAGGTGGTTTCCGTGGGCGACACCCTGGATGTGTACGTCATCTCCTTCGATCCCGAGAAGCGCAAGATCTCTCTGGGCGTGAAGGATCGTTCCTGCAATCCCTGGGACAAATTCATGTCCACCTATCACGTCGGCGACGTGGCTCAGGTGCGCATCGTGAAGCTGATGACCTTCGGCGCCTTTGCCGAGGTGGTTCCCGGTGTGGACGGCCTGATCCACATCTCCCAGATCGCGGATCGCCGCATCGAGAAGCCCGGCGACGTGCTGGCTGAGGGCGACATCGTGGACGCCAAGATCACTGCCATCGACGAGGAGAAGCAGAAGATCTCCCTGTCCATCCGTGCTCTGCTGGCTCCTTCCGCCGAGGACGAGGGCGACGAGGAGTAATCTGATCCCATAAAAAACAGCGGTACCCATGTGGCTGCCGCTGTTTTTTTGCATATCCGGCCACTACCTGTTAAAAAATGCACAATCGAAAGAGGCGATAATTGGTACATCCGCCAATGTACATCCCTGAGGTTTGTGGTAAAATTAACAATTGGGAGAAACAGAAAGAGAGGAGCTTTATCATGCCTTTTGCAGATTATCAGGAGATGTACCGCCAGAAGCTGACCACCGCCGACGAGGCGGTGAAGGTCATTAAATCCGGCGACTGGGTGGACTACGGCTTCTGCGCCATCCATCCCCGCGTGCTGGACGAGGCACTGGCCCGCCGGGCACCGGAGCTGGAGGACGTGAAGGTCCGCGGCGGTATCAGCCTGTGGAAGCCGGCCATCTTCGACATCGAGGACCCGGTGCATCACATCATTTTCAATTCCCACCACATGAGCAGCGTGGAACGGCACCACATCGCCAGCGGCGCCGGGTTCCACGAGCCGATGCGCTACTCCGAGCTGCCCCGCTACTATTATGACCACATTACGCCCCCAGACGTGGCCATGTTCCAGGTGGCTCCCATGGACAAGCACGGCTACTTCAACTTCGGCCTGTCGGCCTCCCATGTAAAGGCCGTATGCGAGATGGCAAAGGTGGTCATCGTGGAGGTCAACAAGAACATGCCCCGTTGTCTGGGCGGCTTCGACAACTGCATCCACATCAGCGAGGTGGACATGGTGGTGGAGGGCCGCAACGACCCCATGGGCATCCAGCCCTCCGGCACCGCCACCGAGGTGGACAAGGCGGTGGCCCGGCTCATCGTGGAGCAGATCCCCGACGGCGCATGTCTCCAGCTGGGCATCGGCGGCATGCCCAACACCGTGGGCGCCATGCTCTGCGAGTCCGACCTGAAGGACCTGGGCGTCCATACGGAGATGTATGTGGACGCCTATGTGGATCTGGCCATGGCCGGCAAGGTCACCTGCGCCCGGAAGAGCATCGACCGGGGCCGTCAGGTCTTTGCCTTTGCCGCCGGCACCCAGAAGCTCTACGACTATCTGGACGACAACCCCGCCTGTATGTCCGCGCCGATCAGCTACACCAACGATATCCGCACCATCGCGGCCATCGACAACTTCATCTCCATCAACAACGCCGTGGACGTGGACCTGTACGGGCAGGTCAACGGCGAGACAGCGGGCACCAAGCAGATCAGCGGCGCCGGCGGTCAGCAGGACTTTGTGCTGGGCGCGTACCTGTCCAAGGGAGGCAAGAGCTTTATCTGCCTGTCCTCCACGTTCAAGGACAAGGACGGCTCCCTGAAGTCCCGCATCCGTCCCACGCTCCAGCCCGGCTCCGTGGTGACGGACACCCGCGTCAACACCATGTATGTGGTGACGGAGTACGGCTGCGTCTGTCTCAAGGGCCTCAGCGTCTGGGAGCGGGCGGAGAAGCTGATCTCCATTGCGCACCCCGACTTCCGGGACGAGCTGATCCGCGCCGCGGAGCAGCAGAAGATCTGGTATCCCCACAACAGAAGATGACAGGGAGGCGGGCCGCTGTGCGGCCCGCCTTTTGCCGCATAAGGGATGGCAAGTGAACAGACTTTACAGACATACTGCGGGAATAGTCCTTGTAAAAACCGGAAAAATGCGGTATACTGATACAAACGAAACGATGCGACAGGAGCGGAGAGCCATGGGAAAGCTGTTTGACCGGATGCGGAAAAACGTAAAGAAAAAGGTGCACCCCCACTGCGCGGCCATCGTGCCAGCGGCGGGGAAGTCCATCCGTATGGACGGCACGGACAAGATGTTCGCCCAGCTGTGCGGCGCGCCGGTGCTGACGCGGACGCTGTCCGTGCTGGATCAGGCGGTGCTGGTGGACGAGATCGTGGTGGCCGCCCAGCCTGAGAAGCTGGAGGAGGTGGCTGCGCTGGTGAGCCGCGCCGGTATCCGCAAGTCCATCCGTGTGGTGGAGGGCGGCGCCAGCCGGGCTGAGTCGGTGCTGCTGGCGGCGCTGGAGGCCAGCCCGGACACGGAATATCTGGCTATCCACGACGGGGCGCGGCCTCTGATCCTGCCGGAACAGGTGGATGAGCTGATCCGCCTGGGCCAGCGCACCTACGCCGTCGCCCCGGCGCTGCCGGTGACGGACACGGTGAAGGTGGCGGATATGGCAGGGCTGGTGCTGTCCACCCCGGACCGCAGCACCCTGTTCGCGGTGCAGACGCCCCAGGTCTTTCAGGCCAATATCCTGAAGGCGGCGCTGCAGTCCGCGCTGGCCGCGGGCGCGGCGCTGACCGATGATTGCTCCGCTGTGGAGCGGCTTGGCAAGGAGGTATACTTGACACCCGGCTGGCGGGAAAATATCAAGATCACCACGCCGGAGGATCTGGCCGTCGCAGAGGCGTTCCTGCGCCGGAGAGGAGAAGCGCAATGATGGGGCTGCGGATCGGGCACGGGTACGACGTGCACCGCCTGACGGAAGGCCGTCCGCTGATCCTGGGCGGCGTCACCGTCCCCTATGAGCGGGGACTGCTGGGCCACTCCGACGCGGATGTGCTGGCCCACGCGGTGATGGACGCGCTGCTGGGCGCGGCGGCACTGGGTGACATCGGCGGCATGTTCCCCGACAGCGATGAGCGTTGGCGGGGCGCGGACAGCCTGCGCCTTCTGGAGCAGGTGACGGCGTGTCTGGCGGAAAACGGCTGGGCCATCGGCAACGTGGATGCCACGGTGCTGGCGCAGGCTCCCAAGCTGGCGCCCCACATCCCGGAGATGCGGCGGCGGCTGGCGGCGGCCATGTGCATCGACGTGACGCAGGTATCCGTCAAGGCCACCACGGAGGAGCATCTGGGCTTTACCGGCGCGGGGGAGGGCATGGCCTGCCACGCCGTGGCGCTGCTGACGGAAAAGTAACTGCATAACAGGCAAAACAGGCGGGCGCTTCCGAAAAGGAGGCGCCCGCCTTTCACATCGGCACCGCGGACCTCATAAAATGGCGTGTGAGGAGGTGCGATATGGAAGAATATCTGCTGACCGCCCGCTCCGTCACACACGCCCAGCGCATGGCGCAGGCGCTGGCGCAGAACGGGATACGCGCCGCCATGGGCCGCGCGCCCGTGGGACTGACCGGCAGCGGCTGCGGCTATGTGCTGCGGCTGCCGGCGTCCAGAGCGCCGGAGGCGGCGGTGCTGCTGCGCAGCTTGGGAATAGGGGCTCTGCGGGTCTTTCAGCGGCAGGGGAGCGCATATAACGAGGTGGAAATATGATCTATCTGGATGCCGGAGCCACGACGCTGCAAAAGCCGGAGCGTGTGCGCCGGGCCATGTACAGCGCTGTGGCGGCCATGAGCTCGCCGGGGCGCGGCAGCTATCCCGCCACGCGGCTGGCGGAGGAGACGGATTTTCAGTGCCGCAGCCTGGCGGCGGAGCTGTTTGACGTGGAGGATCCGGCGCGGGTGGTGTTTACCGGCAACGCCACCCATGGGCTGAACATCGCCATCAAAACGCTGGTAAAGCCGGGGAGCCGGGTCGTCATCTCCGGCTACGAGCATAACGCGGTGACAAGGCCGCTCCACGGCATCCCGGACGCGGCGCTGACGGTCATCAACACGCCGCTGTTCCGTCCGGAGGTCATGCTGGCGGAGTTCGGGCAGGCGCTGGACGCCGGGGCGGACGCGGTGATCTGCACCCATGTGTCCAACGTGTTCGGTTACCGCCTGCCGGTGGAGGACATCGCGGCGCTGTGCCGGAAGCGGGGCATTCCCTTCGTGCTGGACGCCTCCCAGTCGGCGGGGATGCTGCCGGTGTCCATGCGGGAGCTGGGCGCGGCGTTCATTGCCATGCCGGGCCACAAGGGGCTGTACGGCCCGCAGGGCACGGGGCTTCTGCTGTGCGGCCGCGAGGCCGCGCCGCTGCTGGAGGGCGGCACCGGCTCTCAGTCTCTTCTGCAGCACATGCCGGAGGAGCTGCCCGACCGTCTGGAGGCGGGCACCCACAACATGCCGGGCATCGCAGGGCTGCTGGAGGGACTGCGGTTCGTCCGGGAGACGGGCATCGACCGCATCGCCGCCCACGAGCGGCAGCTGGCCATGTATGCAGCGGAGCTGCTGGTCGGCATCGACGGCGTGGAGCTGTTCTGCGACAGGGACTTTGCCCACGAGACGGGTGTTCTGAGCTTCCGTGTCCGGGACCGGGACTGCGAGGAGATGGGAGAGCGTCTGGCCGCACAGGGCGCCGCCGTCCGGGCGGGACTGCACTGCGCACCGCTGGCGCACCGCACGGCGGGAACGCTGGAGACCGGTACCATCCGACTGAGTACGTCCGTTTTCAACACGCCCCGGGAGGTGGAGGCCTTCGCGGCCATGGTGCGCACGGCGGTTCGTTAAACTGCAAGATTCCTTCAAGATTTTTTTGTTGCATTTTCCCAATATTTTTTATATAATGTTAGTATCTATTTCTATGCGGAGTTTTTGTCCGATACGGGAAGGTTGACAGTATGGAGACAGTGCTGGCATTTTTAGAAAAAATTGGGAATTACTTAGTGCTCGTGCGCTTCACGGACATTCTGGACGTGGTGATCATCGCGTTCCTGGTCTACAAGCTGCTGGATCTGGTAAAGAGCACACGGGCGGAGAACATCCTCAAGGGCGTGGTGATGTTCCTGCTGGCCCTGTGGCTGTCGGAGATATTCCATCTCAACGGCATCGCCTATATCCTGGGCAACATGGTGCAGGTGGGCATCCTGGCCCTCATCATCCTGTTCCAGCCGGAGATCCGCCAGATCCTGGAAAAGCTGGGCAGCAAGAACATCCGCCTGCTGCGGGCGTTCACACCGGCCCAGCAGCAGACGGAGCTGGAAAAGGCCATCGACCAGACGGTCATTGCCTGCAGCGAGATGTCCCAGACCAAGACCGGCGTGCTCATCGTGTTCGAGCGGCATATCCAGCTGGACGACATGGTGCGCAGCGGCACCACGCTGGATGCCGCCGTGTCCTCCGAGCTGCTGAAGAACATCTTCTTCGTGAAGGCGCCCATGCACGACGGCGCCGTCATCATCCGCCACGGACGGATCCTGGGCGCCGGGTGCATGCTGCCGCTGTCCAAGAACGTGAACCTCAGCCGCGATCTGGGCATGCGGCACCGGGCCGGCATCGGCATGAGCGAGAACTCCGACGCGGTGGTGGTCATCGTGTCGGAGGAGACCGGCTCCATCTCCGTGGCGGTGGGCGGCATGCTCAAGCGCCACCTGATGCCCGAGACGCTGTCCAAGCTGCTGCGCAACGAGCTGATGCCGCAGCCGGAGGAGCTGGAGGACAAGCCGCGCCGCAGTCTGGCGGATATGCTGGGTCTGCGCAGGAGGGAGGACGGTCATGGAACAGAAGAATGAGAAAACCGGCTCCAGCCGGAGGAAGGCGCTGCAGGTCATCGCCTCCATTCTGGTGGCCATCGCGGTGTGGGTCTACGTGGACGTGGAAAAGGCGCCCGACCGCACCAAGACCATCCGGGACATCCCCGTGGAATTTTCCGGTGAATCCACCACGCTGGCGGACAAGAACCTGATGCTCCTGTCCGGCTACGACACCACGGTGGATCTGACCATCAAGGGCCCCAAGCGGGAGCTGGTGAAGATCAGCAAGGACAACGTGCGGCTGGTGGCCAGCACATCCAGCATCGACTCCGTGGGCGTCCACACCCTGCGGTGGGACCCCATTTATCCCGACGGCGTGCAGTCCTCGGCACTGACGGTGGACTGGGCCAGCAAGTATAAGGTGACGGTCACGGTGGGCGAGCTGTACACCAAGGAGGTACCGGTGAACTGCACCGTTACCGGCCAGGTGGCCGACGGCTACTTCACCGGTGAGACGGTGCTGGATCCCACGTCGCTGGTGCTGCGGGGCCAGCGGGACGACCTGCTGAACGTGGCCTATGCCAAGCTGACGGTGGATATCAGCGGCGCCACCCGGTCTGTGATCCAGACGGAGAGCGTGCAGCTGTATGACAACGACGACAACCCCGTGGATAACAGCAACATCCGCACCAACGCCAGCCTTATCCAGGCCAAGGTGCCGGTGCTGACCACCAAGGAGGTCAGTCTGGCAGTGGAGCTGTCCGGCGTGCCCGGTGTGGCGGGCCAGAGCATCAAAACCACCGTTTCTCCCACCAGCGTGCGGCTCATCGGCGAGGCGGACGTGTTGGAGAATATCAACGAGATCGTGCTGGCCACGCTGTATATCGAGGATCTGGAGCTGTGGCAGCAGAACAGCTATGTGGTCACGGCGCCGGACGGCACCTGGCTGGCCAACAGCAACGAGGTGGCCACCGTGGAGATCTCCATGGAGGGCATCGAGGAGACGACGGTGACGGTGGACGCCTTCAGCTATACCAACGTGCCGTCGGGACTGTACCCGGAGGTCATGGGCAGTCTGGACGTGCGGCTGTGGGGCCTCAGCGACGAGCTGGCGAAGCTGGATGCCTCCGCTCTGACAGCGACGGCGGATCTGAGCAGCGTGACCGAGCCGGGCAGCCATCGGGTGCCGGTGTCGGTGACCATCAGCGGATACAGAGATGTGGCGGTAAAGGGCAGCTACGAGGTGACGGTATACGTCAGCGACACGGAGCCTGCGCCGGAGCCGCCTGCGGATACGGACAGTCAGCCGGAGACGAATACCTGAGGCTGACGCGGAGGTAAGACATGACACAGATCGCAACAGTGGAAAAGCTGCTGCCCGACGGCTACGCGGAGATCTCCGTGCCCCGCAAGTCCGCCTGCGGGCATGACTGCGAGGAGTGCGCCGGGTGCGGTATGACGGGCGCGGCCATTCACGCCCGGGCGAAAAACCAGGCCGATGCAAAGCCGGGCGACAAGGTCGTGGTGGAAAGCAGCACCAAAAAGCTCCTGGGCGTGGCGGCGCTGGTGTACCTGCTGCCTGTGGTCGGGTTCCTGCTGGGATATTTCCTAACGGCGGGGCTGCCCACGGAGGGCTGGCGCTACGCGGCGGCCATCATCGCGGCGGCGGTGTTCTTCCTGCCCAGCGTGTTCTATGACCGCCGGGCCAAGCGGGAGGAGAGCCTGACCTACACCATCCTGCGGCTGTTCTGACGGATGTTCGGGTATGTACGGCCCTCAGACCAGCGGCTGACGGAGGAGGAGCGGCAGACGTTCCGCGCCGCCTACTGCGGCCTGTGCCACGCACTGGGCCGGGGGTACGGCCCAGCGGGACGGATGATCCTCAACTACGACCTGACGTTTCTGGCCATGATCCTGTCGGAGGGCGGCGGCAGTTGCGAGAAGCGGTGCATCGCCCATCCGTTCCGGAAGCGGCGCTGCGCCTGCGGCGACAACGCCATGGACGCCGCCGCTGACATGAGCGTGATCCTGACGTGGTGGCAGCTCCGGGACGGCATCGCCGACCACGGATTTTTCAAGGGCCTGAAGTACCGGGCGGCGGCGCTTCTGCTGCGGCGCGCCTATCGGAGGGCGCGGGCGCGGCAGCCGCAGTTCGATGCGGACACCCGGACGCACCTGACGGCGCTGGCCGCGCTGGAGCGGGAGCGATGCCCGTCGCTGGACGCCCCGGCGGACGCCTTTGCGGCGAGTTTGCCGCTGGCCATGTCCATCAGGACGCCGGTGACGGTGGTCGTGCCGATGTCAATGGCGCAGCCGTAGATGGGCGCATCCTCCTTCGCGGTCACGTCGACGACCAGCAGCCCGTCACCCTGACGGACGGCGGAAGCCGTCACCTTGAAGTCGGCGTCGCGGAGCGTTTTGGCCAGCTTATGCACCACGTGGTAGCTCAGCTTTACCGGCTCACAGCCGCTCTCGGCCTCGACGGCGCGCGCAAGACGCTCGGTGTCGGGCATGGTGTCGTCGAGCGTCGGCTCGTCCAGCGTCAGGCGGAACTGCACGAAGGAATCGTTCGTAAAGTCGATCCCGGCGGCTTGCAGATCGGCCTGGAGCTTTTCAAAGATCTCGACCTCCTTGCCGGTCGAGAGGTCGGCGGTCTTCATCCGGCTCTGGTAGGCCGACGCGATGTCCGGCACCTCGACGGTCACGTCGCCGATGACCTTGCTCGCGCAGCTCAGCCGCCAGCCTGCGGCATATTCTTCCTCGGAGATATGGCTCGACGGATAGCTCTCGACCTCGCCGCTGAGGATCTTCACGCGGCACTTGCCGCATGAGCCGTTGCCGGAGCAGGGCGCGTCGATGGCGACGTTCGCGCTCCGCGCGGCCTCGAGCAGCGTCATATTCGGCGACGCCGAGAAGACAACCGGCTTTTCGCCGTTTTCAAATTGGAAGGTAACCTGATACATCGGATGGGATTCTCCTTTCGGTGTGGTTCATTTTCGTGATGCAAAGTCCTTGCGTCTGCGGACGCTGTCCGTCCGTACACGCCGAGACTTTTTTGTGGACATCTCCGCACATCTGTCCGCAGTTCGCGCACAGACGCGTAAAAAGGGGAGGGCAAAGCCCTCCCCCTGGATCTCACGTTCTGCGCGCGGCGGCGTGTTTGGGGTCATCTGCGGGTTGGGAAAGCCCGCGCGCCGCCGGAGGACAGAAAGCTATCACTGTGCTGATGCAATGATTATATTACATCAAAGGCTCCATTGCAAGCACCGGATGGTTCTTTTCCTGAAGGAATTCATACAGCGCGTCGCAGTCGGTGCAGATGGTCTCGTCGGCGATCATGTCGGTGAAGTTGTCGATGCCGTAGAGTTCCTTCGCGGTCTTGTTCAGGCGCTCGCCGACGTCGTCCTTCAGTTCCTTCGGCATCCAGACGATGCGCTCGATGCCGCCCTCGGCGTGGATGAACTTCTTGGAGGAGATGAAGTGACGGCCATGGCCCATGTAGCCCGGCGTCTGGACGCCGCCGCCCGTGCAGGACGCCAGCTCGCCGAACGTCATGCCGGCGGGGGTCATGCCCG